>Ga0335396_10003603_pt1 | contig 17668 bp, 11 predicted proteins | sample FRY02_FD_205743 | JGI IMG/M metagenome (GOLD analysis project Ga0335396, IMG submission 205743) | Freshwater microbial communities from Lake Fryxell liftoff mats and glacier meltwater in Antarctica - FRY-02 (spades assembly) (version 2) | ecosystem: Environmental > Aquatic > Freshwater > Ice >... | reverse complement strand
CTGTTTTATCATTTTGGTTAGAATATGATTTTGTTTTATCATCTTCAATTGGACTCGTGATTGATTTTGTTTTATTTTCATCGATTGGACTAGAAGTTGTTTTATCATTTTGTTTAGAATATGATTTTGTTTTATCATCTTCCACAGGTTTATCAAAATAAGTAAATGGAAAATATGATTTTGATTTATCTTCTTCCCTTGGATTTGATTTTGATTTATCTTCTTCAACAGGTTTATCAAAATAACTAAATGGAAAATATGATTTTGATTTATCTTCCTCCCGTATATTAGATCTTGATTTATCTTCTAACTCTCTTTTATAATTTTCACGATTTTTAATTTCTTCTCTATCTATTAATCTTTCATTTACTTGACTTCTTAATCTCTCTTGTTCAATTAATCTTTCTTTTTCGTGTGTTTCCAATAATCTCCTTTCGTTTTCGCGTGCTTCTATTATTTTTATATCAGTTTCGTTGCTTTTATTATTTGAAAAAATATTTGGAAAAAATGTATATTCTGTTTGTTTTATAGGTTCGATATTTATTTTTTCTGGTACTGATGAGTTTATTACATTATTAGCAATATAATCAACAGGTTCTTTCGCAATAATTGGAACAGATGGAGATGATACATACCAATAAATTATACTAGCTATAAATATTAATAGCACAAAACCGCCAATACCTATCATAACCCATTTAAACTGATCCATTATATCCTTCTCTCCAATAACTTCTTCTTTATCGTTATTTTCTAATATAACTTCATTTGTTTTAATGGTACCCTTTTTTTCTTTAAAAATATCTTCAATTTGTTTTGCGTTTTCTTTTTTTCTCTCTTCGACAAGTCTATTGGTTTCTTCGGCTGACATAAACCTTTCCAATATTTCTAATCTTTCTATTAACACATCATTGTTAATTTTTTCAAGTTTTGTTATTAATGATTCAATAATTGTCATTTATAATTGAACTCTTCTATATTAATAAATCAATAAAATAATATGTTTTTCTTCTTAATAATTAAGATATAATATATAAATGGATCTATTAATCGCCGTTCATGTAAAAAGATGGATTAATGAAACTGAAGTTAAAAAATATGTGTTTGATACAAATGTTAATAACACATATGATAGTAGCTATACTATTATTCCTGAATATATATTTCAAGATAATAATAATATAGACGCTTTAAACAAAATAGCATATTATATTTTACAATACGAAAATAAGATCAAGCCTAATATATTATCTATACCTTTTTATTGTTGGGGTGAAGATAAAAAACCTATATCTTTTACTATAAAAAATATAAAATGGAATGGATATAATATTAATCCATTTAAATCTAATGACAGAAATGCGGAAATATTAAAGGAACCAATCGAAATTATAGATAATAATGTATTATTTAATAGAGATTATGTTAATATAGTTTTTTTATCAGACTTTCAATATAATATTAAATATTATTTTGAAAAAAAAATAAATAATAATGAATTTACGAAAAATATAAAAGACTTTATTGACAAAGAAAAGTTATTAATAAGTTTATATAAAAAAAATATTTCTAATATTAAGGTTTCTTCCGAAGAATATTATAATATATCATTTGAATCAAAAATTGAAAACTTTGATACAATTTTAATGCTTTTTGATAAACTTCACACAAATAATAAAATGCAATTAATACAATTAATAGATGATAATTATAAGGTTATTTATAAATTGTTTAAATACCATACTTTTGAAAATGAAAAAGAACTCTCTATAATTTTTAATCTTAATAACGTCAAAGATTATGGTTGTCTCAATATATATTATTATGGTAAAAGTGCCAAAATGTCTATATTCAAAGACGGTAGAGTTGTAATATATTTTAAATATTCTATAGATAATGGTAAAATATGGGATAAAATTATAAATGATAAAAATGACTTTGTCGTTTATATTAAAGAATTATTAAATATAAATTTAGACTTTAAAGAAATAGATATAAATACGAGAATTAATTATATTATCGACAATACGGAATATTCATCTTTGATAAAAAATATAGGTATTTATGCCAATGTATTTGACGCTATTATATTCAAAAAAGAAAAGAAAAAGAACAGTGGTTATTATGCGTATAAAAGAACTTCCGACTTTATCAATAGTGTCTTTGATATAACATCATATATAAAGTCTCGCATAATTGTTGGTATGACCGAAGAAGATATTATAAAAGAACTCGTTAATTTTGGATATACAAAGTTAGAATTAATACCTATTGTAAGAAATGAACTTAAAATGATAGGAGATATTGGTTATAATAATTTAGATAATAATGTTAAAATTATAGAAGGAACATATATTGTTGTTAAAAAAGGTATTGGCGGGTTTGAAATTGATATTAAAAATTGTAAAACTTATTTTGAATTAGAAAATTTAAAACACTGGCTAATAAGAATTATTGAAAATTCAAGAATAATATTAAAGAAAAATCCTATTAAAAATATAAAATTGCCTATTCCTGAAAAAAATAAACCTAAACAAAAGACAAAGTCTTCATCTTCTTCTTCTTCTAAAGATGACTTTGAATATTTTGATATTGATAATATTGATGGATATAATTCAAAAGGCGGTGTTCCAAAAAATGTTAAAAACGACAATAATAAAAACTATTTAATCAATAGACTGCGAAATGCAGACAAAGAACTATATCGGGATAAAAATAAATCAAGAAAATGCCAACGAGAACATCAACCAGTAGTATTATCAAAAAAAGAGTTTGAAGAACTTAAATCTAAAGGATATGATAAACTTTTAGATAATGTATTAGAACATGGTATAAATGAAGATAATAAAAATCATTATACCTGTCCTCGTTTATGGTGCCCTATTAGTAATATTCCTTTGGACGAAAAAATAGAAAGTCCAACATGTCCTATTGAAAACGAAGAACCAATGTATATGAATAAAGATATGAAAAATGTAAATCTTCCAAGATATGCGTATTTAATAAAAAATATTAATATACCTTGTTGTGGTAAAAAAAATCCAGATATCAAGAAAGAAACAATAATAAAAAAAATTAAAGGGAAAAATAAAGACGATAAAGATGACGAAGATAAAGGAGATGAAGATAAAAATTATATTATGAATAAAGTTCCTTTACCTTATAAAGGAAGATATGGAGACATACCAAAAGAATTATATAATATATTATATCCTGATAATTACAATGATTATATAAAAAATTGTTCTTCTCCAAATAATATTAATAAAAAAGAATGTATTTTGCGAAAAGGGTTAATTGATATCAAAAAAATAACAAGTAAATATGATAATATAATTCATACAATATCATATTTATTGGGAAAAACTAAAAAAGAATTTATTGACGAAATTGTAAAAGAATTAGATTTAATAACATATATATCTCTTGATAACGGAAATGTATGCAAAGACTTTATAGATATAAAACCTATGATATATGATGATAATATTGAATTATATAAAGAGTTTATAGAATATAATAAAAAGTTTGAAAGAAGTTTTCTTGATATACCAAGTATATCAGATGTAACAGAAGCTGGGTTATATAAAAAGTCTCGTTTATTATATATATTTAAATCTTATAAAAAATATATTACATATTTGTCAGCCGACAATTATCCATTCGATAAAGGTATTCAATATTTATATTCTCTAATAGCAATTGTTTTTAAAAGACTTATTGTTTTATGGGAGATTGATAAAAAAGGTGATAATATTGATATTAAAATGGTATGCCCTTATTATACGAGATTTATTGATGTCGAACCAAGTTTAGATAAAAATGTTAAAATGATTATGATAGTAAAAGAAAATAATTTTTACGAACCTCTTGTAACGAAAGCCATTAATATGAAAACAGATAAAAAAATATTATTATTAGATAATCACCCATTAATTAGAAATATATTAATGGAATGTGCAGAGAAAAATAACTTTAAAAGATATGATATAACTATTTTTAATAATAGAGAAAATATAAAAGTATTAAATAAATTGATAAATGATAAAAGTGAATTATTTAAGTTTGAAACATTAATAATTAATAGCGACTTTACAATAGATAAAATTATGTTAAAAAATAATATGATTTTAAGATTTAAACCACAATCTATTGTTATATTACATGCTTTGATACAAGGTTTTAATATTAATAAGGTAGTTTTTCACGAAGATATTATAGGAAAAGAATATACAATAAAAATATTGAAAGAAGGTTATATTAAATATAAGGAAAAGATTGAGAAAATAAATGAAATAGGATTTACATTAGATACTGGTACTTCTATACTTCAAAATGATATATTAATGAAAAATAAATTGATTATAAGCGACGACAATATTATTAATAATAATAATCAATTTATACCAATTAGCAAAAAAGATGATTATCATAAATATGTTGAAAAAGATAATATTGAAATGAAAACATGGTTAGATTTACGATCTATTGTAAAAAATAAATTGTTGAGTAAAAAATATACTGACGAATATTATATCCAATTATCTAAAAATACAAAGAAAATTATTATTAAAACATTATTAGACGAATTTAATATTCATAATTATGGTAATAAAGAACTTAAAAAAATACAAATAATATTGGAGGAAATACCATTAACATCTATTTCTAATATTAAGAAATGGTATAATAATTCTTTATTACATGTAAAATACGATTATATCAATGAATTATCAAATAATATAACAGAGAGTGCTGACGAATTGATATTTACACAATATAGTATATCTAATAAAATACCGAAAAATATATTAAAATATCACGAAGCATTACCTAATGGATTTAATGAACTTGAAAGCGAAATACATATTGACCAGTACAAATTATTCGATAATAATAAAACATCTATTAAAATAGTTGCTTTACCAGATGTTTTAAATGGTCAAGAGATTATTTTGAATACAAAATGGACAAAATATAAGAAAAAAGTCTGGTATAAATTGAGATATATTAAACACAATTATACTCAATTTTCATTAAATCATCTTTTCAATTTTTTATCTTCTAAATTAAATATTGATATTATATCATATGATGAAATAAAAGAAAAGTCTAATATATATTATAAGGAAGTATTTTCATCAAATAGTAAAGATAAGAAGAAAAAAATAAGAATAAGGGCGTTATTTAAAGACCCTCATTTTTATAGTACATATGTTGCCGAAATGAACAATATTAATAAAACAAAAAAAATATTTAAAACATTACGTATATTTAATGAAACATATTTTGATAAAAGTGATGTAAATGAAAGAAAAAATATAATTAAAAATATATTACATAATAATTCTTTGTTATATCCAAGTGATATAATATTATTTAACATCTCAAAAATGCTTAACATTTCAATATTAATAATACATAATCGTGCAGAATATGGAAAAGGGATTGATGTTGATAAAAGAGCAGGCGATAAAGATTTAAATATAACTACAACAATTTATCGTGCAACAGATGATATATTAAAAAGACCATTGTTAATACTTTTTAGAAAAATAGAAAAAACGCATATTTCTTATTATATAGTTAAGAATATTGATTATAATGAATATTTTTATATGGAATTGGGAGATAGTCCCGATGAAATTAAAGATAAAATAATAGATTATAGTAAATCTTCTAATTATTTATCTTCTGTTTCTACATCATCAATATAATTTTATACAAACTTTACTTTTTGTTCTGGTATTTTATAACATCTACTATCATTCTTCGTTAAATCGAACTTCACCTGTAAATCATCTTGATTACATCCTCCATTATCCTCTTCTTCATCTTCTTCATCAATTTCAAATAGTTCAACTTTTTTATTGACAACATCTTTTAATAATTCATTCATATGTTCCTCATCTATCAAAATACGGCTATCACCTGTTCCACAAGGAGGTTGTTGTCCCAACATAACATTTGCAGATACTCCATTTACTTTATCATATTCTGAGAATATACTTGCATTAATTAACATATCAGTAGTTTCTTCAAACGAAGATTTAGCCAATGGTCCAATATCACCTCTATTAATACCGTGTCTATCAATAGACATTAATTGTCCTTTATAAGTCATTGTATCTATCAATAGAGACATATGTCTGTAATTCATAGAACCTTCACTTGTAACTGCTATAAGCTCTTTATACAACGCATTTCGTGCGGCTTCAATACCGAGTGTGTCGTAAATTTCGCGAATATCATTTGAAATAGTTCTTGCTGAATCAATATTTGGATTTGCAAGAATGTCTATTAAGTTTGTTCCGTCAGTATCAAGAACCCATTCTACTATATTATCAAACTTATTAGATTCTTCATTATATTTAGTATATTTCTTCTTATTTAATGAAACCTTTTTAATACCCTTGTATCCTTTTAATAATATTTGATATACAATATTATGCTCAATTGCTTTAATAGTTGCAATTTCATCTTTATCATCAATATCTTTTAATGCTATTTCTGTTAATTTAATGCGGAATATACATTCTTCAGCATTATCGTCGCTATATATACAATCTACATATTTATCATAAGAAGAGTTTATTTTAGTGTATATATCAATCATCTTAATATTTAATAAGTTCATTTTAGTTTTATCGAATACTAATCTTAATACCCACGGAGATGTACTGCGTGCCTTACATATATTGCTTTCTAATTCTTCAAACTCTTTGTATATTTTCATAATTCCTTGGTCTTCGCTTATATTTGTTTCATAATATTCGCCATTATCCCAATATATTTCACTATATTGGAGAATATCAGCCAACTTTGTTATTTCGATAGTATTCTTAATATGCATAGCATGATTTTTGGTTATGCTAATACGTTCATCTGTTACATCTCCATCTTCATTAATTTCTGGATTTACAATACTCGCTACATCTTGTTTCATGTAAATTATCAATGTAGGAGTTTTAGTTTTTTTAGTAGCTGATAGAATTTCTTTAAGACGTGGAACACCTGATGTTGCCTTAACAGCAGCTGCTGTTCCTGATACGTGGAATGAATCAAGTGTCATTTGTGTTCCTAATTCACCAATTGTTTGTGCTGCTACAATACCAACCATTTCACCGGCTGGTGCAATGGCTTGATTAAAATGTTCATATATTTGCGATACAATCCAATCAAATATATCTTTTGTAAAATGGAAATGAAATATAAGTTTTTTAGGATTTAAATGAATTCTTAATAGTATATTAAAATATAACATACCTTGAATATTATCTTTAATATAAAGGTCTTTTGTTAGTTTTAATATTGTTTTTAATATATAGTCTGGTGTTAAATCTGTTTTAATAGCCAAAACACCAATTGACTTTAATCTATTAGAAGCTGTATTAATAATACGTTCGAATGGAATTGGGTAATTAATTACCTTTTTCTTTTCTCCAGCAAAAATGTTCTTAATTAGAAAATGTTTATCTTCAAGCATTTTATCAAAATGATTTGAACATTCAACATATGTATTAGCATTTATTGTTCCAAATGCTTCTTTTGTCATATGAACACTTGCATTATCACTCGGCTTTAAATTGTACATTTGATCAATCTCTATAGTATTCATATCAATTGTGTTGATAAATTGAACCTCTATTTTGCAACCATCCATACCATCTTCGCCATATAGATATTGAATAATAGAACCATTTGCTGTTCTCACAGTATTATCATAATATATTTTAGAATCTTCCATTGCTTTTACCAATCTTCGTTGAATATAACCAGTTTCAGATGTTTTAACTGCTGTATCAATTAGACCTTCTCGCCCACCCATAGCATGAAAGAATACCTCCTGTGGTGTTAGTCCTGAAATGAAACTGTTTTTAACAAAACCTCTTGCTTCGGGTCCATCATCATATTTGGTAAAATGAGGGAGTGTTCTATCGGTAAAACCATAAGTAATTCTTTTTCCATCTACATTTTGTTGTCCAACACACGCAATCATCTGTGCTACATTTGTTTCTTTTCCTTTAGAGCCTGATTTAACCATATTAATCATTCTATTTGTTGTTTCGTCAATTTGCGATAATCCAATTTTACCAACTTCGCTTGTAGTTTCATTAAGAATACCAATAATTTCTCGCTCGATATATTCTTCATTATTGAAAATACTGTTATTATCAATTGTTCCTCTGCGAATTTCATCTAGTTTATCATATGCTTTCTTTTTCATTTCTTTAATTTTGTTTTTAAGTTTATCATCTGTTTCTTTATCTGTAACTAAATCACTAATACCAACACTAAATCCTGATGTTAGCAACCATCTGCAAATAAGTCTCTGTGTATTATCAAGAAACTTACGAACTTCGAATGGTCCATAATCGTGATAAATAACTGGTATTAATCCTGTAGATATACCATGAAATACAGATTTGTCAAGATTTCCTGATTCAATAATACTATTATTAATAATAAACTTTTCATCTTTTTTATTTTTTCTATTAATGAAAAGCCCAGGAGGCAATATTTGCGAATATGCTTCTTTACCAGAATACATATAGTTTTTATCTGGTTCTGGTAAAGAACCTTTGAAATAACTATTAATCATTTGAATATTGGCTAATGTTTTATCTTGGATTTTAGTAATATCTTTTGTTAATCTGAAAGATCCTAATAAAGTATCTTGTACAACTTCAATAATTGGCTTACCATCTCTTGGTGCCAAAATCATATATGGAACTGCTGCGATATCCATTAATTCATTCATAGTCTGAACACTTTGAGGACAATGTAAATTCATTTCGTCTCCGTCAAAGTCAGCATTATATGGGGGAGTATCAAGAACATTAAGACGAAATGTTTGGAAAGGCATAATAACAACCTTGTGACACATCATCGACATCTTGTGAAGAGAAGGCTGTCTGTTAAATAGAATATAATCTCCGTTTGTAAGATGACGATGAACTATATCACCATGCTTTAATTCTTTAGCATTAACTTCCAGATCCTGTGAATATTTAAGATTAGTTGTCATATTTTCCTTTTTAATATATTTAGCCCCAGGCCAATTATCTGAACCGTTTTTAATCAATTCTCGCATTTTATCAATATTATATTCATTAACAATTTCGGGGAATGTAATATTGATAGCAACCTTGATAGGAACGCCCAATTCGTCAATACTAATATAAGGATCTGGAGTAATGACAGACCTAGCGGATTGATCTACACGCTTACCATTAAGATTACCGCGAATACGTCCTTCTTTCTTCTTCATACGATCTGATACCGATTTAAGTTTTCTACCATTTCTTTGTTGAGAAGGGGCTAACCCAGGAATTTGATTATTTACAAATGTAAATACGTGATATTGGAGAAGCATAGTAATATATTTGATAGTATCTTCAGAAGAACCTTTATTAATCTTATCACGAATACTATTATTTGTTTTAATAATATCACTCAATTTATGTGTCAAATCATCCTCGCGACGTTGTCCATTTTCTTCAATGATACTTGGTCTAACCGCAGGAGGTGGAACGGGAAGCACAGTACAAATCATATACTCCGGTCTATTCCACTTTGGATTAAAGCCCATCATATCCATTTCCTTGTCGGTTATACGTTTGAATATCCTAAGAATATCTTCGGCTGTAAATTCTTGAATAATTTTATCCAACGGAGGTTCTTGTTTTTTATCTTTCCATTCAGCCATAATTTTCATAGCATTTTCTTTCTGGTATTTTGTAGGTTGAACAGCACCACATCCGACAACTCCGTCGTCGCCACAAACACGCAATTTTGTTGTTGTATTGCATAGTCTGTAATAAGCGTCCCATCTTTTTTGATTATTTTTAATAGATAATATACGAACCATCTCATTTTTGAAGTCTTTATGTGTTGTTTCAGGGGAAATCAAACATTTTGAACATTTGTAACATACACAATTTAGTAGTTTTTTAACAATATCGAAAAACATAGCTTGAAATACTGGTTTTGCTAAAACAATATGTCCAAAATGTCCTGGGCAAAATATATTTTTTTGCTCACAAGTGCAACATCTGCGATTATGTTCCAATACACCCATTCTAGAATCAAATAAACCACCAACTATAGGTTCGCTTCCCGAATATGTGTCAGTTTTGTTTATTTCAACGACCGATCTTTTAATGATTTCATCCGGACCTAAAACACTAAATTGAATACCCTTGACTTCTTGGATTTCAACCTTTTGATCGTTATATGATAGTTCGGGATAAATAGACATGTCTTCTTAATATTAGTAGTTAAAATAACTCGTCTTATGTTTAAACTATTTTATAATTATCAATTTTTTAAAAAAAGTAGTAACTTTTTATGATTTATTATTATAAATTATTAAAAAGTCTTTATAAAAATATATAAATGATATAATAAAAATTATCATTATAATTGTTAATATAATATAATAACCATACCATAAGTTTCGTAAAGGAACCCCTTTATGGGGCATAGATAATATAGAAATTAAAAAACTGGTTGGTAAAAATATAGATGCTACTATTGTCAATATCCTCGATGTTCCCGAATCTAAATATGCTATTCTTTGCATAGTTCCTCTCCGTGTTTGCTCTAAATTATTATGTAGGGTATCAATATTATTTTTAAATATTGTAATTCTATTTTTAAATATTATATGATCTTTATTTTTATTTTTATCATAATCAACATCAATTACTATACGGGATGTAACCATAATCATATCTTTAATTAGATTACTATAATTTAAGGTATAAAGCAATAATTTATCAGTATATTCGATAATATGATAACTATCGAAAAAGTTAATAAATGTTACTTTTTTTTTAATATTATACAATATTTCGTCTATTCTGCGATAATCTTTTTCGCATTTATCAATAATATCAACAAATGTATTTAATAATTTATTTTCACTATTTAAAAAGTTTAGTACATTAATATCTTCTACGATAATATATTTTTTTTTATCTATTGCAAAAACAATTTTATATATATTCATATACGGAATATTACTTTTTAAAAGTGATGAATAATCCAAACCTTTTTCATATAAAGTATTCTTTAAACATTTGTCTATATTTTTTGATACTTCATATCCCATATCTGGCAATAAAATTGAAAAGTAAAAAGTATTATCTTTAATCAATATTTTATCATTATTGTTCAATATATTATTTAATAATGTAAAATTTATATGTTCAAAAATTTTATCTATATTTTTATATTCAATGATTTCGGTTTCCATTAGTATATTTAATAATGATGGATATAATTCTTATTAATGATAAGATTGTAAAAATAATTCGCTGCTAGCAGGGATTGAACCTGCGACAACTCGGTTAACAGCCGAGTGCTCTAACCAACTGAGCTATAGCAGCAAGAGGTTTCCCCCTTATACATACTATGTATAGTATCTTTATATGTATTTATAAAAATATATTTTTTTCAATATTACATATAATACTTTTAAAAATTTCATTAATATATTTTTCATAATTTTCTTTATTAGGCAAATTGATATTTACCATACTATTTATACAAACCTCTATTCTTTTATCGCTATGTTCAATTATTTCTACATTATTAACTACGTTAATCAAAGCAAAACATTTAATAAGTTTTTTATATATTGGTTTAAAGTTAGTAATTGTAAAGCGAGTTTTGATTTTTTTATATTTTGACCCATTTTTTTTTATTTTATTTTTAACAACCATCCTTAAATATTTTTCATCTTCGATTATATAATCAATTATATTGTCTGGCATAGATTCAACATATATATAAATATCTTCTTTTTTTTGCATAATTCCTTTTTTAACATTCCATTCGCCAATATTCCATTCTTTTATTTCATATACCGACGAAATGTTTGTCGTTTTAGAGTTGTATATTTTTTCAAAAACTTCTTCTAACTTTATATTTTCTACAAAAATACTTTTTTTTAAACTTATCATATATATATATACTATATAACATTTAACATATTTTTTATATATAGATCTTTTAGTGGTTTATATGTTTTTCCAGTAATAATTTTTTCAGACAATAACCATTTTTTCGATAATATATTATATTTATGATTTTCATTAAATAAAATATTAACACATATGAACATAACAAAAACTATAATAAAACTTTTAACAATACATTTAGTTGTCATCAATATTATGCAAAATAATATAACAGTTTGAAATATTGGGTTATTTATTAACTTTTGTTGTGCGGGTGTAAGTTCAATTCTTAAATATCTTCCACCTATTTGAACAAGTACGATAAAAAGCATAGATAATGGCTCTAATGTACTTATTCCTTCTATACTTGGTAAAAATGACATAATACTATTTTTTACGAAGAATATATTTATATGAAAGAGTTTATAGTTTTTATACTGTCTGATTTATCATTCAAATCTTTGAAAATTTTCAATTTATTAATTATTATATCATTGATATCTTTGTATCCTTTTTCTGGTTTTACAATTGGTTTATTGTTTTCAATATTTTCCCCATCAACTTTATTAACATCTTTTTCAGTAGTTTTATCTATTACAACAGATGCATCTGTAAAAAATTCTCCTTCTGTGAAAATTATTATATCTAAAATCAATGCGATTAAAGACAATGAAAACAATAAACCTATCGTAAAGTCCCATTGTAAAACATATAAGTTTACTATAAATAGAATTAAAAATATCCAAGGGTTATCAATAATTTCAAGTATATCATCGGGATATGCTGCGGCTGGTCGTAATCCCAATATTAGCAAATATGCTATCAAAAATCCAGTAATAATTCCTTTAAAGATCATATTTATATCTAAATCAAAATCTTTCATTATTCTTCTTTACAATTATATTATATAAATATTTTATTATTGTTTTTCTTTCCTTTTTGTATAATAGAGAGAATAACATCATAAATTATTTATATAATGAATTATTCAACTTTACAAGAAGCGTATAATATAGATAGTTTTGGAAAAAGCAATAGAAACACTGTAAAAAAACAACATTCAATTGATTTAAAAAAAAGAGGTGAAAATGAAACAATCAATAATCAAGGACCTTCTCATATGGATTCTAATAAAAAAGTTTTGAATAATGATAAAATTGACGATTATAATCAATATATGAAAAATATGGGAGGAAGTTGTGCACCATTACAAGCACCTACTTATACAATCCCTGTATCTGGTGAATGTAAAAAAGAGTTTAAAAAGGTAATGGATGTATATACCGAAGAAAATTTTAACACAGGAAATAATTATGATGTAACTGATATACATAAAGATAATGTTATGCCTTATTATGACGAAGAATTGGAGCAATATTTTGATATAAATAATTTAGTAGATGAGGTAAAATATAATTCAAATATGAAAAAAAGTCTATATATGCCAAATACAAATAAAAACTCATATACAAATAATAATACTGGTGAATATTCTAACAATAATGAATTATCGTTATTTGGTAATAATTTATTAAGCACTAAAGAATATAATTTAAGCGATGCCGAAAAAATTAAGGCAAATGAAGCATTGCTTTATCTGAAAAACTTGGAAGCAAAAATAAATAATGATGAAAAAAATGCAATATTAAATCAACTAAATCAATCAAATGATATGGGTAGAAATGGGCATAATAATTTGCAACATGTTTCTGAAAATATAAACCCTATTATTGCAAATGATGTTATAGATGTTAAAGATACTAAATGTGTTAATCAAGATAATAGTGTCAAAGATGTCAAAGATGATAAAGATGTTAAAGATGTTAAATATAATTATATGAATACATTTATAGCATTTTTTGCTTTTTTAATATTTGGAATACTAATAATTTTTTTATGCGATTATATCGTAGAGATCTCTATACAAATAGGTATGAAACGAACAGTAAATATATTGGAACCATATATCCGAAATCAAATGCCAATGCAAAATAATCTATACAATCAATTGCCTTCTGTACAATCTTATCAATCCCCTTCGATTTCAAATTACGATATGACATTATTGCCCCGAACTAATCAATAAAACGATATATATAAAGATTTAAATTATTACACTATTTAACTCTATATATCAATAATGTCGCTAAATATAAAAGATCTTGTAGATAAATCAATTGTAATAGGATCTGATTCTTTGAAAATAAAAAAAAAAGATAGTTGGTGGTATCCTTCAAAAAATGGAAAAAAAAGAATTATGATATGCGGAACTTACCCTATTGGTTCAAGTAATGGATATTCAAAGGTCGTATATTATATTTCAAAATATCTTGGACAATATGAAGATATTGATTTAACTATTTATGGATTTCAAAATATATCTAATACGAATGATAAAGAATCAAGAAATTGTATTCCCTTGTGTGTTAAAATACATGATGCAATGGCAACAGAAGAACCTAAACGAAATGGTTTTGGTGAATTGGAAATTGGAGACTTTATTAAAAATAATCCTCAAGATATTATAATTATTTTTAATGATAGTATCATAACATCAGCAATAACAACAACAATAATTAATGAATGTGGCGGAGATGAAAGAAAGAACTATAAACTTATTTCATATATGGATCAAGTATATCCTTATCAAAAAAAATCTTATATTGATATTCTAAATGTATATTATGACGGAATTATTGCTTTTACTCCTTACTGGAAAGATATAGCGAGAAAAATAGGAATTAGTGAAAAAATGCCTATCTATATATTTCCACACGGGTTTGACACTGAAGTATATTATCCTATTCCAAAAAATATTGCTAGAACTTATTTTAATTATAATGAAGATGATTTTATGGTTATAAACTTAAATAGAAATCAACCACGTAAATGCTGGGATCATACAATTATTGCATGGGTAGAATTTGTAGAAATGCATTATAATGTTAATGTTTTAAAAAATAATAAAGATTATATTGTAAATGAAAATACTTCTAGACCTATAAAATTAATAATTGGAGCACAAATAGATGCTTATTGGGATTTAATGAATGTTTTAGAAAACGAAGTTAATTTTAGAAATGTACCATTAGATTATGTTAAAAAAACAATTATTGAGATTTCAACACCACAACAATTATCAGATAAAGAAATTAATATTCTGTATAATTGCTGTGATGTTGGTTGTAATAATTGTAATGGTGGAGGATTTGAATTAACTGTTTTTGAATGCCTTGGTTTGGGAAAACCACAAGTAGCTTCTTTTATTGGTGGAATACGCGAATATATTGATGAAAACAATTCTACACCTATAAAGTCTTCTATATATCATTATTTAGATAATAAATCTGTTGGTATCGGGGGTAAAGTTGAAATAACTGACCCTCATGAGTTTGCTTTAGGATTTTGGAAATATTTTTGCAATCCAGAATTGGGGCATCTTCACGGTAAAAATGGAAGAGAAAATATTCTTAAAAATTACAGATGGGAAACACTTGTAAAATATTTTTATAAAAATGTTCTATTAGATATTATAAAAAATTGATACAATTCAATATAGTAAATTATTACATAATGGCTGCACTATTTATTGATACTGAAACAAATGGATTACCTGATTCTAAAAATATGTCTTGGGGTGAATATCCAAAATATAATAAATTAAAATGCTATGATACTGCGCGTATTGTACAAATATCGTTTATTGTAACAGATAAAGACTTTAATTTAATGGAAAGTCAAGATTATACTATTAAACGCGAAGGTTTCACAATTGAAAATGAAAAGTTTCATGGAATTACAAATGAAATATCAGATAATGGCGTTGACTTTTCTACAGCAATTGATAAATTATACGAGGCTATTAAAAAAACAACTCATATTATAACGCATAATATTGCTTTTGATATTAGTGTTATATTGTCAGAATTATATCGCAGAAAAAGATTTGATATTATTGCCGAACTAAAAAAAAAAGAGTTGCTATGCACTATGAGACATTGTAAAAATATTGTAAAAATAATAAATAAGTTTGGAAAAAATAAAAATCCATCTCTAAATGAACTTTATGTATTTTGTTTTAATGAAAATATTGAAAAAGCACACAATTCAAAATATGATGTATTAAATTTACATAAGGTTATTAAGAAAATGTATGACGACAATATTTTAGGATATAAACTTATTATTACTTAATAAGTTTAAATAATTTATATATATTAATTTCTCTCCCCTTTGTGTTGTCTATTATATTATTTAACAAATCTTTATAAATACTTACAATATCTTCTTCTAACAATGTTATATAAATCATATACGTTGTTATAAATATTAATGTAAAAGCAATATCTATTGTTTTTATATTTTTTTGCCATATTAATAATATAAATGGTACTTTTATTATTACATTAACTGTAATAAAATACAGTAATCTTGTATTTTCATTATAATTATTTAAAATTATAATAGTTCCTACAATAAAAAACATTATAGATATAAATAATAATATTATTGGGTTATATGAAAATATATTTAGAATATATCAAATAGAATATATTATTATCCAAGTAGAAAGTAGTTTATCTAGAGTTATAATTTCGATGTTCATTTAATATATATAATAAATAATTTATAGATCATATATTAAATGTGTTTATAACTTTCTTATAAACACAATTTATACAAGGATATTGGCATTATCTCGCTATATCGTACTAATGTTTCAAGTTCGCCATAAATATCAGGAATACAACACGGGGAATTTTCTATCTCATTCATTGCATATAAATCTCTATATATGTTAGATGTATCTTCTGGTGGATTGTTCGTTCCATGATTAGAGAAATATAGAGTATACTTATTCCCTAGCGTATTAGCATCATCTATTATGAGTTGACGAGGAATGTCTCCTCCTATGATTTTAACAATATCTTTGCCTCGTCTTGGTTTAATATCATTATATATTTCACCATCATCAAATATACATTTTATTTTTTTTTGCTCGATATATTCAAATATATAGCAATCGTCGAAAATGTTTGTCATCAAAAAGTCTTTTGTCATTGAATTGACATCTTTCTTTGACATAGCCATATGATTGATTTTTATAGAAGTTATCGTTATAACTTATATCAACGCTTGTTTGGATGATAAGAATTATTCATTCATATATAGTCATTTTTTTGTTTTATTATAACATGTATTATATTTTGCAAAACCCTTAACAATACAATTTGAGTACATAATTATTTATTTCTATAACTTTTAACATTTTCTAAATATTCTTGAAAATTATTAATTATGTACTCATTTTATTTAATACCATTATTATGATTATTTTGCAAAAACCTTAAGAATACAATTTGAGTACATAATTATATATTTCTATAACTTTTAACATTTTCTATATATTCTTGAAAATTATTAATTATGTACTCATTTTATTTATTACCATTATTAACAACTATTTCAAAAATCTTTAAGAATACATTTGAGTACATAATTATATATTTCTATAACTTTTAACATTTTCTATAATTTCTTGAATTAAATTAATTATGTACTCATTTTATTTAATACCATTATTATGATTATTTTGCAAAAACCTTAAGAATACAATTTGAGTACATAATTATATTTTTCTATAACTTTTAACATTTTCTATAATTTCTTGAAATAAATTAATTATGTACTCATTTTATTTA
>Ga0335396_10003602_pt1 | contig 17670 bp, 19 predicted proteins | sample FRY02_FD_205743 | JGI IMG/M metagenome (GOLD analysis project Ga0335396, IMG submission 205743) | Freshwater microbial communities from Lake Fryxell liftoff mats and glacier meltwater in Antarctica - FRY-02 (spades assembly) (version 2) | ecosystem: Environmental > Aquatic > Freshwater > Ice >... | reverse complement strand
TAGCCCCAGTATTGATATCCAATACGACAGATCCTGTACTCGTTCCAGTTGTTGTAACCAGAACTCTTTGGATAATCTGCAAAGCGTTATTAATCCCCGAAGGAATAACAAATTGTGCTGACAGAAAGCCAAAACTTAGGAGAGTGAGTCAGACTATAAAAACATTTTTAAATGATTGGTTTTTCATGTAATACAATCTATAATATAAAAAATATATCATAAGTATATAGACGACGATTTGTTTTGTCAAATTTTCAATCTATTTTTTTACACAAAAAAACTCCCGCAAAGGGGAGTCATCATTTTAGTAGTTGATATGTAGCTATTATTCCTCTAACAACATATTGATTTTATTCTCATATACTTCCTTCATCTGGACTCCAGTATCATTGTGTTTCATCTCTCCTCCTTTGAAGATAAGTACAGCGGGGATAGACATGATACCATATTCTCCTGCAGTATCAGGATTTTCATCCACATTTACTTTGATGATTTTTACTTTATCATTCTTCTCATATCCTTGTGTGAGTTCATCAACAATAGGACTTAGCATACGACATGGACCACATCGGTCAGCATAGAAATCTACCAAAACAACACCATCAAAATTAAGTACTTCTTGTGTAAATTGTTCAGGATTTTGTGCGTATTGTACCATAAGTATCTATAAATAGCTAAAATAATGATTGTATACTATTATATCCGCAATAGTAAAGTATATTTTTCTAGTGTTTACTGACGATATAATGTTCAGCATCCATCGCTGCCATACATCATGTCCCAGCTGAAGTAACAGCTTGTCTATACTTCTTGTCTTGGACATCTCCCGCAGCGAAAAATCCAGCAACATTGGTCACTGTCGTACCAGGTTTTGTTATAACATAGCCAGTTTCATCAAGCTCGATTTGCCCATCCAAGAAACCAGTATTTGGTGTGTGTCCAATTCCATAAAACAATCCCCCAGCTTCGAGTGTCATTTCTTCGTTTGTTTGGTTGTTTTTTATAACAATTCCAGTCATCATCTTCTCATCCCCAATGATTTCTTCCCCCTCAGTATTTCGCAATATTTCTATTTTTTGGTTATCGAAAACTCTTTGTTGCATTGCTTTAGATGCTCTGAGTGCATCTTTTCTCACAAGCATCGTTACCTTGCTTGCAAACTTAGTTAAGAATGACGCCTCTTCACAAGCAGTATCACCTCATCCAATAACAATTAAGTGTTTATTACGAAAAAATGGTAATCATCCATCACAGACTGCACAAGCTGAGATACCTCTCTGTCGATATATCTCTTCTCCAGGAAGCCCAAGACGTTTTGCAGTCGCTCCAGTCGCTAGAATAATTGTATTGGTCTCATGTACTACATCTCCAACAATCACTTTAAACGGAGTAGACTGGAGATCTACTTTATCCACAGTTCTCGTTTCTATTTTTGTTCCTGCATGTATAGATTGTTCTCTCATTTTCATCATGAGTTCTGGTCATCCAATAGAGACAAATCAAGGAAAATTTTCGACCTCTGTTGTTGTTGTTAACTGTCAACCGGCAGCGACTCATCACGCCAAAAATCACTCAAACATAAGAGGATTGAGGTTTGCTCTAGCGGCATATATGGCTGCGGTATGTCATGCTGGTCCAGACCCTATAATTATCACATCTTCTATCACCCTCATAAGCTCTATACAAAAATAAATATAGATCAAGCATAGTCAGATGTTCACAAAAATCAATCTATTTTCCCAATCCTATAATGACCACATTTTCTACCACGCACACAGCTTTATATAAAAGATAACTTATACAACACAGCTGCCCAGCAAAAATAATCTATTTGTATCTATATCGAGCTCGTCATCTTCGTCCTGTTATACAAATCATCCGTCCAATAAGGATAAAAATGAGAATCATATTCAGTGAAAAAATAGGATACTCTGTTGTTGTTATTGTGCGAGATTGTATCGTTTCGATTATTTTTTCAGTAACTATTTTTGTATCATCATTAGTTTGTATGATCCAAGATTTTCAGCTAGTTGCTGCGCTAAGTTTTTCTAAGAACTCCGGATTATAGGTCGTCAATATTTCTCCACCAAAATAATCATATCAGACCGTAAAATCATCTCATTGTCAGATACCTATAGTGTATAGTGGAATATTTTTTTTCTGAAAGATACCCAATACTTCATTGGGGTCATATCATATATTAGAATCACCATCAGTTATCAAAATCATAATACCGCTTCCAAATCCATTATTTTCCATATTTTGTATACCGAGCAAGAGCGCATCTCCTATCGCTGTTCAGACAAATTGTGGAACAGGAGGGAATTGTCCTAGATGTGTTGTCGCCCACTTTGCACGAGCACTATCAGTATGCGTACCAAATGCCATATGGACAAAAGGAATTCCAGAAAATAGGATAGTTGATGTGGGGTAATTATTCCATCACTGTAGCAGATTGTCTACCATTGTTTTAGCGATAGCAAATCTTGATGGTTGTATGTCGTTAGCTGCCATAGACAACGATACATCAAAAAGTATTTGTATAGGGGTTTGATATATTGTTTTTGCTTGCGAGGACTGGGGAAATTGTATATTGAGAGGGAGCAGTATCATAGCCATCATAGCAACGATAGTTATTACTTTATACAATTGTGTCTGTCGTGTACGAGGAGCGACAAAACGTGGTTTATATGAAAAAAAATATAGTCAAAACAGGACTAATAAAATACCTATACTTATGATGAGTCAGAAAGGTTGTCGTTGCATCTATTAGCTTGTAGCGTTTCGTTTCCGTCTTGCAATTGTTTATCCTAACAATCCGCCATTTTCTATTCATTCGAGTGTTTCTTTATTAACATCAGAATCAGTTTTATAGGTGATTACTTGTTTTTTTTCATTACTTGCTGCTTCTTTTATAGAAATAGTAGTAGGATCTATTCTTTCATAGTTTACTTGAAATTTCTTTGTCGAATCAAAAAAATAAGTTTTGGCTATTTTTGCAAGGAATGGAATAAGTGGTAATTCCGACACCTCGAAAAACGCTATGATAATAAATATAATCAGTACAGGTATCGCAAACACAATTCCTATTGCTTTGGATTCTTGTCAAAATGCATTAAAAATACCCAACGATAACGCGATACCCAGTGCCAATATAAATAACTGAATAATAGAAATAGTAAAAGGTCATATCTGGAAGCTCATTGTTCCAAATATTCATTTTTTGATATTCTTAGGGAAGACTACTTTCATATTCATCACGAATAATAAACACTATAAGTATATGATTTGCTACCTTATTTGTCAAATTTTCGATACTTATTGTCGTTCTTTACTCATTTGTTTTTTTCTATAAGCATTGGCAAAACGATGTGATTCATCTCTGGCGATGAGAAGTATCTTATCGCTTTCATCATATGATAAGTCGTAATATATTATTTCATACTGTCACTTTGATGACGCAGAGCTAGGAGAAGGATAAGCAGTGCTTTGTTGATGATCCCCTATACTTTTCATCATTCATTCCCTGCTTACCGCAGGCAGGCTCGAAGTGACAGACTTTAGAACAAGGAGTTCTTCTTTTGCTCATGCATTTTTACCAGCTCTTTTTCTTGCATCACCCTTACCGAGTCAAACAAATTGTGTTTGTTTGATAACATCAGGATGGATTTTCTCTGCTTGTATGAGTTTTTGTACAACACCAAGTTGTCACTTTCCTCCATCGATGATAAACAGATCAGGAATATATCAACCATCGTTGATTGCCTTGATTCACAACCTTCTCGTGATAACTTCCTCTAGAGCAAGGTAATCATTGTTTTGTTGATCAAGTGTTTTTATTGATTTGATCTTATAACGACGATATCATTTAGGATTTTTAAGTCATCAGACCAGACACGACAATCATCCGCTCATCCATCATCCACTGAGATGAGAAATATCAATACATTCGATACGATAAGGGAAAACGGTAAGTTTATATCTTTCTTGGAGTGTCTTGAGTATATCGTTCATCATACTTTCTTTTTCAAACGAGCTCACCGCAACAAAATCTTCAAAAGATTTTTCTAGAAGAACAAAAAACGATGTACGAATAGCTTTTTTTATTTGTGTTATGTGTTTATCAACAAAGAATAGTGACTGCATAGTTACGTGATTTTCACATTTTTTTTCAGTCTTATCGTATCGAGACATCTCTCCATATTCTTTCTCCACCGTTGCAACAAATGCTGCCATATCCATATCATCAGTCCTTTCTTTGTATTTGATAATATCAATAATTTTCCCTTCAAACACCTTAAACAAAACAAAAACAGTCCATCCTCCAATTGCTTGTACATAGCCAATCGTTCACGAAATATGTTGATCTACAACAACAGTTTGTCTTTCAGCAAGTTCATCTATTTTTGTATAAATATCTCTGAGCTTTCCTGCTCGTTCAAAGTGTTGTAGCGCAATTGCCTCATCGATATGAGTAAGGATATTTTCTTTGATTGGCTTAGTATTCCCACGAAAAAATGCAACAATTTGCTTGATGATAGAGGCGTACTCTTCTTTGTATTGCCCATAATCTTTGTCGAGAACCAATCATTGCTGTTGTGCATAGGTTATAAGTTCTTGTTGTTTTTTCCCATCGGTTTTGGTTTTTGCTATCACACTCCGTCCTTTATCCAGTCAAAAATAGAAATCACTATCCAGTTTTCCTTGTTTGAAAATACTCGACTTCATAGTCCTAAACTTCAATACTTGTCTCAGATACTGAAGAAATTCTTTAATGCTATTCCTATTATGTTTAGGTCAGATATAAATTGCTCAGTCTTCAATTCTTTTTCTCGTGATAAGTATCGCAGGAAAATCTTCTTTGGGAATTTTGATAAAACAGTAACTGTTATCTCATTTGAGTAAGCTATTGAACGGCGGCTGATGTTCTTTGATGAGATTTGATTCCAAATATAATGCCTCACTTTCGTTATGGACACTCACATACTCTACATTGGTAGCTCTATGGAGCATCTCTTGTTTCCAAACTGATCCTGGTGTAAAATATTGTTGCACTCTTTTGTGCAGATTTTTCGCTTTTCCAATATACAAAACTCCTCAAGAACGATCCTTGAATATATAAATACCTGGCTCATGAGGGATGTGGGAGATTGGGAACATATGACAGACTAGCTATTGCGAGCTAAAAATTTCATCAACATCATCGCACTTCTATCTTCCTGGATTGTTCCATCTAAGCACATTTTTTCAACAGAAGTAGGATCATAAAAATCAAAAGAGATGTCTTCTCCATCCTCAAGATTCTGTCTCACTTGTGTATATGCACGCACAACAAAATAATACAAATCCCACACAACAGTAGCCCCACTCACTGACTTAGCAAAAAACTCCAATTTTTCGGTTTCTACACCGACCTCTTCGCTCGCTTCTTTTTGCGCTCATTGGACAGCAGCAGCCTGTATATCTTGACCAGTCGATAGAAAATCTTCATACTCCTCGAGTGTGTCAAATACCTTTCCTCAGGGCAATCTAAAATCATATGCATTAAGCTCTTTTCTATACTCTTTACTTAGCAAGATATGTCATTTTTCATTAACAATGATCAATCTTGTGCCAGGAGCTCTTCTTGCTATTTCAAATATCTTTGTTTTTCATCATAGGTCGACTTCTTGCTGGACAACGGAAAACATTTTTCCAGAATAAACTATTTTTTCAGACAAGATACGCATTATATTCTTTTATTGCTAAAATTATTTCCTCAATGTCGCAATCAATCTCTTTGGTAACAATAACATATCCAACGCATCGATTACCTGTGTACATACGATATCGCTATGCATAAGTAGTGGACCATAACATCATTCAGCTTGTATCACAGCTATAGATAGTTTACATTTTTTGAGTAATTTGAGATCAATATTTCCGTTACCTATAGCAACACAGTGTTTTGCATTATGCTTTTTAATTATTTTTTCTTTGTCTTTTTGATCTTTGCAATTATAGAGTGTGGCTCATAGTTTTTTTGCTATAGTAGCCGCTGTTCATTGTGTATCTCCACTACAAAGTAGAACATTTCGTCATAGTTCTTTTAGTGATCAGATCTTATCTTCTACTCATATAATTAATATTCCATCAATACCAATAGTTCCATTAAGATCCAAAATAATAGTATCCAATATAAGTGGCTTTTTGTATCAAGGGATCAGGTATTGCATTGCGATGTAGTTATAGTTAAATATGCTCTTATACTAAAAAACACGTCATAAAATACAAGAGTAGTTCATGACGTGTTTTTTATGACAAGTATGATAGATTATTTCTTTGCATCACTCAGTAGTTGATACGCTTTGACATCAGACATCCACACCACAGGAACAGTCCAGAACAATCAAATAAGAAGTGCAAGCATACCAGGTATTTGTATCAATCCCTGTACTATCATCAATCATAATACATTCCAAAAATTACCTTTAGTGATTTGTCGACTACGTTTAAGTGCCAGCGATGGAGATAGACCATCTTTTAGGATCGCTACATTGAAAAAAGAAAATCTTACTGCAACAATAATCCCAGGGATGACAAGTAAAATAAGTCCGAGCATTATACTAGCTCAATACATAATCCATACAAAGATATATTTGATAACTTTCATCAAACTTACATCAAAGAAGTTTTTCCATGTCAGTGTGTTGTTGTAGATTACGTGTATCGCAGCAGTATATACGCAGATACTAAAGAATATTCACAAGATCTGTGTACTAACTGTATAAACAGCTCCATCTCATAGTCCTATTAGCAATATTATAATTATAGCTAAATATCCAACAATGAATCAGACCCATTTACCTATATGCTTTTTGGCTCCTGCCCATCAAGTTTTAATACTTTCTGCAATAAGACCTTCGCCGCCTTTGACAAGCATGATAACTCATACAATACTTAATGGTATACTTAATAGTCATGCGATACCCAATACTTGATTGATGAACATTTTGGTCGCATCATACAATGCATCTCAACCTCAAACGCTACTCGGATCGACAGCAATTAATGCAAGTAGATAAAACACTATCGAAACAACAAATCGAACAGCACCAGTAATCGGCATACTTAAGATAGCAAGCCATCGCAATCCAGATGTTTTTTTTGTTGATCACAATTTCTTGACCGGTGATGTAATAGCTGGTTTTTTACTTATAAAGGATGTCTTTTTGAGAACCATACTTATAGTGGTGATGAATAAAGCGTTGTTGCTATACTACTGTCAGATTACTACTTTACTTGTTGTAATAACTTTCTTTGTTTGTCCATCATTGTAGACAAATCCTTTTTCAAATTCAGCGATGATTTTTCCCTTCATAGCTGCATCTTCTACAGGCTGTGCACTGACAGGCTCATGTAAGAGTCCATCAGGAACCAATCCAATTGATTGTATTGGTTGTATCTTCATCCCTTCTAGGGTCTGAATAAACTTGTTATACGTCATTATGACCCCTTTTGCAAGAGGATTTTCTTGTTGGTCTGCTGGTATCGTTTCTATCGACTTTCTCAAACTTTCCACAAACGGTAAAAACTTCTGCACTGATGCGATAAGTGTATCAATATGTGCTGTTTTAGTTTCCTCTTCTTTGAGACGTTGTCGTCTATCAAAATCCATCTTGAGGTTGATATAATCATATTGCGCTCTCTTGCTAATCTCCTTTTGTTCAGCGAGTTCCTTTTCAAGTTGAGCAATTTTTTGAGCAGTATCGTCTGTTGCTGGAACATCTTGTATTGTTTCGGTAGGAGGAGTTTGTACTGTTTTTCCAGCTTGCTGTGACCCCGCTTTAGCGGTGGCTGGTATTGGGTTATCCTTTTTTGTCATACTGCGCGATGTGTCTAATAAAATAAAATACATTTTCTATAGTATAGATAGATTTGTTTTTTTCAATGCTTATTTTTTGCTACGAGCATAATACTCCGCCAATGTGATGTCTTGTTCCCACAATTGTTTCGCAAATGATTTTCCGATATATCTCCAATGTCGTCATTCTTCCATTTGACCATCAATATGGATACCTTTTTGAAAAGTATTGTGCCAACCAAACTTATGGGCATTTTGTTCAAGCCGTTTGTAATAGACAGAATCTTTATTACTCATAGAACTACTTTGTCTACCATTGGTTCATACATGGATATCTATAGCGAGTCCAAGTTGATGTTCGGATGTCCCTGGTTTTGCACATCTATTGGCGCTACATCATGCATTGATAAGTGATTGTTGGAAAGCGTAAGATCTATACGCACTGACGAGATACAAATTTTTATCAAATGCAACAAAAAAAGCTTTTGCGAGATCATCCAACGCAGCATTAGCTTCAGGTCTAAGCTCCATCCCTTTGCTGCGTTGTATAACATAGGGAGAATCAACAGCAACGAGCATAGCAGGCACATACGTTTTATCATGGAGTGGGACCTGTGTATTGACGTACTTATACAAGGAGTTATCATTGTCTATATTGATATATTCTCTGAGCGTGAGTTTATTTTGATTGTTCCGATACGAAAAATTTAATGAGAGATTTTCTTTGATAGATCTATTAGACACGGTGTTTGTAGGTCTACTAATCGCTTGATCAATAAACATAAAAAAAATAATACTTACAAATATCGTTGTTATACCTATTACTTGTAATAATGATTTAGACATGAATTATATAAATTTTCTAAAATGTAGTTTGTAACTGCAGCATCTTTGCATACGATCCTTTTTGTTTGACGAGTTGTTTATGATTTCATCTTTCTTTAACTATACCATTCTCAATCACAATAATATCATCAGCTTCCTTTACTGTCTGCAATCTATGTGCTATCACAATCACCGTCCTTCCTTGGAATAGTTTATGGAGTGCTTGTGATATTCTTTCTTCGCTCACACTATCCAATGCACTCGTCGGCTCATCTAATAAGATAATTTCAGGATTTTTTAAGAAAATCTTTGCAATTGCCAAACGTTGTTTTTGTCCACCTGACAAATGGACTCATCTTTCTCCTATCTGGGTCTGGAGTCATTTATCCATAGCATAAATAAATTCACATCCTGCATTATATATTGCATCATTGAGTTCCTTGTCGCTAGGAGTATAATCAAGCGCATAGGACAGATTTTCATAAATTGTCCCATCAAATACACTTGGATCTTGTGTAAGATATCCAATATGTTTATAGTAGGATTTTAATTGGATTTTATTTAGATCTTGTCCATCGATACACACTTTTCCTTGGGCGGCATAGAAATATCCAGCAATAAGTTTGATCAATGTTGATTTTCCTCCACCACTTGATCCAACGAGCGCCGTTTTTTTTCCTCCTGCTATATCGAGCGAAAAATCAGCAAATACATCATTTTCTTCATAATTATAATACATGTTTTTTATAGCAACACTACCTTTTTTATAAATAAACTCCTTCCCTTGATGGTAGTTTTTTCTTGTGGACAACTTATCAAAAGTATCTATGAGTTTTTCTACATGGATGAGGTCATCTATAACTCTTCTCAATTCTAGTTGTAGCTGCCGTGTACTTCTTTGTAGTACAAAGGCCAATCATGTCAGTAAAACAAAGTCTGAGAATAACTGAGTACCCTGTAAAACACCTCGTCCTATATACACAGCTATCCCAAAAAATATAATATCAAACAGGATGATGGTTGTATCATATCCAATTGCTTGAATCATTTTTTCTTTAAATTTGAAAGTATATCGTGTATCAGAGAGTTGTTTGCGATTGTTTATCTCATAAAGATATCTGTCTTGTTGTTGTATTTCAAATTTTGACATAATTCGTCTTACCGTTGATCTGCTTTTTTCTATAAGAAGATCTTTGCATTTTTTTCTCCATACATATGATTTCTTAGTAAAGTATATGAGCCAAGGAATGGAGAGAAGTAAGGATAATATGCCAATAGAAAAAAACAATCCGGATTGTTTAGCCACAAAATAGAAAGAAAAAGCAACTGTAAGTATCATTACTCCATTTCACCAAAATACATTTAATAGAACATCTACCCAAGTATAAATTCATTGTTGCATAATAGAAATCATTCTCCCTGTTCATATTTTCTCGGTTTCGTTATTGTTTGACTGGAGGAATTTTTGTAAATAGTCTGCCTCCAAATATTGTGTCAAATCACGAATAAGCCCAAAATTTCTCGGTTTGTAAAATATCTTCACTATATAATTTGTACCAAAAAGAATCATGAGGCCAAACGATCGCCACCAAAATGCTGTACTATTTTGTATTTCTATGGCTTTCGTTATAGATTGTAGAATAACAACAATATAAGTATTTGAAAAAGCAATAAAAACAACATAAACAATGATCCAAAAAACTCCCCAAGGGTTAGCTTTCAATGGTGAGAAAAATAGTCTAATTTTCTGCCAAGAAGTCATAGAGAGATGTGAAAATAAACATAAAACAAACTATACATAAAGAACAAACCAAATCCACACTATTTCGCGAGCACATTTACTTGTATTTTACTCAAAAATATATATACTGTCCAGATATGCCGTTAGAGGTTTTTCTTGATACGTCAAGGAAATGGTATCACATCTTGTTTGAACCAAGATGGGGTAAGAGTATCTGCGTGTATTGATGCTACCGTAGTTCAACGGGATAGAACGGCTCTCTCCTAAAGAGCAGATACAGGTTCGAGTCCTGTCGGAAGCAAGTGTTGCTTTGCGACACACAAGTGGGTGATGACAATGGCCAACACACTATGTCGATCGTTTACTATTTTATTTATTTTTACTATCAATAATTATGCCAGCAAAAAAAGACGCACAAACAGGAACTCCATTTAAAAGACACGAAGGAGATACTGGATCTCCAGAATTCCAAATCGGTCTTTTGTCTGCAGCAATTACGCAACTACAAGGACATTTGGCTGCACACATTCATGATTATGATGCGAAAAAGAGCTTGTTAAAAAAAGTTGCAAGAAGAAGAAGATTTATGAAGTATCTCAAAGATACAAATATCGATGTATATCTAGAAGTATCAAAAAATCTATGATTGAAGGTTTAATCACTTTTGGTTTATAGTCCTTTCGACTTTGTCGAAAACTCTTTATATCTTAATATTTTATTTACATGTCAGCAAAGAAAAAAGTGACTGCACAGTTCGATGTGCCAGTTATCAAAGAAGGAATCAAAGTCCCAGGTATTATTTTGAAGAAAATAGATAATTGAGTATTGGTTGATTGTCTTGACGGTATTTTTACTGGAGTTATCTTGTCTAAGGAAGTTAAAGAACTAGAAAGAAGTAAGTTTTCTATGATGCCAGGAACGAAGGTAGAAGTAGAAATCATCAATCCAGCAATGAGACACGAAGATGGATACTATATTATATCTATCACAAAACTTCTTCAAGAAGCTACTTGGGAAACATTACTTAATCAGTCAAATACTGACGAAGTTATTACTGTTATCCCTACTGAAGCAAATCTTGGATGATTGTTAGTGGATATGCATGGTATTAAGTGATTTATCCCATTGTCGCAATTAGCTCCTATCCATTACCCAAGAGTAGAAGATGGTGATCAAGAAGCTATATTTGAGAAGTTACTTGAGCTCATCGGTCAAGAATTGAGAGTAAGAGTAATCAATGTTGATGAAGACGAAAAGAGAATCATCCTATCTGAAAGAGAAGCGTTGAAAGAAGAAAGAGACAAGATAATGGCTGAATTGGCTGTTGGAAAGATCTTTGACGGAGTCGTGAGTGGTCTTTCATCATACGGTTTGTTCGTTACTATTGGTGGTACAGTTGAAGGACTTGTCCATATCTCAGAGTTAACCTACGGACACGTAAACGATGTTAATAGACTCGGAAAAGTAGGAGATAAAATGAAAGTAAAAGTTATTGGTTTAGAAAACTGAAAGATATCATTGTCTGCTAAACAAATCAAAGAAGATCCATGGGCAGCTATTCCAAGAAAATTGAAACAAGGAGATGTAATTGAAGGAGAAGTGATCAGATTTGTTCCATACGGAGTATTCGTGAGAGTATTCGATGATATCAATGGTCTTATCCACTTATCAGAACTATCACAAAAAGCTATCCACAATCCAAACGAAATCGTAAAACTCGGACAGGTAGTAAAAGCAAAAGTTATCTTGCTTGATATCAGAAAGAGAAAGATTGGATTAAGTGTGAAAGCATTGCAAATGTCAGATGGTTGAGATGCACAAAACATCGAACCAGTAAACAAGCCTAAAAAAACTCCTGTAAAGGAAGAAGAAACAGCATAATGACTACTATATACATTAAAAAGCTCTCCCGTGCCGTGGGAGAGCTTTTTAATGTATCATATTATTTTAATTTATCATACTATAAGAGCCTTCACCCCATACCACAATATCACCCCACACACAATCAACTTAATCCCTATTCAGAGAAGAAATCCTACCAACGATCATCGAGCAGAACGAAAAGCATGCTGTTTGTTATTAGTATGGAGATACTCTCACACAAAAGCACCGACGATCGGTCATGCAATAAGTCCTAATGGAGGAAAGAAAAACAAACCAGCTACCAATCCAATAGTAGATCCCAATGTTCCATACGTGGTTCCACCAAATTTTTTTGTCCCTCGTTGTGGGATTGTATAATCAAGTATAAGTGTTATTAATGTAAGTATTCATAATGCTCGTAATAGAGTATCAGAAAATTGTATTCATACCGTCCAATGGAGGACAAGAAAACCAAGAAAACTTATCGGTGGCCCAGGAAGAATAGGAGCAACAGATCCGATCAATCACAGGATGATGAGAAGTATTCAGAGGATGGAGAGGAAGATGTCCATAGGTGTGATTAAATTATAAATTATAGATTCATTAGATTAATAAGTGGATAGAATGTAGTTGTACGAAATATATTCAACAAGAAGAATACTATTACAAATAAGTTTAATGCTAATACGATATGGCGAACAAGAGAGAAGTCTTTTCTATTCTCAATAAGAAGTTTCAAGTTTATGAAAAATTGTAAGCAGTATATAGTCAAAATCCCACCTAGAAAATATGCAATAAAGAGCAGTCCAGCCAGATGTCGATCTTCGGCAACCAAGCCAAAAACCTTAGAACCAAAAAAGAAAATTATATGCGATACAAAAAATATAATTAGATCAAATCTCCTTCGTATCGATTTTCCAGCTATAACCCAGAGCAATGATCAAGCGAGACAAAAAAAACACAGTCAGAATAGTCATACACATATAAACAGCAATATATCTCGATTCATCTTATTATATAGGATATAAATTAGATGTAGTCTACAAATAAATATCTCTCGGCTTCGCGCCATCTTGTGGTCAGATAATTCATCTTTCTTCTATGATATCCATAAGTCTGGCAGCACGAGCGAACCCTACACCAAGTTTTCTTTGTAAGAGTGTTGCTGATGCTTTTCTTGTTTGTGCAATAATCAGGATAGCTTGTTCCACAAGTTCCTGATCAGATCAGCCATCACTCGGACCGATGCTTCACATATTTTGTACCTTGCCTGCCAATATTTCCATAATTTCTGGATCATATACATCATCTTCAGAGAGTCACTTCATATATTTATCTTTAAGTTTTTGGACGATTTCTTCAGTTTCATCGGTATCCACAAACGGTGCCTGTATTCTAATCGCATCTCTCGTATTCGTATCCATATACAATAGATCTCATCTTCACAACAAACTTTCTGCTCATTGCTTCCCAAGAATTGTTCTACTATCGATCTCTGATACAACTCAGAACGCAATTCTCGTAGGGATGTTTGCTTTGATAAGACCAGTAATAACATTGACCGATGGTCTCTGGGTGGCAACGATAAGATGCATTCATACAGCTCTTGCTTTCTGGGCTATACGAGTGATGCATGTTTCCACCTCTTTCTTACTTCCAGACATCATAAGATCAGCTAATTCATCGATTACAAATACAATACGATACATCTTTTCTCCCATAACTTTAGCATTGTATTCATCGATATTTTTGACTCTTTTTTCTTTGAGTTTAGTATATCTTTTCTCCATCTCATTAACTGACCACTTGAGTAATCTGAGTGCTTTGTCTGGATCAGTAACGATCGGTGCGAGGAGGTATGGCAATCCTGCATAAAACTCTAATTCCACTTGCTTGGGATCAACCATAAGAAACTTAAGTTCTGATGGAGTGTTTTGATACATAAGTGAGAGGATGAAGTCATTGACTCATACGGACTTACCTGATCAGGTTGCTCATGCCACCAACAAGTGAGGCATATCTTCAAGTGATTTAATGATAATAGATCCATCAATTGCTTTTCCTAGTGAGAGGTTGGTTTCATTCTTCTTCATACTTTCTGCAAATTCTGATGAACTAAGGATGTCACCGAGCCTGACTATTGTTGGTTTTGGATTTGGTATCTGAATTCATACAGCATCGGTTCCAGGTATGGGAGCGATAATTCTCATCGATTTTACTCTGAGTGATGATGCGATATCATTTTTGAGTCATTCGATCGTCGATATCTTGATTCCAGCATCAGGTTTGATTCTTATCTGGACAATCGATGGTCAAATATCAAATCATTCTATTCTAATAGGAACATTAAACTCCATAAGTTTATCTTGGAGAGCTTTCGCTTTTTCCATCAGAAATTTTTCATCAATAGTAGTAGATTCTCCCACACCACTATGCATAATACTTGTATCAAACGTTGGTTTATCCTTGGAAAAACTAATATTTGGTCTTGTCTTATTTGGCTCTTCTTTTTCATGAATTTTTTCCTCCATTTTCTGTTTGATTATTTGTTTCAATACAGAAGGGGAAAGTGGTTGTCACATGGAGTGTGGAGTTGCTTCTTTTTCTTTGCTCGCTGTCGAAGGATACGAGATATGACGACTCGTAGTTGCTTTAGTCGGAATTGGTGCTTTATCTTGCGAGATATTTATATTGATCTTTGGTAATGAGAAATTGAAAAGATACAACAACCATCCTACCAGAGCAATAAACAATAATACCACAAACGACTTCACTGCCAAAGGCTGTCCAAACATCTGATCCAAGATCCACAACAATGGCCAAGAGATGTATCCACCGAGTTGTTCATATGAACTACCTTGTCCATCAATAACAGGAAAATTGATAAGCCCAGAAATGAGTACAATTCCTATCGTAAATGATCTAAGTATCTGTTTGATAAGATGCCCCTTAAATATGATAAGTATCCCTGCCAAAACACACAGAGCAAAAAATATAGTTAACCCCACTTCACCGAAAGCTATCTGTGCATATTTTTGCATAAAGACAAAAGTTGGAGATTCTTTTGCGAGAAATAAGGTAAAAAAATAGAGTCATCACAATGCCAAAAGACCAGATCCTAGCTTGTATTTATTGAGTACGATACTCTTAGAAGATCTTCTACGACGAGCCACTATATTGTCAGGTAAAAGATAAAATATCTATTCTTAGCATAATAATTTTACAAGTCTTTGCAAGTCTTGGTCATATCAGCATATTTTTGCTACATTGACATATAAAAATAACTTGATATTATCTATTATTTGATTATAGTGTATACAAAAGATATTGTTTATTTCGTCTTATTCTTCCATGTCGGCATTGGATACATTGTATTTTTCTGCTAAAAACCCAGGTAAATATCTTGGAATACTTACTATGGCATCATTATTGCAACTATTGATGACACAAGAAGCAGACGGACAAGTCTATATTTCTCCTAATACACAAATGTACATCAAAAACGGAGCATCTATACAGGTGCCATGAATAGATGTAGATGGTTGAGCGATACATGGGAAATGAACTATTATAAATTATGGTGATTGGGTAGCTAATACTCCAGTAATGAACGATACAGACTCTATTCACGTTCACCAAAAATGAGATACTATAGGAGGTTTGCAAGGAACCAATTTTTATAAACTCACAACAGACAATCCTACAGGCGTGACTTTAGCAACTACACTTACCTCTCCTGTCAATGTTCATGACACATTAACAACTCAACAGTGAGTATTAGATCTTAACGGAGAACAGATATCTCTATGATTTACGGGTAAAATAATAGAATCAGATACGAGTTATGCATTTGACAATACTAATAACGGACAAATAACAGCATCAGGCGTTTTGAATAATCCTACATCAGCTAATATCTGAAACTTAGGACTAAAAATAACATGAGTAGGGAATATGGATACGGTAAACGTGGAACGTCAACATATGGACCAATTGTCTGGCCAATGAGCATATCTTAACTATAAAGTATCTCCCAAAAATCAACCAGTGGGTAACGTTACTATCACAATGTTATACGCTTCACAACATATCCAAGTAGGACAAGATCCTGCATCGTTTGATATATACAGAGAGGATACATCACTTCGATTGCCGACATGAGCAACGCCTGATGTACCAAATAGTAGCGTTTCGGTTGTCCTTACTGATGGGTTCAAAGATGGGTTAACTCTTTGAGATAATGGAATACCACTCTCAGTCCAAATACTAACCTTCTCCGCAGATTGTCAAAACTGACTAACTGCATTAAATTGGAGAACAGCAACAGAGACTGATAGTAATCATTTTGAAATACAAAGAAGTACTGATGGATCCACATGGACAACTATAGGACAAGTAACGGCAGCGGGCAACTCAACACAAGAACAAAGTTATACATTTGATGATGAACAAGCTGGTGAGGGAATCGTCTATTACTATCGCTTCATAGAAATAGATAATGATGGAAACCAATCAACACATAGTCAGATCGTTGCATCAAACTGTGTGATAGAATGAATTGATGCACTTTCCGTATTCCCAAATCCTACATCTGGATCACTAACAATACAACTTCAATCAAAAATACATAAGGATGTTTCACTTCATATTTTTGATATGAATGGGAAAGCTGTATACCAAGAAGATATGAACGCAATATTTGGAATTATCCAGTATTATAAAGATTTTTCTATGCTGGCAGCCGGAATGTATGCACTGAAAGTATGAGAAAAAACAGTAAGATTTATTATAACAAGATAATTAATACTATCATAGATAACAAAAAAGCTCCTCATTATGAGGAGCTTTTTTGTTAAGTTGATATTTACTTATCTATCGGAATAAATCTCTTGCAAAATCACCAAAAAAATCTACTATAGCACCTGTATGGATGTAGTGATATATCCGATTCTTCGTCATTGTCAGGAGCGTAGCGACGTGGCAATCCAGTGTACACATAAGATTGCTTCGTCGTCATTACATTCCTTCTCGCAAAGACGAGTGTTATTTATTTCATAATCATAACCCATGACTACACTTATACCACTAGAAGACCACATCATCGTGGAGGCTATCGCAGAAGAAACAACTACCAAAAGTGGGATTATCCTCCCATCAGACAACAAAGAAAAACCATCCAAAGGAAAAGTCATCGCAGTCGGTGCTGGGAAGATCTTGGATAATGGAAGCAGAGCTCCTATCGATGTCGCAGTTGGTGATACGGTCTATTTCACCAAATACGCTCCAGACGAAATCGAAGTTGATGACAAAAAATATCTTGTCGTGAAACAAAGTTCTATTTTGGCTAAACAGGGGTAATAAGTCCCTCCCTTGATAAAGGGAGGTGGCGAAGCCGGAG
>Ga0335396_10003598_pt1 | contig 17674 bp, 14 predicted proteins | sample FRY02_FD_205743 | JGI IMG/M metagenome (GOLD analysis project Ga0335396, IMG submission 205743) | Freshwater microbial communities from Lake Fryxell liftoff mats and glacier meltwater in Antarctica - FRY-02 (spades assembly) (version 2) | ecosystem: Environmental > Aquatic > Freshwater > Ice >... | reverse complement strand
TCAACAATGACCACAGCGCTCTGCGCTTCCCCAACCTGCCCAGCATGCAGCAGGCCGGGCACGGCATCGATTACATGATTCACCATCTCCTCTCCCACAGCGACGGCGATGACTGGTTACGGGTAAATCAGTTCTTCATGGAGCAGGTCGCCCACCTCGCCCGGAAGCTCGACGCGATTCAGGAGGGCGAGCGCACCCTGCTCGACAACACCATGCTCATGCACTGCTCCAGCATGATGGCCGGCGCGAAACACGACAACGATCAGCTCCCCGTCATCGTGATCGGCGGCGGGCTCAAAGGCGGTCGTGTGCTCGACTACAGCGAAAAACCGCAACGCCAACTCTGCCGCCTCTTCCTGTCGATGATGGACAAAATGGAAGTGCGCCCGAAGAGCTTCGGCGATGCAAAACTCATGCTGGAGGAGGTGTGATGAGGTCATTCTTTCCTCTCGAGCCGGCGTGCTGCGCGAGGGCTCGCTCAGACGCTCCAAGTCCGATAAACTCCTGGCGTCCTCTACTCCGAGTGCTCCGGCAGGACCATCCCGCGTTCTGGAGTGAACTTGGACTGATGCTCGCGCCGTGTGGCGAGCGGGGTGTTGCCGGTGAACTTTTTGAAGCGCTTCACGAAGGAGCTGTGATCGTAGAAACCGGTATCGATGGCGATGTGGGCGATGGGGTGGGCAGTGTTCTTGACGGCGTCGATGGCGTGAAACATGCGCACCTGTTCGATGAAGGCCTGGGCGGTGGTTTTCAGGCGCTCACGGAAGATGCGCATGAAGTGACTGGGTGAGAAACTGCACAGTTTGGCAAGCTGGGCGATCGTGATCGGTTCGTCGTAGTGGCGATAGACGTGTTCGACAGCAGGCAGGATCCGGTTGAGTTCGGCTTCGTGCCCCATGACTTCGTTGTAGGTGCGGTTGATGGTGATAAGGCCGATGACATTTCCCTCGTGATCGTGGAGTGGATATTTGCTGGAAAAACTCCACTTGGGCGCGTGGGCGAAGAAGCCGACGGCATGCACTTCATTTACCAATGGCTTGCCGTTTCGAAAGACGAGCAGGTCGTTTCTGCGGAAGTTTTCGGCAATGATTTTCGGGAAAAGATCGAAGTCCGTTTTGCCGACGACCTCCTGGCCCGGCGGGACGTTGATGAGTTCCCGCAACGCCCGGCTCATGTAGATGTATCGGGATTCAAGATTTTTCACCATGAAGAGAGCCCCGGGGAGGTGTTCGAGGGCCTGCAAGAGCTGGCTGCTATTGGCGAGGTCGCGGAAAAAGGTTTGTTGGTACTGCTGTTTCATGCGTGATAGGATATTACCATTCTTTGGTGGCCTGGCGATAGATTCGAAGGAGGTTTCGGGGTATTGTTTCCGCATGAGTTGCCTCTCCCGGATGCTTTTCCTTTCATCGCTTGCCGTCGTGCTGGCTCTTGGCAATGCAGCGGCGGAGTCAGACCTGCTCGTGCTGATGAGCGAAGCGGGGCGCGTGGAGCGGTATGACACGGCGAACGGGGCGCATGTGGGCACCCTTCTCAGCGGGCTGCCGACGGCCAATGACCTTTTGTTTGATGCGGAAGGACGCTTGCTGATTTCCACCGGCGCACCTGGCGGGCCGGGCACGGTGCTGCGGTTCGATCCGCGCAATGGCGGGAAGGTGGAGACGCTCCTCGATATTCCCGAAGGCTACGGCGGACGCCTTTTCCGCGCGACGGGCATGGCGTGGCATGAGGGCGACCTGCTGGTGGCGAGTCAGGGCGATGGGAAGGTGCAGCGCTACTCCTACCCCTCGGGCGAATGGCTGGCGGACATCGCGCTGGCATCGCCGGGCGGCATGACGCAAATCGCCACGCATGGCGGGCGCTTGTTCGTCACGGACTTTGCCGCGCAGGCGCTGCGTCGTGCAGCGGAGAAGCTGGATGGCACGATGAGCGAGGTCTGGGCGCAACAGCCGGGTGATGCGCCGTGGGGGCTGGCGTTCGATGGCGAAGGACGTGCGTATTTCAGCACGTCGGCGAATCGCATCTTGCGCTTCGATGGGATCGCGATCCAGGAGTGGGCCGGTGCGGGTGGCGTGCTGAATACGCCGATCGGCTTGGCGCTCGGTCCTGACCGGCAGCTCTACTCGGCGAGCCTCGCAGGCCAGGTAACGGTGTGGAAAACAACCCCCATTTCCCCGCCCTCCGGTCCGGCCCCACGGCTGCTCCAGGGGCCTCCCTCCAAAAGCAAATTCCTAGCAGCCAAATTCCTAGCAGCTGTCGTATCGATGATCCCATTTGCCGAAGTGCACGGTGCGAAAATAATCACCTTGGACGTTTCGGCTCCCATCAGCGGCGGTGGCGGATTTTGTCGAGCAGCACCGCGCCGAGGATGACGAGACCGAGCACCACCTTCTGCGTGTAGCTTTCGACGTTGGTGAGATTCATGCCGTTCTGAATCACGGCAATCGTGAACGCCCCAACCAGTGTCCCGAGCATCTTCCCCTCGCCCCCACTGAGGCTCGTGCCGCCGACTACCACCGCCGCGATCACATAGAGCTCATACATGTTGCCGTAGGTCGCCGAGCCACTCTTGAGTTGCGACGCCATCACCACGCCGCCAAGCCCGGCGAGCACCGCGCTGGCGATATAGACAAGCATGAGCACACGCTTCACGGGGACGCCGGACAGCCGGGCCGCCTCGATGTTTCCACCGACGGCGTAAATGTAGCGCCCGAGCTTCATCCGGGTCATGACGATGTGCGCGATGGCGTAGAGAATGATCATCAGCACCACGGCGTTGGGCACTCCGAAAAAATCCGCCTCGCGGCCCAGCCAGACGAAGGAATCCGGGATCTGGTAAATCGATTGGCCCTTCGCCAAAATGTAGGCGAGCCCGCTGCCGACCAGCATCATGGCCAGCGTAACGATGAACGGCGGAATCCGAAACCGGGTGATCATCGCGCCGGAAAACGCGCCAATGAATCCGCACGTCACGATGGCGCCAAGACAAGCGAGCGTCATCCCGAGCGGGGTGGCCTCGACCCCGCCGGCGTAGTCGCGGATGAAACGGGCGGCCAGCACCGCCGAGAAGGCGATGAGACTGCCGACCGAGAGATCGATCCCGGCGGTGATGATCACCATCGTCATGCCGATGGCGATGATCGCGATGACGGCAATCTGGTTCGCGATGTTCAGGAGGTTTTCTGACTTGAGGAAATTGGGCCATCGATATGGCTTCGCGGTAATGACCCTCGGCGCGCCGAGCCCGGGAAAATCGACCTCCAGCGCCGAGAAGACCAGCCACGCCCCGGTGGCATCGGTGCAGGCGATCGCATCGATTCCCCGGCCGGACGCGGCAGCCTTCACCAACACATCGCGTGCATCGCTCGGAGCACCGATGACCACTGCGACCACTTCCGCCCCGGCAGCAGCGAGATCGTGCTCAACCGCGCTCGCAAACTCCGCATCGGCAGGTTGGTCGCTCGCGGCGATGATCACGCGCGGGGCGTCGCCAAGCCCGGCGATCGAGGCCACCACCTCCTTTGCCGCCGCCGCTCCAGTGGGCGATTGCTCCGTGTTGGTCACGACGCTGAAGTAGGCGCACAGCACCAGAAGCACGAAGACCATGCCGTATTCCGTGAGTGCTTTCGTAAGATGTTGTTTCATCGGTCAGGCCACGGCGAGTTCCATGATTTGCTCCTGTGTGGCGCGCCGGGCGTCCGCGATCTCGCCGGTCACCCGGCCTTCGTGCATGACGAGAATTCGGTCGGCCATGCCAAGCACTTCGGGCAGTTCGGAGCTGATCATGACGATTGCTTTCCCGGCCGCGGCGAGCTCGTTCATCAGCAGGTAGATTTCGAATTTCGAGCCGACATCGATGCCACGCGTGGGCTCGTCGAAAATGAGGACATCGCAGTTTCTCGCGAGCCATTTGGCGAGCACGACCTTCTGTTGATTGCCGCCGGAGAGATTGCCCGCGCGAGCCTCACGGTTGGGGATCTTGATGGCAAGTTGCTTCGCATAGCCGTCGAACTCCCCGCGCTCCTGAGCAAGTTTCACGAAGCCACCTTTTGAGAGGCGGATCAAATTCGGAAGGCCGAAGTTCTCCCGCACCGAGTGACCGAGCGCGAGGCCCTGCAACTTGCGGTCCTCGGTGAGCAACCCGATGCCGGAAGCGATGGCCTCCTCCGGCGAGCGGACGGCGAGCGGTTTGCCATCGATGCGAATCTCACCGGCCTCGCGTTCATCGGCGCCGAAGATCAGGCGGACGGTCTCCGTGCGCCCGGCACCGACGAGACCGGTGAGCGCGAGAATCTCGCCGCGATGCACGGTGAACGCCACATCCCGCACGGCACGCCCCCGGCACAGGCCGCTGACTTCCAACCGTGGCTCGCCGATGGCCGGTATGCGGGATGGAAACTCGTCCTTCAACTCCCGCCCGACCATCATCTCAATCATCTCGCTGCGCGTCATTTCGCCGATCGGCCGATCACCGACATTTCCGCCGTCACGCAGGACGGTGACGCGGTCGGCGATGGTGAAAATCTCGTCGAGCCGATGGCTGATGTAGATGACGCCGATGTCGTGGCTCTTGAGATCGCGGATGATTTCAAACAGCCGCTCCACTTCGTGCGAGGTCAGCGCCGCCGTCGGCTCGTCCATCACAATGATCCGGGCGTCGAGAGCGAGGGCCTTCGCGATCTCCACGAGCTGCTGCTGCGCGGTGGTGAGGCTCCGGCATGGCGCATCAAGATCAATGTCCACCCCGAGACGTCCAAACAATTCCGCCGCACGCTTCCTCTCCTGCTTGCGCGACACGAAGCCCGCGCGGCAAATCTCCTGACCGAGGAATATGTTCTCCACCGCCGTCAGGCCGGGGACGAGATTGAATTCCTGATAGATCACCGCGACGCCCGCGCTCCGTGAGTCGTCCGGTGAGGTGAGCGGCGTGACGACCCCGTCGATCAGGATGGCCCCCTCCTCCGCGATGTGCGCACCCCCGAGCACCTTCATCAGCGTGCTCTTTCCCGCGCCGTTTTCACCGAGGAATGCCAGCACCTCGCCGCGGTGCAGCGCCAGATCCACACCACGCAAGGCCTGCACACCGGGAAAGCTCTTCACGATCCCTCGCATCTCCAGCAGCGGCGGTGCGGCGCTCACAGGCCGAGTGCGTTCTCCAGTGCCTTCCGCATCACCTCAGCGTCGGGCTCGATGCCAGTCCAGAATTGCACGCCGACGACGCCCTGATTCACGAGCATGCCGAGACCGTCGAGTGTTTTGCAGCCGCGCGACCCGGCATCGCGTAAAAGACGCGTGCGGGGCGGGCTGAAGATGACGTCCGCCACGACCAGATCGGGGGTGAGCGTGGCGGTGTCCACGGCGAGCCGGGCGTCGCCATCGTACAGGCCGATGGATGTTCCGTTGATGACGATGTCGCTCCCCTCGGGCACCGCATGGTCGCCGGTCCAGATCACCAATTCGGCATCGAGATTCAGTTTCGTGCGGAGCAATTCCACCAACTCCGCACCACGGGCCTCGGAGCGGTTGACGACCGTGATCTTTTTCACCCCGGCGAGGCCGAGTTCCACGGCGATGGCCCGCGATGCGCCGCCCGCGCCGAACAGCACGACGGACTTGCCACGTGGATCGGTCACCGTGGCGAGCGATTTGAGGAAACCCTTCCCGTCGGTGTTTTCGCCGATGAATTTGTCGTCGCGGCGCACCACGCAGTTCACCGCGCCCATCACCGCGGCCGATTCGCCGAGGCCGTCGAGGTGCTCGATCACGGCGACCTTGTGCGGCAGGCTGCAGTTGAAACCGCGGAAGCCCATTGCCTTTGCGCCACGCACCGCAACGCCGAGATCGGCGGGAGTGATTTCCATGTTCACATACCGCCAGTGGAGGCCGTGGTGCGCGAAGGCGGCCTCGACCATGGCGACGGTCGGGTTGCCGGCCGCGCCCTGCGACATCGAGCCTACAAGTTCGTGGAGAAAGTCCGTCATCTCATTTCAGTTCGGGGTCCTTGTCCGCGTCAGCCTTGCGGTAGAGGCTCGTCGGGATGAGCATTTGCGGCGGCAGTATTTCGCCCTTGGAATGCCGGATGATCGCATCGACCATCTGCACCCCCATCTTCTCCGGAAACTGAATCGGGTCGGCGTAAATCTTCCCATCCTTGATCGCCTGCTTGCCTTCCGGCTGGCCGTCGAAACCGATGATCATGACCTGCGTTTCCCTGCCCGCCTTTTCCAGCGCGGCGCGGGCGCCGAGCGCGGCGGGATCGTTGATGGCAAATATGCCGCGCAAGTCCGCGTGGGCCTGCAGCGCATCTTCCGCGGCCTTGAACCCCACGTCTTTCGCGCCACCACTCTCAAGTTCGCTGACAATCTCGATCTCGGCCTTGCCGGACTCGTTGTGGGCGTTGATCACCTCCGTGAATCCTTTGACGCGCAGCTGGCACGACTCGGCCTGTTTGAAATGCAACACCGCGATTTTGCCACCCGCTTCGCCGAGTGCCTCGATCATCGCCACGCCCGCCTCCTTACCGCCGCCGTAGTTGTCGGTCGCGATCTGCGTCACTATTTTCACGCCGGGCTCGTTGCAGGGAATGTCCACCGTGAAGACCGGAATGCCCGCCGCGTTCGCCTCCTGGATCACCGGAATGATCGACTTCGAATCGCAGGGACTCAGCACGATCGCACTGACTTTCTTCACAATAAAGTCCTTGATCTGATTGCTCTGCTTCGCGACGTCCTTGTCGCCGCTCACGACAATCGTTTCGTAGCCGTGCTTTCCGGCCTCGGCGGTGATGTTGTCGCCGATGACCTTGAAGAACGGATTGTCCAGCGTGAGCAGCGAGACGCCGATGGTGCCATTCGACTTGGTCCCGGGAGCGTTTCCGTCGCCACCGCCGGCGGTCTCAGTGGATTTGTCGCAACCGGAGAACAGGGCGACGGTGAAGGTGAGGAGGATGAGGAGAGGTAGTTTCATGAACGGTTGGAATCAGAGGTTGCCGGTTTTCAAAAACTCATGGCGCACCGGTGCGGTGACGCGTTTGCCCGTGGTGGAGACGAAGGTCACTTCGCCGGGCGCGAATTCGAGGGTCTTTACGTTTTCAAAGCCGGCCGGTATCTTCACCACGCCCTGAATGTAGTTCACCGCCGTCGACTTGTCGGCGCTGAGCTCCACAGTCGTCGCCAGGCCTTCCCTGGTGAGCGCGTTGTCGGCCATCGAAGCGGCGAGGCCGTCGGCGAAAAAGGCAGTGACATCCTCGAGGCCGAGGCAGTTGTTGCGTCCATTCCACGGGTGGCCGTGGCGGCCGTGGTTCTCCATCCAGAAAACCGAACTCCGCAGCACATCCGCATCCTTCAGCGAAAACCACACATAGCCGTCATCCGCGAAAGTCGCCGCCGTCCATGCCGGGCCGCCGGTCTTTTCCCACGATTCGTTCGCGAGTTGCACGAGGTCGGCGAAGCCCTGCAGCTGGGGCATCCGCGTGAGGTCGGCGGCAGGTGTGTCCTTCCAAGCGGCGGGGACCTTTGCGAGCGAGGTCCATTTCGCCCCGGGTTGGAGGCGTTGGTATTCGCCGTTCTTCGGATCACTGAAGAGGCCGGGATTCGTCATGCCAAAACGAATCGCACTCGTGGCGATGCGCACCGCGCCTTCCTTCTCCGGCATTGCCAGGGTGGCGTGGTGGCCGAGCGGCACCTTGCCGGCGAAGCCCGTGATCGTGGTTCGTGAGTAAATCACGTTCTGTCCCTCCACGAGCGAGAGATCGCGCGCCACGTGACCCTTGCGGACCTTCGTATCAATGCCGAGGGAGAGCGTCGTCACGTCGCCGGCCTTCGTCACGCCGGTCGCCCGCCATTCAGCGCCGGTGATCTCGCCGTGCGGCGGGTGCTCTTCTCCGGACACCTCCCCGGCATTTCCACCGAACGGCATGCAGAAGAAGTCCCCACGCAGTGAAATGAGCACCGGCACCGGCATCGGCTTCGTTTTCTCATCCTGCCACGGGCTGACGTAATACGGCTTCACCGGCTTCTCGCTGTCGCGGAAGAATGTCACCGGAGCCATGTGCGCGCCGACTTTCGTGACGGTGATTTCGACCTGCTTCGTGGCCGCGACGAAGCACGGTTGCGAGTGTTCGCTCCGTGTCCCGGGTTCTGCGGCGATGGATGCAACCATGGTGCCGGCGAGGATAGGGACGCTCCTGAGAAAATGTCTAACGGATTTCATGACTATGGATGTCACATGCGAGGATGCCCGGATGGCCATGCCCTACGATGTTAAGGAGTTAAAGCAATGCCGCATGGCCGGCGACGGGGGGCACGCCAAACCACGACTTGCGATGGCACGATCTGACAAAAGGCGCGAAAGAGGAAATAAAATCTGCACAAGTTTCCAAAAGAGGCTCTTGCCTGGTGAACCCATGAATGGCCTCTCCATTAGGTTTCATGACTTTTTTTCCCTATCCTTGCCGGGTGCGGACTTGATGATGACCGCCCCGGTCTCGGCTCTCCAGGCCTTGAGCATGGCGTGCAATTCCGTCACCTTGCCGGGCATCTTTTCAGCCAGGTCATTGGTCTCGCCGATGTCCTTCTCCAGATCGAAAAGCTCGAGCGCTCCCGTGTTGAAATCCTCCTTCAGCTTCCACTTTCCGGAGCGCAGCGCCCCGCCGGACTTGCCACCCAGAAAGTGCGGAACCGCCAGGGGATAATGCCAGTAAATGGCCTCCCTTGCGACATGCTTTGCGGGATCCCTCCAGACCGGCAGCAGGGAAACCCCATCCATCTTCTGCTTCGGATCGGGCTTGGAACCGATGGCGTCCACCAGCGTGGCATAGAAGTCGACACTGCTGGTAATCTGCCCCGACACGGTGTCGGCGGGCACGACGCCCGGCCATTTGACGATGAGAGGTTCGCGGATGCCCCCTTCATACAGCGTGGACTTTCCTCCACGCAAGGGCCTGTTGGTGGTGACATTGCTCTCCCCCCCGTTGTCCGAAGTGAAGACGAGGATGGTGTTGTCCATCAACCCCAGGGATGCGAGCGTCTTCATGATCATCCCCACGCCCTCGTCAATCGACTGCAACTGGGCGGCCAGATGCGGATTGTTTTCCTTGGCCTTGGCTCCGTTGCCGGCGTTCGGCTTGCCCCCATATTTTGCCGCCAGCTCGGGTTTCCCCGCCAGGCGGGTATGCACGGCGTAGTGGCTCAGATACAGGAAGAACGGCCGGGCCTTGTGCCGCTCGATGAATTCGACCGCCTCCAGATTGCACCGGTCCACGAGATACTCGGTGCCGGGCAGACGTTGTTTGATTTCCTTGTTGAAGTGATAGGGAAAGAAGTAGCCGCCCCCGCCAATGCCGCGGTTTTCGCTGACCAGCGCCTCATCAAACCCATGAACCGTGGGCGGAAACTCCTCCGCTCCCTCGTTTTGGTAGCCCGTCAAATGCCATTTGCCCACCATCCCGGTCGCATAGCCGGCCTCCTTGAAGGCCTTCGCCAGCGTGACGTGCCCGGTGCCAAGATGCTTCTTGTCGTTCGCCCTCAGGTAATCCGTGATCCCCACGCGGGCCGGCCATTGTCCGGTCATCAAGCTGACCCGAAAGGGCGAGCACACCGGGGCGGCGGCGTAGGCATCCGTAAAACGCAGCCCCTCCCTCGCAAGGGCATCAATGTTGGGGGTCTCATTGAAGGTGTTGCCATAGCAACCCAACTCCGCCCAACCCAAATCATCCGCGAGGATGAAAATGACATTGGGTTTGGTCGGGGTCCCGCTTGCGGACGGCAACGCGCTCATCAGCGCGCAGGAAATGGCGGCCATCACGCCGGTCATCGTTGTTCTTGTTATTGATGTCATGATCGTCTGGTGGTTCGATTGGTGCTGAATGTTTAGTTTCTGATTTCCGCCGGTGCCCGGGAAGCGCGGCCACAGGAGCGCCAACTTCTCTTCATCCCCGGCTCCCATCGGCTTTTCATTAAGCTATGACATGGCGTGGGGGAATTAAACTCACTTCTTCCAGATCGAACTCATCTTGAAGACCTCGAGCGACTCGACCGTGACGCTGCCTCCCTCCGCCTTGACGGAAATAGCGCCCAGCGGGGCGGCCTGACGTGGCGCAGTGAGATAGCTTTGTCCGTCGTTGCCGACGACCTCGTACATCGGTCGGTCCACCAGCACGCGGAGCTTCAGTTTCCCGTCGGTCAGACCAACGGGCATCTTGTCGAGCATGCCAGTGCTGAAATCGTAGGTCACGGCGTTGCGGCCGAAGGTCAGCGTGGCCTTGGTGGCGTCGCCCTTCCCGAGGGTCAGGAGGATGTCGAAAAGCTGGCCTTCAACCGTGAGGCTGGCCGGCGAATCCGCGGTGACGGTCTTTGCGGTCAGGGTCTGCGGCGGGCCATCATGGAGAGCGTTCACTTCCTCGATCGGATTGGCCAACATTCGTATGCCTTCCGGAGTCTTCCGGAGTGTCAGGTTGAGCGGCAGGCTGAAGGTCTGGTTGAACGGCATCTCGCCGCCCATGTTGATCCTGGCCCAGCCAACCTGAACCACCCGCCCGTCGGGAGGATTGCTGAAGCATTGCGAGGCATAGAAACTCCCATGGTGGACCGTCTGCTTGCCTTCAAACTCGGGAACGAAGGTCTTCCCGTCAAAGCTGCCGACCACATACTTGGCATCGGCGGCGAACACCACCCAGCGGGTGTTGTTCTTGTCGCCATCGACGGGCAACTCGAACAGCTCCGGGCATTCAAAAAAGCCGGGCAAATGGCTGTTGAGCGTCCACTCCTTGAGGTCCTTGCTGGAGTAAAACGCCACGTTGCGCCCGATCTTCTTGTCCGGATTCTGGTCGAAAGTCGCGATCACCCAGTGCTTGCCCGGCTCATACCAGACGAGCTTGGGGTCGCGGCCACTGTGTTTGATGACCGGATTCTTGTCGTAATAGGTCCAGTGCAGGCCGCCGTCGTTCGAATACGCCAGGGCCTCGCCACAACCCGTGTCGGTGAAGACCGCGACCATGGTCTTTTCCTTGCCGGTCTGCCAGCCACCGGTGTTGTCCACGTCCACGTGGGCGCTGCCCGAGAAGCAATTTTTGTTGGCGAGCGATGGATGCCGGTCCGGCGAGTAGGCCCCGCCGAAGGGGCGCAGGGCGCGCCGCTGCTCGGTCCAATGAATCATGTCCGTGCTCGTCGAATGGCCCCAATACATGTTTCCCCACTGGACCCCCACCGGATTGCACTGCCAGAACAAATGGTATTGCCCGGCGTCATAGACCATGCCGTTGGGATCATTGTTCCACCCCTGCTTCTGGCTCTGGTGGAATTGCGGCCGCATCGCTTCGTCGTATAGGGGGAGCAGGTGCCGCTCCTCATCCGCGCTTTCGATCAAGGCGAGGCCGGGGCCATTCACGGGCGGGGTCGTGGCGAGCACCGCGGTCTTGCCGACGTATTCGCCGATGTCCTTCCCTATTCCTCCATCAACTTCTTGATTGTGGGTTCCATGGCCTCGGCCCAGATGCGATAGCCTTGTCTGTCACCGATCATCAGAAGATCGACATTCCCCTTCGCAACGCGCTTCACGATCTCCTCATGACGAGGCAGCCACCAACCCACCGCCCACGATTCCTTGAGAGTCTCGGCCTGAACGGAGACCGGGGGCGCGACATTGTCCTTCGCAAACAGGGTGTGCGACAAAAGCAGCGCAAAGACCAATCCTAGACGTTTTTCAATCATGGCGTTCTCCCTTGTTCAATAATCTGTCGTTGTAAACGCGGCTGCCGGCAGGCCCGCCCGGTTGTAGAGATTGCAACCGGAGGGATTGGCCATGTAGGCATAGCGCACCGCAATCGGTTCGCCGACGTCTTCCGAGGAGACAAGAAGATCGTTGCCGTCTATGGTGCCTTCAGCCCGGTGCCATACCTGGTCCTTCCCCTGGATCGAAAGCCATTTGATCTTCGCCTCTTTGTCCTTGATCGCCGGTTTGAGCATCTCCTTTTTGGCGACCATCAGGCCACTCTCGGCATGGTCGAACTTGATGCGGATCTTGCGCCCTTCAATGCTGAATCCCTGATACAACGGACCGCTGAAAGCGAGGTCCTTTCTGCCATAGGTCCCGGCCAGGGCCCACAACGCCAAGCGCTCGCCGGTCTCCTGCTTGTTGGGCGGATGAATGTCTCCGTTCCCGTCGATCATGACCGCCATCCCGGAATTCCTGATCCTCAGGGCCTCAAGTTGAGCCTGGCGGATCATGGCCGTCGGGTCGCCCAGTTCCGAAGTCTTCCTGGATCCCCCGAAGTTCGCCAACTGCACATAGTAAAAAGGAAAGTCTCCGAGTCCCCACAGCTCCCGCCACCCCCCAACCAGGGCCTCCATCTTGTAGAGATAGTCCCGACCCGTTGTGATCGCGGGCTTGGCATGGATCGCATTGGACTCCCCCTGATACCAGATCACCCCGCGCATGGCATAGGGGATCAGAGGCGCGATCGCGCCATTGAAGCCGACACAGGGCTGGGTCGGGTCAAGGGGGGGGCCCTTCGGGGTCGGCGAAGCGGCAGCCTCCCGCCCCTCCGCCGACAAGCTCTTTCCGACAAAGGCGCGCTCCTCCGGCAGATGGCTGCTCGCCAGATACCCGCCCGGCGCGATGAACGGCTCAATCACCCCGCCGCCTCGCGTGACATGCAGCAGTCCGATCGGCACCTTCAATTCCTTCAACAGATGCCGGGCAAAAAAGTAGCCCGTCGCGGAAAAGTCCGCCGCATCCTCTGGCGTGCACGATACCCATGGGACGGCCTTGGATCTCTCCATCGGCACCGCTGACGCCCGGCAGGATACCGGCAGGGTGCGAATCACCGGATACTGTGCCTTGGCGATCTCCTCCCCGGCATTGAGCACGTGCTTCAGGCCAAACCCCATGTTGGACTGCCCGGCGCAAAGCCAGACCTCGCCGACAAGGATACCCTTGATGACCACCGAGGTCGTCGCCCCGTTCACGCTTGCCGTGACGGTCATGGTTTTTTCCTCAGGTGCCACTGCCGGGTCCGTCACGGAATCGGCCAACAGCGGCTGCAAAGACACCTCCCACCTCCCGGTCTACTCGGCGGTGGTCGCAAGATCCTGTCCGGCGAAACGAACCGTGACTTCGGCCGCCGGAGCCGTCCACCCCCACACCGGCACCTTGACCTGCTGCTGCAGCACGGCCCCGTCACTAAAGGGCAGGCCCATTTGAAGGGTTACCTCCGCCGCCACCAGAGGACTCGCCCCCCACGTCACTACTGCCGCCACCAACGCGGTGCCAATCTGATTGATGATGTTCATTGATCTTCTTTTCTCTTCCATGTTTCTCCCTGTCCTTCGATCACCTTGACCTCGACGCCTTCGCGGTCAAGATCGTCGCTGGTCTTGGGATAGTCGCGCTTCGGCGGCACGTAGCCGGGCTTCGGTGTCCTTGCCTCTTTCCACGACACCCACGGGCGCACCCCGACGCGCAGGGCCCAAGTCTCATACTTGGCGAGCAAATCCTTCACCACCTCGGGCTCCTGTGCTGAGAGATCATGAATCTCGCTGCGGTCGGTATCCATGTTGTGAAGCGTCCAAGGCTTGTCGGCCTCGGCAACCAGCTTCCACTTTCCATCACGGACGGCACGGTTTCCCTCGTGCTCAAAATAGAGGGCTCGATCGAGGGGCTTGTTCGGACCGAAGGCCGGCGCCAGGCTCACCCCCTCCATCGGCGGAATCTTGTGGCCCTCGAATTCGCTCGGATAGGCGGCTCCGGCCAGATCCACACAGGTCGCCATCACGTCGATCAGATGTGCCGGCTGTTGACGGATTTGCCCCCCGGCCTTGATCCCCCCCGGCCAATGCGCAATCATGGGAGTGGAGATCCCACCCTCGTTGACCCAGTGCTTGTAGAGCTTGAAGGGCGTGTTGGACACGTTGGCCCAGGCCCGCCCGTAGGACACCATGTAGCCCTTCCCTGCGATGATCTCCTCCTTACTGCCCCGGCCGAGCATCCCCCCTTCGGCGCAGCCGCCATTGTCCTGAAAGTAGAGGATCAGGGTATTGTCCAGTTCACCCGCTTGATCAAGCGCCTCGACCAGCCTCCCGATGTTCTGATCCATCCGGTCGATCTGCGCGGCGTAGGTGGCCATGCGCAGGTCCATCTCATCCTGTTTCTCGGCGGACAATGATTCCCACGCGACGGCGTTCTGGCCGGATAGTTCGCACTCTTCACTGATCACGCCCTGCTGCTTCATCCGCTCGAACCGCTCCCGACGAACCTTCTCCCACCCTTGCCGGTATCGCCCCCGGTACTTGGCGATGTCCCGCGGCCAGGCGTTCAATGGCCAATGCGCGGCGGTGTAGGCGAGGTAGAGAAAGAAGGGCTGGTCGTCGTCGCGCTGCTCGGCCTCGTCGATGAACGCAATGGCGTGGTCGGTGAATGCATCGGTGACGTAGAATCCCTTGCCCGGCTTGACCGGCGTCCGATCCAGCATCAGAAGTTTGTCCGGCGCGGGGTTGAAGAAGTTGCTCGCCCCGCGGATGATCCCGAAATAGCGGTCGAAGCCCCGATCAACCGGCCACATGCCCTCGAAGGTTCCGATGTGCCATTTGCCGGTCATCAGGGTCCGATAACCGGCGCCCTTCAGGACCTCGGCGATGGTGACACAATCACGGCTCAGGGAGCCGCGGTAGGCGGGGTAGCCCGTATCACATTCCTCGGCGGGACTTTCGCTGGTCATCCAACCGATGCCGGCCTGGTGTTGATACAAGCCCGAAAGCAGGGAGGCGCGCGTGGGGCAGCACCGACCCGTGTTGTAGCACTGCGTGAACCGCAGACCGGCGGCCGCGAGCCGGTCCAGATGGGGCGTCTCAATCTCCGACCCGTAACAGCCGATATCGCTATACCCCATGTCGTCTGCCATGATCACCACGATATTGGGCCGCTTGCCCGGACCCCCTTCCTCCACATTCCCGGCGGCATTCGCTGTCGAAACGCTCATCCATCCCTGCACGACCACCGCAGCAAACACACCGGCAGATCTCACATTCAGGATCTTTCTCATGGGAGCGGCGAGCTCCTGCGTAAACAGTCTTTTCACGTTCAATATGGTTATTTTTCCTATCTTCTCGGCTTCAATCCTGCGGGACAAGCCGCAGGCTCTCATCGATTCCCGTCTGCAGGGTAAAGCGTTCACCGGAGACCGATTCCGTTTTGCCATCCCCGCGCGTCACAGTCACGTTCCGACCGGGCCAGGGGTTCTGCACGGTGCAGGCCCTGCCCCGCTCGCTGACAACACGAACATACTCCACCTTCCCGGCGTGCAGGCGGCTCGACACCAGAAATGCGCCCTCGGCCCGCAGGTTCTCAAACGCCGCATCCTGGTCCTTCGGCCAGGCGTGGAACACCCGCAACACGTCCTGATGGCCCGTGCAGAGCATCAGGTTGATGGTGACAATGGAAGGCGTGCAGGTTTCCATGCCGTGCGGGTTGTTGCCGTGCTTCATGCCGTTGGCCGCCTTCTTCTTGGTCCATCCTTCCAAAAGCCGGAGAATCTCCGCGGGATCATGCCCGATGCGGGCCGCCGCCGGATAGAAACAACTGGTCGCGTTGAAATCGTTCCACGAGCGCATGATGCTGATCATGTTGCGCCCCCGCTCGACCTGATCAGGACCCGACTCCAGACCGATCACTCCCACCGGATAGATACTCTTGACCGAGACCATTTTGCCGCACCATTCCATTCCCTCTTCGGCGGCCCGAAACACTGTTTTTCCCTCCCTCTCCCCCGTCGGATACTCCGAAAGATGAGCGAGAATGTCCCGGCGTTTTTCCCGCAGGTCTGCATCCACATCGAGCAATCCGCTCATGTCCAAGGCCAGTTGAAAGGTCATGCGGATCATCCCGAGCGCCGCCGCGCCGTTGACGGTCCGGGCGCTGCCCTCGTAGATCGAGTGATCCCGAAGCACATAACGCCCCTCCTCGAACTTGAGGTAGTCCGTCCAGAACGCCGCGACATCCCTGACAAACGGATAACACTGTTTCGCATATCCCGGATCCCAAGTCGCACGAAACCGCAACTCCACGGGCACCAGGGATTCAGTCGCGTCGGTGCGCTGACCATGATCCGTCACCTTCCCGGTCGAGCGGCGCGGGCTACCATACCGGCTGTCGACCGAGGCGTGATTGAAGGTGGCGTCAACGCCCTTCGGGGCCAGGCCGATGGGAAAATAGACCCCGGCCGCATCGAACAGGTCTCTGGCATATTGCCGCCCGCGGGGCAGGAAATCGAGATAGGGGTCCGTGGCGACATCGGCCTGCTCGATCCGATTGGCCGAATAGAGCCCGTAACATCCGGCGTTGTGGTTGTAGTTCAGATGGTAGTCCCCATTCCATCCGGGTCCCTCGGAGAGGATCCAGATCCCAAAGAGCCCGGGAGGAAAGCCGCGTTCGCGATAGGCGCTACCCGAGACGTAGAGTGACGCATAGTAATCCTTCTCGATGACCTTCTGTGGAATCGAAACCCACGACTTGTTCCAGTAAGCGGCCCACCAGGCGGCGTGTTCCCGGTGCAGGGTTGCCAAGCCCTGCGGCGTTGTGTCGCGCACCAGGGCGACAGCCCTGTCCCGATAGTCCTTGGCTTCGAAGACACTGTCCACGCCGATCAGGACGGTCACCGGATGGCCGGGCCTCAGGATGATCTTCTGTGTCGCCCCGAGTGCCGGCATCGGCTCGAACGCCTCGGCCCATTTGATCTTGCCGATTTTTTGAGGTTCCCTGTCGAGGGGTTCGGACGGCTCCACCGGGAGCGGCGTCCAGTGGTTTGGCTTGTCGCCCTGCTCGGCGAAGACCCGCACCGCAGCGGCCATCCCCGATTCGACATCGACGTGGTCGTCATAGTGCCGCTGCAGCCAGAGGGTGTCGTCCACCTTCCCCGAACTCCGGCGCGACGCCGCAACGCCAATCTGCGGCAAAACGAGTTCCTGGTCCGTCAGTTGAGTCGAAATCTCAATCTCCAGCGGCTTGCCAGTCGCCGCAAGTTCAATCCAGGCAAGATTGGCGGTCGCCATTACGCGGGCCCGAAACTCCAGGGTCCCGCCGTCCTTGGTGAAGGTCCCGTGGGTGACCGGATTGTAGAGATCCTGCTCGATATGATAGCTGGCACCCTGCAGCCCGGGTGCTTTGACGTCGAGCCAGCCAAACAATTTCGGCTGGGCCCCGAGATGTTGGTTTTGCAGACGCCAGAAATCACTCTTGTTGATCCAAAACCGCAGCGACTCCGCCTCACCACCCACCGAAAGCCCCATGTCGCCGTTCCCCATCAGCAACGCATCGGTCGATGCCTTGGTGTAGTGGCCGTAAGCCGGCGGCTGGTCCACGCTGTTGTGATACTGGGAGACGATCGCTTCCGCCGAAAGGGGACCCGCTGCCGCTTCCGAGGCATGGAGCGGACCCAGGGCGAGGAGACCGATTGAATAGGAAATCAGGATTGGCGAGTTCATCGTTTTGTTTCCGGTTTCTAACAGTCGTTCTCAGGATAGGGGCCTGGTGGATTCCCGTCGTGTTGCTAGTTCCCTAGCTAGACCCTATTCGGAAAGTCGTTGATTGGCCGCAAAAAGGCGCAAGCGGCGCATGAAATTTCTCGGAAAAACGGCTTCAAAAACTTGCAAAAGAGTGCCGCAACACACTAGAGTTCAACCAATTA
>Ga0335396_10003597_pt1 | contig 17674 bp, 12 predicted proteins | sample FRY02_FD_205743 | JGI IMG/M metagenome (GOLD analysis project Ga0335396, IMG submission 205743) | Freshwater microbial communities from Lake Fryxell liftoff mats and glacier meltwater in Antarctica - FRY-02 (spades assembly) (version 2) | ecosystem: Environmental > Aquatic > Freshwater > Ice >... | reverse complement strand
GACCCGGGGAGGCGATCATGCTCAAATTCGACACTGTGTCGTTTTTGGCCTTCCTTGGGAGGCTGGGCGGTTTTGTCGCCATTTGGCGACACTCCCGGGCGACACCAATTGGTGCCACCCGGTAAGCATTCACAGCGTCGGTGCCTCCTGCTTGAACTTCAACTGGTCGATTGTGCAATCCTCGGCCGGGATGTCGTCGCGTGGCCCGAGGTAGACGGGTTGATAAACCGAGCCGCTCTGCTGGTGGGCATAGAGATAGCGAATCTCAGCAACAGTCCCCATTTGGGGAATGGCGTGGTTGGGCGGGACGGTGACGTTGCCGGCGGGAGTGCGCTGGCCGGAGCCATTGACAAGTTCGAGAGCCACGCTGCGCCGTCCCGGGTTCGCTGGGCCGACGATGAAGGAGGCGGTTTCGACGAACTTGAACTTCATCTGTGGGCCACCAGTGTTGGGGCGTCCCGGGCTGTAGGGGGCGTTGATGTCCTTGAAGACGATTCCTTCTACCCCGAGGGCACGGAGTTCTTCGTAGGTCTCAACCTTGTCGTTGGGGTCGATGGCGGTGCTGACCCAGAGGAGTGCCGGGTGGCCGAGCGGGAGGAGCATCAGGAGGGTGGAGTGCCGGTCGATGTAGCGGCGCGGGCGGAGGTCCTCGCCCTCGGCTTCGAGGAGGTCGAAGGCGTGGAGGGTGTCGCCAACCGCTTCACCGTCGAGGAGGACGTCGCAGGAGAGTTCGGAGACGGCTTGGCGGATGGGCTCGGGCAGGGCGACGATGAGGCCCCGGCGGTTGATGCCGGTGACTTCGCTTCCCCTCTTGCTGACCATGAGCCGACGACCGTCGTGCTTCTCCTGGAGGCAGTGCCGGGTGTCGGTGAGGAGGCGTCCGACTTCGCTTTCGTCGATGGGATTGAGGAGCTGGGGGCGGATGCCGGTGTCCCGTCCGTCCTGGGGCGAGGGATGGTAGTCGCTGCCTGGTTCAGAACTGATCTGGTAGCCCTTGGCTTGCTTGGAGGCGATGAGCTTGTTGAAGATGGCCGAGGCCTTCTCCCGGGTGGTGGGAGTGAGTGTCTTGATGCCAGCCTTGAGGGTGGTGCCACGCCTGCCGTAGGCGAAGGTGACGGTGAAACCGTCGGGGGAATGATCCTCGATGGTGGCCTGATAGACTTTGTCGGAACGTCCCTCGCGGAAGTGGAGGGTGGTGGTTTGGTTGGGGGGAGAACTAGGAGGCAAGTATTTCGTGCAGCGGATCTCGCTGGATCTCAAGGGACGTTCGCGGGAGGAGGTCGCGGAGGCGTGGGTGGGGCGGATGGTGAAGGCGATTCGCAAGGAGGACGAAAAGCACCTGATCACGGTCGGGGTGATCCCGTGGGTGTTCGCCTTTGGGGGAGGCAAGCCCCTGTTCCATGATCCTCAAGTCGGCAAGAAACTCGATTTTGTGGCGGTGCATTTCTATCCGGAGAAGGGGGAGGTGGGGAATGCACTCGAGGCGTTGAAGGCGTATGAGCTTGGCAAGCCGTTGGTCGTGGAGGAGATGTTTCCGCTGAAGTGCGGCGCGGGGGAGTTGCTCGAGTTTGTGGATCAATCGGCGGGGCACGCGGATGGATGGCTCAGCTTTTATTGGGGGCAGACGGCGAAGGAATTGCGGGGGAAGGAGAATCCCTCGATGGGCGAAGTGATCACGGCGTCGTGGTTGGAGGCGTTTCAAGCCGCTTCCACGAAACGGTTGGAGGATTCGGAGTGAGGGGGGCTAGTTGCGTTTGGAGAGGACGGCGTTCTCGTAGTGCTGCACGTCGCTGAGCCAGGCGGCACCGACGGGGGAATCGTTGCGGCGGCAAAATTCGTCCCAGACCGCGCCGATGGGCATGGTCTTGGCCTCTTCCTGGAGGGCGAGACGGGTCGTGTAGTCGCTGTTGAGTTCGGCCCTGCGAAGCTGGGCGGTGGGTTCGAGGAGACCGATGAGCAGGCCGCGCAGGGTGTTGCGCACGCCGATGGTCCAGGCCGCGACGCGGTTGATGGAGGCGTCAAAGAAGTCGAGTCCGACGTGGACGCGGTCCTCGACCTTGTTGGCGACGATCTCGCGGGTGATGGCGAGGAGTTCGTCGTTGAGGGTGACGACGTGATCGGAGTCCCAGCGCACGCCGCGGGAGACGTGGAGGAGGAGTTCGGGCACGTAGAGGAGGCAGGCCGAGATCTTCTCGGAGATCATCTCGGTGGGATGGAAATGGCCGGCGTCGAGGCAGAGGGCGATCTGCTTTTCGATGGCGTAGCCGAGGTAGAACTCGTGGGAGCCGGTGACATAGGCTTCCGAACCGATGCCGAAGAGCTTTGACTCCACCGCATCGATGTTGTGCGGGGTGGGGGCGGAGAGGATTTCGTCGAGGGCGGCCTTGAGCCGTTGGCGGGGGGCCATGCGGTCGGCGGGGGTGTCCTTGTAGCCGTCGGGGACCCAGATGTTGGTGACGGCCTTGCTGCCGAGTTGCCGCCCCATGTCATTGGCGATGGAGCGGCTGGCCTGGCAGTGCTCGATCCAGAATCGCCGGATGGCGGGATCGGGCGAGGAGAGGGTGAAGCCGGCCTCGGCGAGGGGGTGGGAAAAGCAGGAGGGGTTGAAATCAAGGCCGAGGTGCCGGGCCTTGCACCAGTCGATCCAGCCCTGGAAGTGCTTGGTCTCGATCTCGTTGCGCTCCACCGGAGTGTCGGATTCGAGGTAGATGGCGTGGAGATTGAGGCGGTGGTTGCCGGGGATGAGGGAGAGGGCCTTCTCGAGGTCCTGCCTGAGTTCGTCCGGAGTGCGGGCCTTGCCGGGATGGTTGCCGGTCACGGCGAGGCCGGAGCCGAGTTGGCCATCGGGGTTCTCAAAGCCGCCGACGTCGTCGCCCTGCCAGCAATGGATGGAGACAGGGATCTTCGCGAGCCGCTTGAGGGCGGCCTCGGTGTCCACGCCGAGGGCGGCGTAGAGATCGTGCGCTTCGGAATACATCGACGGTGATTGGGTGCGCATTGTGCGGGGGGAGGAGCGGCCTAGATTTCGACCTCGAGGTCGGTCGGCTCGAGTTTCTCGAGACCGAGCCAGGGAGTGGCTCCCGCATACCAGACGATCATGCCGATGAGCATGACGGTCTTGGTGGTGTCGAGGGAATCGATCATGCCCATGAAGAGGAGCACGGGCGGCAGGATGGTGAGGGCGAGGCCGATGAGGGCGCTGATTTTGAAGAGATTTGGCATGGTGTGAGGAGCTTAGGCTTTGTTGGCGAATTTATTGAGGGCGAGGTAGAGGATGGCGCTGCCGATCCAGCAGGGAATGACGCAGTAGGCGGCAAAGGTGCCGACGTTGAAGATGTAGTGGAGGCCGATGCCGACCGGGACGAGCCAGGAGACGAGGACGATCCAGTTGAAGGATGATTTGAGGCGGGTGGCGAGTTCGTCCTTCTTTTGTTTGCGCAGCACCCAGTAGTCCACGAAGAGGATGGCCCCCATCGGTCCGAGGACCGTGCCGTAGGTGCCGACGAAGCCGAGGAGCTTGCCGGAGAGGTTGGGAAAGATGCCGGCCACCGTGGCGATGAGTCCGGCGACGAGGGTCATGGTGAAGCGTTTGGAGCCCGGGGCGATGCCCTGGAAGGCCAGTCCGGCACGGTAAACGGTGGGGTTGGCGGTGGTCCAACCGGCCACCACCACGCAGATCATGCCGACCCAGCCCAGCGCATACCAGGCGAGGCGACCGGGGTCGGCCTGCACCGTGCCGGTCGAGTTGAGGGTCTCGGCGGGGTTGGTTTTGATGAGGGCGGCGAGGAGGAGGGCGGCGCAGATCCAGGCGACGTAGTGACCGAGGAACATGCCGATGGCGGGTGCCCAGCCGGAGGACTTGTCCTTGGCGAAGCGGAAGATGGAGAGGTCGGCCATGCCGAAGTGCATGGCGCCGTTGCAGAGCCAGGCGAAGACGACGATCTGCCAGAAGCCGAAGGTCTGCGCTCCGTTTTTCTCCTGCACGAAGCCGACCGCATCGGTCCAGAAGGCACCCTCCTTGAGGACGGACATGGAGGTGGCGTCCATCTGATAGAGGGCGACCAGTCCGCAGGCCACGAAGACCGCGATCATCCAGGGCGCGGCAACGTTGGCGACGCGGGCCACCGTTTCGTATCCGCAGGCGGCGACGACCGCCATGACCGAACCGACGATGAGCACAAGGACGGTGAAGGAGGGCGCGCCGAGTCCGAAGGTGGCTTCGGGCGTGTCGTAGAAGATGCCGAAGGGGACACCAATGGCGGAGGCCGATACGGTGACCATGCAGCCGGCGAGGAAGCAGAAAAGGAGGCCGTTGATGACGTTGTAGAATTTCACCACGCTGCCCCCGGCGATGCGCTCGAGCTGGTAGTAGAGGGTCATGCGTTTGCTCATCGCGATGGGCACGACGAGGTAGCGCCAGGTGAGGACGGCGAGGAGGTTTCCGAGGAGGAGGCCGAGGAGGAGGTTTTGCAGACTGGCTCCCGCGGCGAGGAAGAGTGGCCCGATCATGAACTCGGTGCCCGCGGCGTGTTCACCGGCATACATGCCCCAGAATTTGCCGGGGCCCTTGAGGGCTTTTCCCGGCACGGGGCTGCGCTCGTATTCGTTGCTGCTGGCGTGTTCTTGGTCGGACATGTGGGCGGAATGGTGACTGGCCCGAATGGGGGATCGGAGCGTTGGCAAGTTTCGGGATCCATGGAGGGGAGGTCAAGAACTTAGGAAACGGTTCTTTATTTCAGGAGGGTCGGGGAAACTTCTTTCCTGGGAATGTTCTTATGGATAGAAGGCGGGCTATGGCGAGGAAGCAGATTCGGTTGAAGGATGTGGCGGAGAAGGCGGGGGTGGCGGTGAACACGGCTTCGACCATTTTGAATCGGCGGCCGAATTCCTGGGCCTCGAAGGCGACGGAGGAGCGGGTCTTTGCGGCGGCCAAGTCCCTGGGGTATCGGCCGAACCGCGCGGCGGTGGCCTTGCAGTCGGGGCGCTTTCACACCATCGGCTTGCTGATCGCGGACATGCACAATCCCTACTACACCCATTTTGCGGCGGTGTTGGGCAAGGCGGTGGACGCGCGGGGGTATAATTTGATCATCGAGAACTGGCGCACCGACCTGGTGCGGGAGAAGAAGTTGCTGGAGGACTTCGTGCATCGCAATGTGGACGGGGTGGCGGCGTTCATGAGTGACGTGGATGAGCACCGCGAATTTTTGGAGACGCAGGGCAAGATGGGATTTCCGATGGTGGCGCTGGCCATGCCGACAGCGGGTGAGGTGCCGGTGGACATGGTCGTGCCGAACTTCGAGACCGGACTGCGTGAGGCGGCGGGGACCTTGCATGAGTTGGGGCATCGGCGCTTCTCCTTTCTCTCGGCGCGGTCGAAAGGGCAGCGGATCGGAAAGCGCCCGGCCCTGTTTCGGAACATCATCGGCGAACTGCCGGGCAGTGAGGTAGAGGTGGTGGAGTGTGGGCCGTCGGTGGAGGAGGCGCGGGAAGTGGCGCAACGGATTTTGGTCGGCCCGAATCGTCCGACCGCGGTGGTGGCCCTGAATGATTACACGGCGATCGGAGTGATGCGGGCCGCGAAGGATCTGAAGTTGTCCGTGCCAGAGGATCTCTCGGTGGTGGGGATCGACGGGGTGCCGTTGGCCAATCATCTGACCGTGTCGCTTTCCACGGTGGCGCAACCGCACGAGGACATGGTGGCGAAGACGGTGGAGTTGCTCCTGGCGCGGATCGAGAACGAGGGCGAGGAGGAGCCTCCCCCGCAGCGGGTGGAGTTTGCGACCCGTTTCATCCTGCGGGAATCGGTGGGGCCGCTGCGCTGAGTGGGGCGGGTTTTGGAGAAGGAAATTTCGGTTTAACAACTCGAATGGAACGATTCTTGTTGAGGTTGAGAGGGGTGCATACGGTCTGCGTGTGGGCGTCGGCGGGTCGGTGGTCCTGGATTTCGGAGTGAGGAGTTTTTGGGAGGACTTTGATATTGATTGGGTGGAGGGCTCAGCAGGGATCGCGGAGTAGGATCCAGAGGTGAGTGTGCCGGAGGGGGGGCGGGTGTTGGAGTGCAGGGAGGGCTTGATTGGCCCTCATGAGACCTTGCGGGAAGCGACGAGCGAGACCTCCCCTAGGCGATCCGAATCCCTCTGGGATTCCTCGCCGCTCCTTTGTTTACAGAGGATGCATGATCCCCGCAGTAGAGTTTTCCGCACTAAAGATCCCGGCTTGCCCCTTGGAATAGTTGTTTCAAGATTGCGAACTCGGGTCTCGATTCGAGCTTCTTCCACTGTGGTTCGGTCAAGCTCAACGGAGGCAGGTGCCCCGATGCGGAAGCAAGGAGGATTTCACAGGAGAGATCGCTTTCGTTTCGCTTCTCGCTGGTGAGAATCGATACCGTGAGCTCTCTTCGCGCCCGTTCCGCTTCGTCCTCGGAAAATTCCAACTCGGGTCGTGTGGTGACGCGCAGGACGGCGGCCCGGATGACGGAATCATTGAAGGTGTTGCCGAAATAGCAGCTTGAGCACAAGACATCGTGCTCTGGGAAGCCTCCACTTGTCAGGCGATCTGCATCTTCGCCGGTCCGCATTCTTTGAACTCTGTTTGCGACTGCCGCTATTAGATCGGCGTGTGATCCGCCTGTGTTCAGGAGGATAGAATTGGTCGTCAATTCCAACGGGTTGTCCTCCTTGGCTCGAAGAAAGGCATCGTTGCCCAGCAATGAATAATCGTCCTGGTTATCGAGGAGTTGGAGCCTCTCGACCAGATCCTCGACGAGGGGAATGCCGTATTGGGCGAGTTGCAGGTAAAGTTTGAGTTCCCTGCACCACGGGCATTGCTTTCGCCTCCAGTCCGGCATGACGATGCGCTCCACACTGTTTACGGTGTGCCTGCGGTCCTCCGGATAACCCTTTCTGAATTTAAGTTTGCGGATGCGGTCATTCCAAACCGTCAGGGCTGGCGGACGGGCTATTCCGATGACATAGTGGATCCGCCCCCTGTATTCCAGACGTCTCAGGGAGGCTTGGAGCGAACTCAATTGTTCTCCTGTGATTGAAACGTCATCGAGGATCATGATGGAGTCCTCTTCTCCCAACTCCTTGAGGAGCGAGAGTTCCGGGTTGGCCCCATCGGACTCGCCACCGTGGGTATGGGTGATTGGAGGCTTGAGTCCGTGTGCGATTTCGAGGATTTGCGCAGCCTTGGCGGCCAATTGCTCGCCTGCCTTGTGGGGAGGCGTGATGATTAGTTTTGGAGGGGGATCCAAGGAAACAAGGATCTGCTGGAAACCCCGATCAAAGCGCGGGACGGCAAAAAGTTTGGGGACATCAAAATAGATACAGTGATGTCTGAGGGTTTGACCACCCGAGTCCTTTGAGTCCCGGTGGAGAGAGAGCCAACCACTTCCCTTGTACGCTTCCAGCGCCTCCGAACCGGATTCCTTGGGTTGCTTGTCCTGACTAATCAAAACAGGACGGTCCTTCATGTTTTGGGGGAAGAAGGTGGTGCGATCGATTTCGATGACCTGACGGTTGGTGAAGTCCACTTCGGTTTCTTCTTGGAAGGCCAAATCAAGGTCGCTGAGATCGCAGAGGTGATCGGTGGTGATCTTGTCGTTCAACTTGATCAGGGAGAGGAACGATACGCGGTTAACTGGGATGTTGGTGAGGTCGAGGGCTCGGAGGCACTGCTGCTGCAATCGCCCTGACATGCTGGCACTCATCAGAAAAAGGATGCGGCCCTCGGTGAGTTCAGCTCGCTCGAAGGCTGCTTTCATTTCGGCCCGGAGTTCGATTGCTCCGTTGTGGTAGCGGGACAGCATGTCCACCCGGCATGGGGCGGTGTTCCTGTAGTTGGCAAGAAGTCTGCTGACGTTGAGGCTGAGCGAAGAGATGGTCCAGGTTTCGGTGAGGATGACGGTGCAATCCTTGAGATGGGGGAGCATCCAGAAGAAGATGGCATCGAGCGCGGGTTTGTTGGTTTGGATGCTCCCAACCCGCAAAAACTCTTGGCCGTATTTGTTGGACGGGAGGCGTAGGATCCAGGGGTGGGTGACGCGAAGAAGGGCGTTGGAGGACTCCACGAAGTGTCTAATTTCACGCTGCTGGAGGCGGGCGAGCAGCTCGCCCTTCTGCTGCGGGCTGAGGTCCTCGCCGGCTTTGGGATTCAGATTCTTTGAGATTCTGTGCTGGAACCGGTTCGAGTAGAGTACCAGCAGGCCACAGTTCGGAATGCGCTCGAGGAGAGCTGTCCAGGGTAGCGTCTTGATCTCCGCCGCCGTCGCCTGTGAATCGACCGGTTCCCTGACCACGACATAGTCGGCCTGGAGGAGGGTGGGACGGTGATCGTCGTAAAGTTCGTTGGCGAGCTGGCCGTGACTCCAGGTTTTTGGGCGGTCCACGAAGAGGACTCGAATTGACCGGTCAGATAATTCGAAGGTGTCCTCGAGTGCAAACATGCGTCATCGTGATCGAAGGGGAAAGAGGAGGCTGATATGTGTACCAACAACGGGAGCGGCGTCAATGCTCTGGAACACATAACGTTGTCCCTGTTTTCCGTAGGTGAGCCAGGATTCGTCGGTCCTTACGGTCAGGAAGCCCCCCAGGGTTTGGACGGCTTTTGTGACATTGGGTAGGCCCTGGCCGGCCCCGGGGAAGGTGGTCTTGCTGGTTAGAGGCCCCGAGATCAGGTCCTGGAGTAGATCTCTGCGTTCTTCGCCGGAAAGGATCGTCCTTTCTGCGAAGCGGCCCTGGCTGTGGAGGTAGTTTCCGAGGATGCCGAGGCCTTGGTCGGAAACGGAGACTTCCAGGAGTTTGGTGTGACCACCGGGGATGATTTCCTGTTTGAGAAACTCCTCCAGGGCGGGAAACCCTTGAGCCCGGGCAAGGAATCCGGAGGGGTCAATGCTGGCATGCTTGCGGAGGAGGATGCTCCGGACACCGGGAATCACCTTGCCGTGTTGGTCGCGGCAGCCGTGTTCGAAACTGTTTTGAAAAGCCTCGAAGACGAAGGTGGCTAGGGCTTCCTCGGCGGCGAGCTGGTCCAGATGTTCCAGTCCACTCGTGGTTCCCCGCTCCATGTAGCGGTGCTTGAGGTTGAGGAAGGAGGAGATGAAGCTCTTACGGTTGCCCATCAAGCCGGAGAAGATGACGGGGACGTTGCGCTGCGTGTCGGAATCGACGGCACAGATGGTGATTGATCGGCCCTCCGCGTGCCGGGTCATTTCGATGCCGGGCAGGTAGTCGTCCACTCCTTCCGGTGGGAGCACGGAGACGTTGCGCTCGAGGACGCCGCCGAGGGAACTTGTCTGGGCCCGCACTTGGGCGGGGGTGACGGGGAGAGTCTGGGCGCTGTCGTTTTCCACGCCACGGGCATTCATGAGAGCGCTGAATCCGCTGAGACGGGCTTTGAAGAATTGATCGACCTCGGGGGCTTCCCAATTGCGATGCCAGTCGCGGACGGTGAGGGGGTGGCGGCTGGAGAGGGTGGCGATGAGGGCGGTGACCCAGGATTCGACGAAGAAGTTCGGTCCAAGGTGCCGCGCGAGGTGGAGGGTGGCGTCGTCTCGGTCCGATCGCGCTTCGATCTCGGCTAGGCGCGATTCCACCTCGGCCAAGGTGATGTTCTTGCCAATTTCAATCGAAGGAGGGACCAGCGCTTTCATTCCTTGGAGTCGGTCATCATGCTCGTTCCAATCACTTTGATCCGGGAGGGAAGGGATTTGCCAGATCTTCCAGTGATTGTGAAACGAATGGGTGCAACCCGAGGGTTATTCACTCATCCGGGTCCGATACCTAAGGCATGTTAAGCAAATTGCCCACATTCCAACCGGGAAAGAGCATTGGATGGCTGGAGCGGTCCCGGAGGGCTATGAATTTTCATCACTTGGTACCAACAAACCTGTCGAATTTTCTGTTTGCCCATGTCTTCTCCCCGTTTCGAGACTTTTTCCATGACGACGGTTGCGGGGTGTGCGGCAACGGGGACGAAGCTGCGGAAGCGTGTACCGGGCGTGAATGGCTCGAAGCAGGCCGCAGCATTGTTGGCGCTGGCGGGATAGGGGGAGAAGTGAACGATGAGATTTTGAAGGCGGGGGGGAGCAAGGGGGGGGGCTCGACGCTTTATGGGTATTATGTGCTCGAGACGATGGCCCTGGCGAGGGGTGTGCGGGGGGGCGGGCCTTGATCCGCGACTACTGGGGGGGCGATGCTCGACTTCGGGGCGACGAGCTTTTGGGAGGACTCCGATATTGATTGGGTGGAGGGGGTGACGTGATCTACAGGCCTTGGAGGTCCACGTTTATTGCGCTGTCTGGACTGAGATACGGCACGTATTGTTCGGTAGCGTAGTTCACCACGAAGCGGTTGCGCTCTGAGCAGGAATCCTTGGTGGCGCGAGACCGGGTCCCGTAGTCAAAGGGGCTGATAATGAGGAGGCGTCCCTGCTCGACTGTTGGCCGGAACTCCTTTTGGTTCGTCTTTGGGAGTTCTCGGGCCGTGACCCAGATGATCCGGGCGCCGCGACGGGCGAGGATGGCGAGGACGTCCTTCTCGACGGGGGTGTGGAAGCCGGAGATGATCGTGCTGCCAAGGTCGCACTGCTTGCGGGCCCATTCATAGGCCTCCTCGACTTTCTCGGCTGGGCACTTGGTGGAGCAAAGGAAGGCGGTGGCCGGCGAAGCGAGGAGGGAGACGGGGCCCCGGATGTGGAAGCGGGGTTTGTCGGCGGGTGGGTCGACCCGACTTGACCAAGGTCCGAGGGGGCTGCGGTCGGAATTGTGACCGCAAGCGATGAGGGAGATTTGGCCGCGGTGAATGTGGAAGATGGCCTGCTGACCGAGAGTGCTGCCAATGCGGGAGGCAGTGGCTTCGGGGCAAACGACCCCGAAGCCGGGCTCTTCGTGGGGGGAAGAGGTGTCGTAGCCGGTGACGGGGAAATGATCGTAGCCGAGTTTGTCGAACTGGAGGCGGAGCTCGTCATTGGCCTTTTTGTTGAGGTGATCAGCCTGGGTTTCGCCGTTTGGGTTGCAAGCGGTGATGACGGCAAAGGATTCCGGGAGGGCACCCTGGGGAAGTTCTGCGCGGAGACGGGCTTGGGCGTAGGCTGGATTCATGAGGTGGGGGATGTGGATTCCGCCTTGGACAGATTGAAGTGGGTGTGGGCTTGGCTTCTGAGCAGATCGCTAGTCGTTCCAAGTCAGGAACTCTCCCATAGTATTGAGGAACTCGGAGGGGTTGTCGGAATAGAGGAGTCTCACTTCGTCGCGTGCTCTGGTCATGGCTACATAGAGGCGGAGCGCGTCGCGCCAGGCCTCCCCGGTTGATGCGCCCCGATTGGGAAGACAGCGTCTCTCGCAGCCAACGACGATGACCATGGAGAATTCGAAGCCCTTGACGTCGGCCATTGAGCCAACGGTCATGGTGTCCTTCTTCCGGGTGTAATCGCCGGTGAGTCTTGAGGCGTGGACAGGGAACTGCGGGGGTCGCTGGCCGAGGATTTCCTTGATGGGGTAGGTCTCTTCACAGGCGGTGACGATGCAGACCGACCAGGCCTTTCGCTTGGTGGTCTCTAGGCATTCTCTGGCGAAGTCCCATGCTGCTTTGATCTGGCTTCCCTGGTCCACCTTGATGGCCATGGGGCAGGCGGTTTCCCTCACGGCAAGCTCGGGATCGAGGTAGTCGATTTCCTCACCGAGATTCTCGGCGAGTTTTCCATAGACCTTGGAGAGTTCGCCTGCAGCCAGCAAGATCTGGCGGCTGTTGCGGTAGTTCTTGAGGATGTTTCGCCGGATGGTGTCGTGGATGCCGAGGGCGGCTTTGGCCGGCTCGAACGATTTCACCATGACCCGTTGAACGGTGTCGCCGGTGAGGAACAGGGCGTTGGGTTCGGCGATGGGGACGACGCGGCGGAGGAGGGCGAGGTCGCGGGTGGACATGTCCTGGTATTCGTCCACCAAGAGGCAGCGGAAGCGGAGGTTGTCGGGGAGGGCGCTGAACTTTGAGAGGTGGGGGAGGAGGTTGAGTGTCAGGGCCAGCTCGTCGAGCACACCGCCGGACAGCATGGTCTCCTCGTAGAGAAGCAGGAGGTCGAGAGCGAGTTTTTTGGTCTTGTCCTTGAAGGGGATGGAACGGCCGTGTCGGGGGAGCTCCAAGTAGTCCTTTTCGCGGGTTGCGGTGGCCGCCGCGCTGCGGATGAGGCTGAATTCCTCCCGGAGGTACTTCGAGGAGCTGACAAAGTTGTCGTAGGTGAAGAGGTGTTCCCGGAAATAGGTCCGGAGAGTCCCCACATCGGGCTGATCGAGAAAGAGATCCCAGGTGTCGTCGAGAGTTTCCCTGCTCACCGGGTCGAACTCCCTTGCGTAGTTTTCGGGATTCACCTGGCTCAGGACCCTGAGCATGTCGTCCCGGCAGTCATGTTTGAGCATGAGGTCGCGGAGGTTGGCGAGTTCCTCCTCGGGTCCGAAGTGGTCGACGAGAGTCTTGAAGTAGTCGTAGAAGGCAAAGACTTCGATGCGGACCTGGAGTTCCCCGGGGCACAGCTCCTTGACGAGGTTCTTGATGAGGGTGGCGAGGCTGCGGCTCAGGGTGAGGACGCCGATTCGATCATCGGGGTAGAGTTGGGCGAGGCGTTTTGCCCGGTGGACGAGAACACAGGTCTTACCGCTGCCGGAGACGCCCTTCAGGATGGCGGGTTTTTCGTGGTCCTCCTCCACGATCCTGCGTTGATCGGGGTGCAGGAAGAGCATCCAGTCCTGGAACTTGGAGGGATCGAGAAGCTTTTCCCAATCCTCCTGACTCAGGCCGACGAGGTCGATGAGGGTGTCGGAATTGGTTTCGGGGTCCAGTCCGGGGGCCTGATCTTCGACGCGGTCTTCTTCCGGGATGGCGATGCCGTTGAAGAGATCGAGCCTGGCTTGGGCTGCACCGGGGTCGCCGGTGCGGAGCATGCCGAAGATGTCGGCCAGGCAGCTGCGGAGTTCGGGGTCGGTGATGGTCTCTAGAATTTGGTTCCGTTCCTCCTCGGTGGATTCTTCGTTGATCTCGAGGAGCATCCGTTGGATGAGGGCGGGCAGGTTCCAGTCCTCGATGCGGAGTCCGGTGAGCTTGGAGAGGTAGGGCTCCTGATCGAAGGTGACGGCGGAGGGGAGGTTGGCGCGGGTGTTGCCAACGTAGGAGACGGTGACTTTGCCGTTCGCATCGATGGCGAAGGTGAGGCCGGTGTTGGCGTTGATCCACGAGTCGATGCAGGCCATGTCTCCGATGGTGCAGAGGTGGAGGGTTTGATTGTTGCGGACGGCGGCGAGGAAGTAGCCCGTGCCGATGGTGAAGACCTTGAGGTTGGGCACCTCCGGGCGTTCATCGACGGGGAGGGTTTGAAAGGGATCGCGGCCGGTGCGGAGTTGCTCCGAGAAGCTGATGAAGATGTTGGCGGCGATCTGTGCCGCGCCAGCCTTATTGCGCATGTCCTGCAGGGCGTTGCGGAATCCGGATTCCTTGTGGTAGTGAAGGCGAAGGGCTTGGGGGCGGGGCTGGGCGGTGATGGTCCGGGGGGTGGAACCAAACAGGCCGGCAAGGGTGGCGAGGTGCTCGGGAGTGAGGTTGATTTCCCGGCTGTACAGCTCAGTCAGAATCCCGGGGGCGTTATCGAGGTCGGTGATGTGGAACCAGGGGGCGATCATTCCCGGGAGTTGTCTTGCGTCGAAGGTGACGGGGGGATTGAAGATGACGCTTCCACTGATGTGTCCCCAGTTCTGCTCGGGAATCACTCCGTAGGTCCTTCGGCTCAGGAAATTGAGCAAGCCGTACTTGTTGTTGCGGACCTGGCGGAAGGGATTGGGCTGGTTGCCGCCCATGACCTGGACCTCATTTGCCCACCAGGGGCCGTTCTCGGAGAAATGGATCTGACCGGAGTAGCTCTTGAGTTCGACCACGCAGATTCCGGTCTGCTGGAGGAAGAGACCGTCGAATTCCCGGCCGTCGCACAGGATGTTGCCGAGCAGGTGGGCGGATTCCCCGTTCTGGTAGTGGGAAGACAGGTTCGCTGCTAGAGCCTCGAACATCCGGGTTTCGTGCTCGTGCTCGAAGGGCTGGGAGAGGTGGACGTGAAGAGGCATGTGCTGATGGTTTAGTTAGTCGTTGCTGCCGCCGCTGAGGCCCATGCGGTATTTGATGTCGTAGTTGATGATGAAGTCCAGTTCCTCCTCGGTGAAGCCGTAGTGCTCGGCGAGAAGCGTGTCGATTTGGTCGATGATGGGTTTGCATGCACGAGGGCGAAATTTTTCATACTCGATGGCTCCGGTCTGACTATGTTGTGCACGTGCCCGCTCCGCCGTCGCGTCCATCCGGATGCCTAGTTCCCTACCAAGTTTCTCCGCACACGAGGAGTCCAAGCCCTTAGGCAATGGGAAGAGCCGAAAATCACTTGGGTTGAAGTCCCTGCAATTGGTTTTCATCTGATAGTACCAATAAAAGAGCGTGCTATTAAGTATGGCTAGCCCTGTCCATTTTGCCATTTCGCCAGGGAATAGAATGACGCTCTCGCGGGAACTCGACGACAATGACCCATCACGCCAAAATTTTGGTGCGCGGTGCGTAATCGTAAACCAATGGCCAACGCCGGTAATTTTATAGAAGACGCCATGGTCTGATCCCTTTCCAAGCAGATCACCAAGGTGCCCCTGGATAGACTCGACGGACTTGAAAAGTTTGCGCTCGATTATGGTGCCCAACTTCGGGACCACTGCGCTCTGCTCACCGAAGGAAGTCGGAACGAAGTGGATCAGCGAAAGAAGCGATGGCCTCTCGATGCTCGACCATTTATGATACCGGGTCGTGTTGCAGCAATTCCGGCCGGCACCCTTTCTGCGCATGATTATTGCAACCCGTGCGTGATTGATGCCTTCAAAAAGTTTGCTGGGTCTGTCGTCGAACGTGCTCACGAAGAGTGAATCCGAGGACCCGGAATACAACGCCCGGATCGACGCCATCCGAGCTGTCGATACGATCGGAGATTGCACGATGAACCCAAACCACGAGGACTCCTGCTGTAGCGCGTCTGATCGCTCCATGCACAGGGAATACAGATTTCCTGTTTTGATTGTTTGATACGCTAAGAGTTCATAATTCCTACGTGCCTTCGAATACTCCACATACGGCGGATTCCCAACGATCACATCAAATCCTCCCGCGTTCATGATCCCGTAGAACTCCACGAACCAGTGGAAGGGCTCGTGCGAGGCCTGCCATTTTTTGAACGCTTTTTCTTTGAGGTTCTTTTGATCGTATTGACCGGCGAGGAAGCGGTCGAGTTGGGAGCGGAGGGCGTTGAGTTTTTGGTCGAGGCGGTCTTTGGTGTTGCGTTGTTCGGCGGGGCCTTCCGTTCCCAAGTCTTGCTGGGTTTGGAACTGTTGGAAAAGACGGTCGGTGTCTTCGGCGTCCTCCATGATCTGCGTATAGGCATTGCCGTCGGAGATGGTATCCGTCAGCAGTCCCTGTTCGCGTCCATCCACCTGTTGATCGATGCTGGTGTCGCTCTCGACCGCGCGTTTGATTTCACTGCGGGAGGCGTAGCCGACGAGGGTGTTGCCGGAGCGGATGTTGAAGTCGATGTCGGGGAGGGGTTCGACGGCTTGGCCGGGTTCGAGTTGGGCGGCGAGTTTGAGGAAGAGGCGGAGTTTGCAGATCTCGACGGCCTCCTCCATGATGTCCACGCCGTAGAGGTTGTGGACGATGATGGTCTTGTGGATGAAGTAGGGCTCGTTGGGATGGCGGTCGACGGCGGCGAGGATGGCCTCGATGTCCTTTTCCCAGACGGGGTGTTTCTCGCCGGCGGCCTGCCAATCGGATTGGAGGGCGCGGAGGCGTTCGAGGAGGCCTTCGTAGAGGGGTTCGAGGATTTCGAGAGCGGCGAAGAGGAAGGCGCCGGAGCCGCAGGTGGGGTCGAGGACGGAGAGGGCGGGGATGGCCTTGCCGGACTGGCCTTTGCCGGGCTTCCAGCCGTGGAGGTGCTTCCAGAGGGCGAGGGCGAGATCGGCGGGGGCGTTGGCGATGACGTCCTGGACGAACTGGCGGATGTCGAGGTTGAGGGTAACGAGGTCGGCGGGGTCGGTGACCTTGCCCTTGGTCAGTTTTTTGCGGAGTTCGTGGCAGCGTTGATGGCGGGCGATGGTTTCGCGCCAGATTTCGGTGGGGAGGGCGTGGGAATCGGGAGCGGGGGTGTTCCAGTCCTTGCGGCGTTCGAGGAGGGAGAGGGGTTTGCGGTTGGGGGAATCCTGGACGCGGAGGGAGGCGGGCTTGGGGTTCCCCTGGAGGCCGATGGCGATGTTGGGGGGGAGGGACTTCAGCCAGGCTTTTTCGGTTTTTCCGGCTCCGCGGCGAACCGGTTCGTAGATGTAGCGGTCGGGATCGGCTTTTAATAGGGCCCAGGAATCGGCGGTGAGCTTGGAGGCGACCTTTTGGAGGAGGAAGGGGAGGATGGTGTTCTTGCAGATGTATTCGGTGATGTCCTCCTTGGTGTAGTAGGCACCCATTTCCTTCTGGTTGGTGTATTTCTCGAAGACGTAGCCGAGGACTTCGGGGTTGATCTCGTTGCCTGCGGCCAGGGGGCGGTCGTCGAGGTGCCATTGGTAGGCGTCAAAGAATTCGAAGATCTTTTCGAAGGCAGCGTCGGGGATCTGGATGTCGGGGTGAGCGCGCTCGATGGGGTGCTCGGCGAAGATGCCGCCGTTGAGGTAGGGGATGTTTGTGCCGATGATGGCGGTGAGTTCGTCGGGGCGGTTCTCAGAGTCGAGGCCTTCGTGGAAGAGGCGTTTGAGGAAGGAGCGGTAGAAGGAGTGGAACTGGTCCTCGCCGAGAGATTCGCGGACCTTTTTCAGGCGATTGCGGAGGTAGTGAGGGTCGCCGTCGAGGAAGCCTTTCTGCTGGAGGAAGTAGCAGAACATGAGGCGGTTCAGCATGAGGGAGGTGTAATGGGCCATGATGCCCTTGTCGGTGATGCCCTCAATGAACTCCTGGAAGCGGTCCTTATGCTTCTTGAATTCGTCGTAGAAGCGTTTGGTGAGCTTGTCGCGGTCGAGGTTGTCGCGGAGGCGCTGGACGACCCCGGTGATGTCGAGGGCTTCCTCCTCATCGAGGGTGAAGGCGATGGTGATCAGCTTCTGGAGAAGGAGTTCGTTGGAGCGGCCTCGTTCCCAAGTGAGCTCGCGGTTGCGGACGGGCTTGCCGGGGAGGCGGGAGGTCCAGAGCCAGATCTGGCGGGTCTTGTCTTTGTCGGCGAAGATGAGGAGGTGCTCGGCGGCGAGGGGGGTGAGGGCTTTCTCGAGCTTTTTGCGGAGGTCGGAGGGCATGATCGTCCCGTCATCCAGAGGCGGGACGAGGAGGACCTGGACGCCCCGCTTTTCCGCCACGGCTTGCAGATCGCAAAAGGCGTCCGGGCCCTGCCAGGGTGTGGGAACCTTGATCGGTCTGCCGGTCTCCGGCCATTCCCAACCAAGGGTGGGGTCGGTGAAAAGGCCGGAGAAGTCGAAGGCGGCGAGATACCGGATGATTTCCTTGCGTTGGTGCGTGTTGAGCCAATGAAAGATGACACCGGGGCGGTTAGGTCGTTGTGCCAACATTCATGACACTTTGGACTTGGTTGGTTTTTCCTCTTTTTTCTTTGATTTGGCAAGGTTTCGACTCGATTT
>Ga0335396_10003596_pt1 | contig 17682 bp, 11 predicted proteins | sample FRY02_FD_205743 | JGI IMG/M metagenome (GOLD analysis project Ga0335396, IMG submission 205743) | Freshwater microbial communities from Lake Fryxell liftoff mats and glacier meltwater in Antarctica - FRY-02 (spades assembly) (version 2) | ecosystem: Environmental > Aquatic > Freshwater > Ice >... | reverse complement strand
GACTCATGTAGATTTTACAAACCTGTTCGAAAAACTACTGGTACACTTATGCCGGAATGTCAGCTAGCCAAGTGGTACACTTTAGCCGGAATGTCAGCTAGCCAAGTGGTACACTTTCACCGGAATAACCTCTTTTTAGTGGTACACTTTCATCGGAAAGGGTGGTACACTTTCAATGGAATGGGTGGTACACTTTGACCGGATTAGACAGTAAATCAATTGTTTGTGAAAATGGGGTACAAATGGGGTACAGAATAAATTGATTTTCTGATTTTAGCATAAATTAGGCACTTTCAAATTTTTCAATCATAATTTCAATCTCTTTCAATCCCATGTCATTATTAAATTGAGATTTCATATAGTTCAAAGTTTCTTTATATTCTAAAAGTGTATTTAAAAAGTACTTTTTTAACCACAAATATTTTGAGTAATGTTTTTGTTCGGAATATAAATTCTCAATTAAATCTTTGTAGATATTTGCTAAAGAGTGTTTATCTGAATTATAGTGCTCGTAAAGGACACGATTCATAAAGGACACGAAAATTGAATCTTCCTGAATAGTTGTATAATTATCATGAATTAATTTATCATTATGCTCTTCCAAGTTATAAGCGCTTCCATTAAGCTTATCTATGAATTTTGATTTATTTAATTGTAATAGTTTTAAAATTTCTGGGTCTATTATAACATATGGGAGTTTTGCTTCCTGCTCCAAAAGATATGCTTTTGTCAGTGCCTTTCCAACAATGATGTTTGTTGTTTTGTTAAAATAGACATTTCCTTTCGTTACTGCACCTCTAATCCACATGTTTTTTGAGAGTAAACTAATTTGAATTGTTTGAATGGCTCTTAAAAGTAATTTGAATTGTTCGGTGTCATTATCCGCTATCAAAATGATGCTATCACTAATTTGAAAAACACTTAATTTTTCCTTGTCATTTTCTACAACCTTAATCGCTTGATGTACTGTTTCAAAATACTCATTTAATTTAGATTGATTGTCTTTAAATACAAGTTCCTTAAATCCCAGTACATCTAAAAAAGCAACATATTTGTTACTAAAAGTTATTGATTCCATTGTTATAATTTTAGATAGTTTGCCTGTTTAATTAAACGAAATTAGAAACTTTTCATAATCCCCCCACCAAATCAATCTCCCTCATCAACCTATCCGTCTCCGTCAGTGCTACAATTATTTTTTGATAGTGTAATATATCATCAAAGCTCAACTCACGTTTCTTGCGGTCTTTGAGCCATTTTTGAGCGGGTTGGTAACCTCCTATGTAAAAGCTCCATGCTACTTCCGGAACGTTTTCAAAATATTGGCTTTCGTTTATGTAGACGTTGCCATTTTTGTAAGTGGGTTTCGCTACTTCATTGTTTCCGCTAATAGGATATTTTGTAATGTATTTTTCTACTACCGGACTTTCCAACAAATGAATTTGACGAAGCTCAGCTCCCAATTTTACCAATTGCCAAAAAGTTTCTTTGTTGGTAGGGTAGGGGACTCTCGGAAAATCAATTTTCAAAAACTCTTTATACTTTTCTCTGTAGGATGGGGAATGTAAAACCGCATAAATATAATCTAAGAGGTCAATGGGCGCAAAGGTGTTTTCGGATGCTGAGCTTGTCGAAGTATCTTTTTCGTTGGTGAAAGTTAAGCCAATGTTTTTTGCAATTTGTTTTACTATTTCTATGTTTAGGTTTGGTGTTCTTTCTGTTGTTTCTTCGATTGTTTGTTGTCCTTTATTTGCAGGGTAGAGATAGAGCGGAAATACATAGTTTATTTCTTTCATTGAAACTGCGTGACTTTCAACAATGCCTTTGTAAATAATATAATGAGTAAAATCACCAACTTCTACCTTTTTATTTGTCATAAAGCCTAAGTTGTCTTTATGCAATAAGTGGTCAGAAACAACAGGGACAGGCCAGCCGACAACACCCTTAGATTTGCGAGTATAATAAAAATAACGCTTATCAAATGGTCGGTAATTTATTTGCTGAATTAATTCAGGATTTTGATTTGTTTCTTTTATGTCTTGTCTTGCCAATGAAAAATTCCAGTCACGAACATCTTCTGGAATGGAGTATTTTATTCTACATTCAGCTTCATCTAAATTTATTACGTCATCCACCATCTGAACTACACTTTTCTTAGTGTCATGAATATTTAATTTATCTCTTTTGCTTACAACTCCAGAATTTCCAACTATGAAAATTGAGTTTATAGAAAGACATCTATCGTAATCTTTTTGCTCGACGAAATCTTTATTTACAAAGAAGTACTTTGGTGCAACAATAGCGAGCTCCTTAAAATCAATTGTTTTAATTGTGTTATCAAAAAGGAAGTCGTACTTCAATTCTCTTTTGCCGAATAAATCAAGATGAAATACTATTCCTAATTGGTTCGCCTTTTTGTTCCCTGTTTTTACAAAAATGTTTATGGAAACTCCTTGCATAATATCAAATACATTTACATCAGCACTGCCATCTGGTGCTGTTTCTTTTTTCTTGCTGTTACCATGTAAGTCTAAAATAAATATTTTATCATAAGTTTTTAGTAAATTCCATCGCATTCCCCGAAAAGTAGGATTATCTAAAAACCCGTGAGGATTGATAAACGCTAAAACTCCACTTCCGTTTTTTTCTATAAAGTGTTGACCGTAACGCAAAAATTTTACGTAATCATCGTTTATCCACTTTGAATTTTTTTCTTTTAATTTCTCCTTTTCTCCCGGTTCTTTTTTATAGTCTTCCATTAATTTCATAATCCAATCGCCTTTATTAGAACTCTCTCCGCTGTATGGTGGATTTCCAATTATACACATGACCGGAGTATCTCGTTTAATCGCATTGGCTTCATTGGCCTCAGCACTTAGCCAATTGGCGAAGAGTGTCCCGGTTTCGGGATGGTATTCTTCTAAGCTGTTGGTAAGATATACCCGGAAGCGTTGGTCTTTGGTGGGCTTGTATCCGGTTTCGGTAAGTAGTAAATCTAATTTCAAATGAGCCATTGCATAACTGGCCATTAATAACTCAAAGCCATTGAGTCGGGGAATGAGATGGTCTTCTACATACTTGCTCCAAATACCTTCTTGCCCTTGAAATTTACTATGAATTTGTTTGATGACTTCCGCTAAGAATGTTCCCGTTCCGGTGGCGGGGTCTAATATCTGAACTCGATGTACTTCTTGTTCTACCGTCTTGCCTTGCACCTCCACTTTAATTTTTGTCTTACTGTTATCGGCCAAACCTTGAGGGAGGTCAAATTCTGTTTTTAAAATATCATCCACAGCCCGTACAATGAAATTTACAACGGGCTCAGGCGTGTACCAAACGCCTCGGGCTTTTCTTAGCTTAGGGTCATAAGCCGAAAGGAAGGTTTCGTAAAAGTGAATGATGGGGTCTTCTTGCCGTGTCGACTTTCCAAAATTGCTAATTAAAGCACGTACATCGGTAGCTCGGAAAATATCGGCCAAAGCATCAACTATCCATTTTATGCGGGTGTCCAAATCATACCCTGCCACATATTGAAACAATTTTCTAAGAAAGGGATTGGACTTAGGAATCCGTTCCGCTGCTTCCATCCGGGAAAATGTTTTTAGGTCGGGGTCATGCAAACGGGCTGCAAACATTCCATAAGCGATGGTTTGAGCATAGATGTCGGCAAATTCCTTTGGTGTAATGTCGTGAATTAAGATGTCCTTAAACGCTTTTAGTTGCTCTCTGAGGGTATTGTCAGCTTCTTCATTCGTATTGCTATCAGTAGGGCTTAAATCAGCATGGAGAGCATTTTCTATAACCAAGGCTAAGAGCTTCGCTTTTCCTGCCATCATTTCGGCCAATTTCTTTGCGCTTTTAATGGTTTGCCCTTCGTATGTACAGAAATCCTTTAGCAAAGTCTCAAATTCCATCAGCTTCTCAGGAATCGGAACAATCTTGTTTCCATCAATTCGGCCAATACGAATAGAGGTCTTAAACTCCCCATCAACAAACAATTGAAAGTCCAAATAATCGGTAATAATCAAATTGCTAAGTGAGTTCCGGTAACGGTCGAATTGTTCCTTATGGGCTTTGCTGTTAAGGTCAGTACCAACGTCCTTTGCCTCAATATAGCCTATCGGAATCGCTTTTTTTGTAATGATGTAATCCGGAGCACCGCAAGCAATACGGGAAGGCTCATTCGTAACTTCTACGTCCGGCGCAAACGATTCCAATAAACTTTGAAGGTCTCCCCGGTAACTATGTTCCGTGCTGATTCCACTCTTAAAACGGGTGTTAATTTTTTCTAAATACTGGCTACTGGTCATAAAATTAGGAAAGGTGGAGGTTCAAAAATAGTCTTTTTAGTTTAAATGTATTTTGGTTGATGTATAAATGGAAATTAGGATCTATTAAGATGTCCTTATTATTCCCTTGTTAAAACTACTCTTCTCAAATTCAGCAACTTTTGAAACGAATTTCAAAAGATCATTAATATTTTCCACTGTGTCATTTTTTAAAACGCTGTGAAGACTAAGCCGGGTATTGTATCTCGTAGAGGATTTATACCCATTTCTCTTATTAAGATTAAAAGACCTATCGGAAGTAAAGTAAAGATTCGAGCTCAAAAGCCATCGGTCGTGATATTCCTTTTTAAGAAACTTGCTAAATTTATTTATAAAGCCGCTGTTTGATGAATTTTTAGTGTCTGAGAGTTTCGCTTCATCAATGAAATAATAATTGAATTTAGCATTCAGTTTCAATGCAAAAGTGTTCATTTTTTCTATAAAAGTTTCTAATATATTTTTTTCATTTGCCATTTTATCTCGCTTAGATATGGAGCATATAATAGTTATTTCCAAAATCTTTGTGTTAACAAGGTTGCAATTTATAAAGATGCTTTTTAAAATTTCAATTAAATTCAAACTAACAACATCCTCGATATCAATGGTTGCGTCAATCAATAAATAAGGATCACAAATAATGATTTGGCTTGTATAGTTTTTGTATTTGCCAAATGCTTTGTTGAATGAAAAGAAATCATTAAAGTAATGTTTCTTATTGCCGGTTTTAATAGCTAAAGAAAATTGATTGTCTATTGTATAAGCATCACTGTTTTTGGTTAAAAGACTCCAATTTAAGACTAAGCAGTTGTTTTCGTTCGCTAGTTTCATAGTGTTTTCGTCATTTGCGGCTAATAAATAAATAGCCATTAACTCTGAATTATTTAATTCATATGTGTTCGGTAAATCTTCAGCGCTATCTATGTTTTCTATAAATTGATTCGTTAATTCAAGAGTAATTGTGTTGCTTTTAAATTGAGCTATTATCCTTTCAAACATTTCTTTTGACAAATATTTATTCTTGTCAAAGAGGAAAATATTTCTTTCTTCTGTATAACGCAAGTAGATGTCAAGGATGTTTTTCTTTCTAATGTATTCATCTATTTGGTTTACTCGATCAATGGAGTTTAGCTCTTTGAAAGCGGCCATCAAAAAACGATAAGAATAGATGATATTTAGTTTTGACCCGGTAGATTCCATATGTTGAATATTATTCTAGTTGATTCGTCTATGAAACCCGGTCCAAAATCTTTAGTTAGTAGTCCATCGTCTGTAATTCCAATTTCATCTATTTTGAGTTGACTTTCATGATTGGTAAAATATAATATGTTGATTAATCTCTTGTTTGCTCTATTAGATTTAGATGCTACAAGGTATTGAAATTTTCTAATAAGATATTCTGAATGTGTTTCTATAATGAATTGATTATGATTTTCTTTTTGTGCATCTACAATAAGGTCTGCTAGTAGACTTTGGAAATTAGGGTGTAAATTGGTTTCCGGTTCTTCGATTAGAAATGTACGTGAGAATCCTTTCTCTGCTAAACAAAATATAAGAGTGAATATTTGTGTGATACCAAAACCTAAATCAATTAGATTTCTTCCTTTTTTTCCTTCATTAATGAGTTTGGTATTTCCAAATATTACTTCACAAGCGGAATAAGAAAGGTGATTTATAATAAACTCTTCAGTTTCATCAACAATATTAAAAGTTTTTAACCATTTATTTATAAACTTAATATTGAAATTGTCAGGTTTGGTTAAGTAGTTGAGTAATGCTTTATTTAGTACTTTGTTTTCATTCAATAGAATGACACGATTTTCTAGAGTTCTTTCACTGTTTATATACTTAAAACGTTGCATCGATGCAAAAAACTCGCTAAAAGACTTATTGAGATATTCTGCTACTTCGTTAAAAAAAGCATAGCCATTGTCTGTCGGATTAACAAGCTTTATTTCATCTGCTATTTTTTTACCATAAGAGTTTCTGCTTCGAATATTTCGATTTAGATATAGTTTTTTGATGTAGTCTATGATATTTGCAAAAACAGGTCTGTGATCAAAATCCTCTTCGGGATTGTAACCTTCTTGAAAATTGGACATGTATTCAAACAATCTTAATTCTGCATTTTCAGGAGTTATCTGTAATTTGGCACAATACTCTTCTAGGTCGTAAATAGGTTTCGATGGGTCATATATTTTATTTAAAGGATTCTCTCTCTCGTTTCTAGTTTTTCCACCATGAAATTTCTTAGACACCTCATCATTTTTATTTCTTACAATAATTTGATCTGTAATTATTTTTTTAAGAATAGGAAAATCAATTCCAAATCCGAAGCCTTCAGTTGCTAGTTTTACTATTAAATAAGTTTCTTCAATATCACTTTCATAGTTGAATGTAGATAATTCAAGATCGATTAAATTTCCAAGCTTTTCATCTTGTTCGTCAATTTCATATTTTAGCTTTATCGTTTGATCAAAATTAAACGGAAGCGAGATGGAAATTATTTTAGACCCATTTTTATTATTAATTATGTTTGAAAATCCGTCCAGTATTCGGGATTCACCCTTGATGTAAAGGTGTTCAAATGATCTGGTCAAATGTGAATCAAATTTAAAATTCTCTTGTAGAAGAAGTAAAAGTTTAAATACTGAACTTTTACCTGAGCTGTTTGGTCCGGTTAAAAGTGAAATGTTCTTAAAGTTGATTTTAGTTTCTTCAGAAAATACTCTGTAGTTTTCTATGCTTATTTTGTCTATACTCATTTAATATTTGTTCTATATTAGTAGTAAAAATAATCTTTTTGGGGATGCCCATTTCTTAGTTGAAAATTAAGAGGGTTCAGAAAGAGTTATATTTGGTTTTGCAAACTAGATAAACCTCAAACCTCCCCCCCTATGAAAACAAAAGTAGTAAAGAATAGCAGTGAAAACCTAGATTGGTTAAACCAACAACCCATAGATTATAGAATAGCTATGGTTCAGCAACATCTATCTATTTGTCAATTGCTAATCAATCAAATCGTCGAATCATCGATTGAAGAATTTGTTGGTGAAAAAGGGAGTCATACTAAACCATTTGATGGTCAGTATTCCCGATATGGATATAATCGAAGCAGCGTTCGCATTGGAGAAAAGAAAATCCAGGTACAAGGTCAAAGGATTAAGAACAACATTACCGGTCAGACTTTCAAACTAGATATTTATGGCCAATTAAACGAAAATACGGCAGGTGAAGAACGTGTTCAACTAGGGATGCTTAGTGGATTGAGCACTCGTGATTATGGTAAAGTAATGGATATAACATCCGAAGCTTTTGGGTTGAGTAAATCGAGTATGAGCAAACGATTTATTGAACAAACAACACGAACACTAGAGGAATTTCAATCACGGAAATATCATGTGCACAACTTCGTTGCAATCCTTATTGATGGAATTAGTTTTGGAGACCAAATGATGATAATTTGTGTTGGAATAACAGATAAAGGAGTGAAAATACCATTTGATTTTGTACAAAGTGCCACAGAAAATCATAGACCAGTTAAGGATATGCTATTGTCAATTAAGGCACGTGGATTAAAAATTACTGATGGCATTTTGTGTGTGATTGATGGTTCGAAAGGAATACGTAAAGCTATCACAGAAAGTTTTGGCACCAAAGCTATTGTACAAAGATGTACTTGGCATAAGAGAGAAAATGTACTTGGGTATTTATCAGAAAAAGACCAGGAGTGGTTTAAAGGAGAATATTCAGATGCACTAAAAACTAGAAACTATCACCAGGCAAAAAGCCTCTTACAACAATTAGTGAAAAACCTGAAAGTAAAAAATATTGCAGCGGCAAATTCTCTTGCTGAAGGAATGGAGGAGTTGTTGACCTTACACAAGCTTACTTTAGTTGCAAAGGACCCAAGCGTTCTGCAATTAAGTAAAAGTTTATCTTCTACTAATTGCATTGAAAACGTCAACTCAGCTATCAGACGAAAATGCGGAAGAATTACTCGATGGGTAAACTCTGATCAACGACATCGTTGGCTTGCAGGTGCACTTCTTGAAATTGAAACCGGATTAAATAAAATACAACATTGGAAAAAACTCCCCATATTGAAAAAAGCTATTACTTTGCATATAAAGAAGCCAACTATTGCTCTAAAGTCCACCTCTTAATTTTCAACTAGAAATAGGACATCCCCGCCCATTTAAATCGGAAATAGAAATTGAATAATTAATATTGTAAAATATTTTTTTAAGTGTTTAAAAACTATCGTAAAATAAGTATCTTTTTAATATAGGTATCATGAGTTGAATGCAATTTTATAAAATAAACGCCATTAGAAAGACCTTCTAAATTAAGTTGATCGGGTAATACCATTGTCTCTCTTAAAATTTGTCCATTTTGGTTGTATAGATGAAAGGAATAACCATTGATTGTAAACAAATTTGAATAATCAAAATTAAGAATTGTTTGTGTTGGAATGGGAAATACATTAAAAGTCCTTAAATTCGGTATTTCGGAAATTTCTAAATTAGATAAATTATATTTGGCAAGAAAGGTCGAACCTCCAAAAAACAAAGAATTATTGTTTTTAAATAAGTAGGTGAGTCTACTAGAAAGCGAATCATTTAAATAATAAAAATTACTGTTTGTAAAGCTAGATAAATAATTCAAACTAATTTTTTGGGTGTTCGATGTTGATTGAATCAAACAAGCGATAATTCCTGTGTTGTGATTTATTAATTTAAAATCTGTAGGATATGGAATTGAATCAAAATCTTTTAATGATGCAAGGGTGTGATTGCTTATATTTAATGAAAAAATATTTGCAGAATATAATCCAGTTATTGATTTGTAACCAGTAATTCCGAATAATATTTCACCATTATTTTCAATAAGTTCAGTTACACTACGTGGCGATGATTGAAATGTAAGTGTAGTATCCCAAATAGGAATTCCGTTTATAGATAATACACCTAAATTAATATTCGAAACTCCATTTTGTAGGTCTGACTTTCCTGTAAATATAATCTTATTACCTTTGATTATTAAATTTGAAATTTCATCTGAATTAATCGAAGGGTTATAATTATATTCAAAAATCAAATTTCCTTGCCAATCTATATAACGTATGCAATAGTAAGAATTGAAACCGACAGTGCTGATCTTTTGACCATAAACTATAATTCCGTTTGGGCCAAAATTAAAGGAAGTTGGTGTAAATTTTATGGGAAATAAATTAGTATCTATATTCAGCATTCCTATATCATTACCATTTTGATCAAAATATTTTATTTTTACATATGTATCCTCAGTTAAGCAAAAAAGTGTATCATTTCTACTTTGTATATCAAATAATTTACCTATTGAATCATCACTAACAATATTAATAGAATTTCCATTCGCATCAATGTATTCATAAACGTCAGAAGTGATTGATGTTTGTGGGTTATATGTATATCCGAGAACAAAGCCATTTGCTATTGATCTGTTTTCATTGCAAGCAATTCCAGAAAATTGATTGTTATTGAAGCTCGTATCTTTTAATAAAATACCGAAATTGTTTCTGATTTGAAAGTTGCAAAAGTATGAACCATTATTTGTAGAAAAATAACTCCTGCTAGTTAAAATATTATTATTGTTAAAACTAATGCCGGATTTATTGTAAAAATAAGAAACAGTAGTATCATTAATAGAATAGTTTATCCATTCTAACTGTGCTTGTGTCTGATTTGAAATCATTGACAAGGCTAAAGTAAAATAAAGAATAAGTTTTTTTTCTTTATTGGTAAATTTTAATTTCATAATTTATTGAATTACTATTATAGTCTTTCAATTTACCAAATAGTTGGATTGTTACAGAAGAAGTAGCAACTTCTTTCACTGTCAAATACTCTTTTGCCTTTAGCTCATTTATCGGCTTTAGCTTTTTCTCTAATGTTTGCTGATTGCTTACTTCAATCTTCGAATTACGTTGTCCATCTTTAAAAGCTCTTTTATTACAGGCAGGACTAAAATACTTCGTGACGGTAGTACGGGCTGTAAATTCCTTATTGCAGTGCTGACAAATTCTTTGTATTAGAAAATTAGAGCTCATTAGATGTCGTTAAGTGCATTTAAGAACAAAATAATAGGGACATAAGTCCCGAATTTTGTACCTCGGGTATTGAGGTACAACAAAGGTACAAACAATTAATTAAAATACGGGTAGTAAACAGGTACTAACAATCAAACGTAATTATTGAAAAATGCGTAATTTCAATGAATTACTATAATTACTATGCTTTTTGTGGAGGTTTGTTTTACGTTTTTACTTCCCAATACAAAACTTACTAAAAATATTCTCTAAAAGGTCATCCGTATATATCTCCCCCGTAATCATTCCCAAATGAAAAATACTATCCTTTAATTCAAACGCCAATAAATCGGTGCTGAGATTATTTTTGATGCCTTGCAAAACTTTCTCGAGGGCGGTGGCGGCTAAATGCAGCGATTCGGCGTGGCGTGCGCTGCTCACAATAGTGTGGCCCCCTTGCTCGTTGCTATGAAGGGCGGCGCTCGCTAATTTGGCTTTGAGGGTTTCAATGTGTTGGCCTTGTTTAGCACTGAGAATAACCAACTCATTTAAACTTGCGTATTGTTGTTGCAATTTCTCGTAACCGTATTTGTCACTCTTGTTGATGATGGTGATAACAGGCGATTCCAAATTTCCGCTGTTGTTTCGCAATTCCTGAATCTCTGTTTTGATTTCGTCCGCATTACTTTGTTCGGGATCGGCAACGTATAACAATATCGCCGATTTACCCGCTTGTTGATGCGTTTTTTCGACACCAATTTTTTCGATGCTGTCGTTGGTGATGCGGATTCCTGCTGTGTCCATGAAGCGGAATTGAATGCCGTCAATGACTAAATAATCTTCAATAACATCACGTGTAGTACCTGCAATTTCACTCACAATGGCGCGCTCTTCGTTGAGTAGCGCATTGAGTAATGTGCTTTTTCCTACGTTGGGTTTGCCTGCTATTAGTACACTCACGCCCGACTTCAACACATTGCCTTCTGTAAAACTTTTTTGTAATGTTTTTATTTCTTGCAATAAGCCCATCACCAATGAAGTTAGTTTTTCGCGATTGGCAAATTCTACATCTTCTTCCGCAAAGTCTAATTCTAATTCGATGAGCGATGCAAAATCTACGAGCTGTTGCCGCAATGCTTGCATGATGTCGCTGTAGCCGCCGCGCAATTGTTGCAAGGCGACTTTATGTGCCGATGCATTTTCAGAGGAAATTAAATCGGATACCGCTTCTGCCTGACTCAAATCTAATTTACCATTTAAAAATGCGCGCAGTGTAAATTCTCCTGCTTCGGCCATGCGTGCTCCCTTGCGAAGCAATGCTTGTAAAAGTGTTTGCTGAATGTAGGTAGAGCCGTGACATGAAATTTCGATGGTGTCTTCTCCGGTGTACGAACGTGGTCCTTTAAATACACTGACCAATACTTCGTCGATGATCTGTTCTCCATCAACTATTTTTCCGAAATGTAGGGAATAGGCCGTTGCTTTTTCAAACTCTTTTTTCTTTCCTTTGATGTTTTGAAAGAGTGAATCAATGATGGTAAATGATTTTTTCCCCGATAAACGTATCACTGCCAATGCCGCCATTCCGGGTGCTGTGGCTAAAGCGCAAATGGTGTCTCCTCTGTTCATCGCATGCATTCGGCAAAGATACCAAGAATGTGGCTATGCTTGTGTTTATATTATGCGGTAACTGAAGATTTCACATGTTTTATTTTTCTATTTTTGAAGATGGAAGGAAGGGATCATCGTTAATTCTTCCAATACTATCTAATCTCCTCAGAAGCGTAATTTAGCAAGCGGTAAAAACATGTTCTTCGTACTATCTAAAATCCTCGATTTTTTTGCTACTCCACTGGCATGGATTTTAATTTGCATCCTGCTTTCAATGGTACTAAAAAACAAAATAATAAGATCGCGTTTACGAATTGCAGCGCTAGTTATTCTCCTTGTATTTTCAAATCCCTGGCTCATTTCAAAAGTGATGCAAGCATGGGAAGTTCCTGCAATTTCCTCTGAAAGTATTCTTCAACCTTACGATGTAGGAGTAGTTTTGGGAGGCAGTATGCGCTATTATGATCAGAGTTTAAATCGTGTGGTATTTTCATCAAGCGTTGATCGATTATTACAAGCCTTGCAATTGTATCATGATAAAAAAATTAAGAAAATATTGCTCTCCGGCGGATCAGGTTTCGTTAATTTTCAAGAATGGAAGGAGTCTGGTTTAATTTCAAATGTTTTATTAAAAAGCGGGGTTCCGGAATCCGATATCATCCTCGAAAATGAAAGCCGCAATACTTTTGAAAATGCTAAACTCACCGCCGAAATTCTAAAAACTCATCCCTACGGAAATCGCGTGTTGCTTATCACCTCTGCTTTTCACATGCGTCGATCTTTACTCTGCTTCGAAAAAGTGCATCTCAAAGTAGATCCCTTTTCTGTCGACACACGCGCCGCAGCTCACATCAATACGCTCGATAAAATTATTCAACCCGATGCCGAATGCCTCACCCAATGGGATTTGCTTTTGCATGAATGGGTGGGCTTAGTAATGTATAAGGTGATGGGCTTTATTTAATTCAGAATGCAGAATTAAGAATTCAGAATTAGCTAGCGCTCTGTCGAGAATCCAGTATCGAGAATCCAGTATCGATAATCTAGTATCGAGAATCCAGTATCGAGAATCCAGTATCGAGAATCCAGTATCGAGAATCCAGTATCTAGTATCGAGTATCGAGAATCCAGTATCGAGAATCCAGTATCGAGAATCCAGTATCGAGAATCCAGTATCGAGAATCCAGTATCGAGAATCCAGTATCGAGAATCGAGAATCGAGAATCCAGTATCGAGAATCCAGTATCGAGAATCCAGTATCGAGAATCCAGTATCTAGTATCGAGTATCGAGAATCCAGTATCGAGAATCCAGTATCTAGTATCGAGAATCCAGAATCCAGAATCCAGAATCGAGAATCGAATTCAATTCAGAATTGACTAGCGCTCTGCTAAAGGCAACCTATTTCAGGCTAAGTCACACATATACTTTTTAAAATTTTGAACGTACAAGTCAGGAAGTAAAGCGAATTCGTAAATCCGTACTGATTCGTACATTCGTAAACAGACTATAATTTTTTTTATTACGCCTCGCCTTTCAAACTCAACCATCGCTCCGCATCCAAGGCCGCCATGCATCCTGTGCCTGCAGCAGTAACTGCTTGTCGGTACACATGATCTTGAACATCGCCGGAGGCAAACACGCCTTCTACGCTGGTATAAGTAGTGCCAGGTTTCGTGATGATGTAACCGTTAGCATCTAATTCCATTTGTCCTTTGAAAATTTGTGTGTTGGGCTCGTGTCCAATGGCAACAAAAAATCCGGTGACGTCCAATACTTTTTCTTCCATTGTTTTGTTGTTGATGACTTTTACTCCGCTTACGCCTTTGTCTCCTAAAATCTCGACCGTTTCATGATTGTATAACATCTCAATGTTGGCCGTGTTTTCTACACGATGTTGCATGGCTTTCGAAGCGCGCATCTGATCTTTACGAACCAACATGTATACTTTTTTGCAAAGCTTAGCTAAATAGGATGCTTCTTCTGCTGCTGTATCGCCTGCTCCAACAATGGCTACATCTTGTCCACGAAAAAAGAAACCATCACAAACAGCACATGCACTCACACCGTAACCATTTAATCTTTTTTCGGAATCCAAGCCCAACCATTTCGCACTGGCGCCGGTAGAAATAATAACCGCATCCGCTTCGATGGTATGGTTATCATCGATGACCACTTTTTTAATTTTTCCGCTAAAATCAACAGAGCTAGCATAGCCAAAACGGATATCAGTACCAAAACGCTTGGCTTGCTTTTCAAAATCAATCATCATTTCCGGACCTTGAATTCCTTCAGGATATCCCGGATAATTTTCTACTTCAGTGGTGATGGTCAGTTGTCCACCCGGCTGCAATCCCTGATAAAGTACCGGTTTGAGATCGGCACGGGCTGCATAAATTGCTGCTGTATATCCTGCTGGACCTGAGCCTATAATGAGTAAATGAACGCGTTCTGTTGTCATGTCAATTTGAATTTTGGAAATGCAAAAATAGTGTATTCGATGGGCTTTTAAGAGTTTCCGGCAAATGTCATTTTTAATTCACGCCTACATCTGTATGAACCCTTTTTAAAACATAGTTTATCAGTCTTTTATGACGAAACATTCGAAGTAGTTTAACGTATGAATGTGGACTCTACTGGAATCAAAATTTATGAAGAAGACAAAAAAGATTAGCCTGGTTGTTGCCAACAACCAGAAAACCCGTCAAGTACAACGTTATATCATTGCCGGCTCAGTGTTCTCCGTTTTCGGATTTTTCTGCGCTTTGATGTATTGGAATTTAGGATTCAATACAGATGCGAAAGCAGGTGTGAGCTATACCTGGAATGGTTCTGCCGATAGTTTGTGGACGAATAGCAGCAACTGGACACCAAACGGAGTTCCGTCTTCTGTAGATGATATTACGATTCCAACACTTGCACGTTATCCTGTGTTGAATTCTGCAATCAACATTTCAGCATTAATCATGAATACAAATTCACAATGCGATCTAAATGGATTCAATGCTATTGTGGATGGATCATTTACCATGAACTCTGGTTGTGGCATTCAGTTGAGAGGAAAAAAATTAACATTAAATGGAAATGCTACTCTAAACGGAGGAACCATCTCAGGGAATAGCGTAGGTGCAGAGCTGTCGATCCAAAGTCCGAATACAATATTTGGAAATGGAATTGGTGGCCCTACCATTGACGCTATATTAAATGTAAATACAGTTCGATTGTCAATAAGAAATTCAACGTTCAATGGAGTTTCTTCTTTCATTAAAAATGGCGCCGGTGCCGATGCCTGTACAGGAAATAATACTTTTAATGCAGCAACAACTATTACAAATACCAGCAGTTCTTATATTTTATTTTCAAATTCAACGCGTGATATTTTTAACGGTCCATTAACGATGAATACATCGAATGTCGGTATCATTTATTTGGCATACAACGGTGTGAATACACAATTTAACGAGAATGTTGAAGTGAATTGTACCAGTACAGGCGGAGTCCGTTTCGGTGCTAGCAATGGAACAGCAACGGTAGCAGCGGGAAAAACAATTTTTGTTGGAGCTCAAGGATTTTCAGGTGGAATATTACAAATCAGTAAAACTACTTTTGAAGGAACAACGGATCAAAATTTCCAACTAACGGGTACGGGTGTACTAAATTTAGGTCCGGCTACCACATTTAATGGAAATGTTAATTCCGTTGGACCCGGCTTATGTTTAAACGGTACAACTTTTAACGGACGTTTTACAGCTGAACGAAATGGTGCTGCGAGCAATTCGGGAAATGGTGGAAATGTATTTAACGGAATTACTCAAATTACCAATTCAGGAACCGGATATATTTTATTGGCGAATTCAGTTAAAGATATTTTCAATGCTGAGTTGACTTTAAACAGTACGAATTCGGGACATATTCACATTGCTTATCGAGGAATAATAAATGAGTTTAATGATAACGTATATGTAAATAGTACATCGACGGGAGCCATAAGATTGGGAGCTTCTGCGGGAACTTCGCTTGTTGCTACCGGTAAAAATATAATGGTAGGTGGACAAGGGTTTAGCAACGGAACCTTGCAGTTGTCGGGAGTTTCTTTTGCAGATAATTCAAACAAGACTTTCAATTTAGGCAGTGATGCCATATTAACTTTAGGACCCAATATAGAATTCAATGGAAATGTTACTACGAATGCTGGCGGATTGAATTTATCAGGAGTTGTTTTTAATGGGAAATTAAATGCAATTAAAACCGGAACTAGCAATGATGTCGGAGCAGGTGGAAATATTTACAATGATTCTGTGAGCATAAAAAATGTGGGCACAGGGTATCTATTATTATCTAATACGACAAACGATATTTTTAATTCCTTCTCATCATTCAACAGTGCCAACTCAGGAATTATTTATGTGGCTCACCGCGGAACGAATACAGAATTCAATGGGAATATTGAAGTAAGCAGCAACAGCGGAGGTGGCGTGCGTTTTAGTACAAGTACTGGTTCTTCCATTCTTGCTGCAGGTAAAACAATCACGGCAGGTCCTGAAGGATTTTTAGGAGGATTTTTGATGATTGGAAGAGTAACTCAATTAGGAAATGTAACACAAAATATAAGCACAGGAAATTCTGCAATAGTATCTTTTGGACCTGATGCGGTGATGAATGGGAAGTTAAATGTTACCGCAGGTGGTGTTGCAATTAATGGTGGGACCTTTGCAGATGATGTTGTTTTTGTAAAGAACGGTAGCAGCAATGAAACTGGCTCCGGAGCGAATACATTCAATGGGAATTTATCGGTAACTAACAATGCTATAGGATATTTCTTGAGTTCTAATTCAACAAGAGATGTGTACAATGGTACCGTAACTTTAAGTACAACTAATTCCGGAATTATTTATTTAGCGCATAAAGGAACGAACACCGAATTCAACAATGATATTATTCTAAAATCGAGTGGAACAGGAAGTATTCGTATCGGTACATCAAACGGAACTTCAATTTTGGCAAATGGTAAAAATATCATTGCCGATAGTACAACCTTCACCAATGGTTTAACTATTCTTTCAAGAATGACATTGCCTACCAACACACAATCATTCACTTTTGGACCTGCCGCAACCATTAACCTCGGTCCTGAAATTACCATGAATGGGAATTTTAATTTTGCAGGCGGTGGTATTCGTTTCAATGGCGGTACTTACAATAAGCCGGTAACTGTTGTTAAAACAGGAACGATGAACGATGAGGGCAATGGTGCCAATACTTTTAATGACAAATTAGAAGCAACAACTCAAAGTAGTGGTTATTTATTATTCGCGCGTACGAATGCAGATGTATTTCAGAATGATGTTACCATGACTAGCAATGGAAGTGGATTCATTCATCTTGCCTACAATGATTCAGCTTCTTTGTTCAATGGAAATATTATTTTAAATTCTACAAGTACCGGAGGAATTCGTTTTAGTGCAGGCAATGGAGTAGGGCAATTGGCTTCCGGAAAAACTGTTTCTATTGGAAGTATAGGATTTAATTCAGGAGAAGTGAATTTTAAAAAATGCTGTGTTCAACTCATAAGTGCAACAGCTATCTTCTGAGCGAAAATACTTCATTTGGAGTTAAGTAACTAAATTTTCTAACTGGTCTATTGTTTATTTCATTTTCGACTCTTTTTATTTCTTTA
>Ga0335396_10003594_pt1 | contig 17693 bp, 15 predicted proteins | sample FRY02_FD_205743 | JGI IMG/M metagenome (GOLD analysis project Ga0335396, IMG submission 205743) | Freshwater microbial communities from Lake Fryxell liftoff mats and glacier meltwater in Antarctica - FRY-02 (spades assembly) (version 2) | ecosystem: Environmental > Aquatic > Freshwater > Ice >... | reverse complement strand
CGCCGTCGGAAGCCAGCGCCAATGGGACACCGACACCGCTCCTGCATGACCGTATCGACGGCATCGACGATATCGGCGCTGAGACCCCTATTCGCCTCCGCTGAGTTTCGGCTCAAATGAGGCCGTGAGCTCCTCCGGGAGCCGAGGTCCGGCGGCGCACTTACCCTTTCCCGCTCCCGGACCCGCCGCCCTATCGGCGCTCCAGAGACCTCGGAGGTCGCATGCATCTCAACCGCCAGCAGCTCCTGCGCGAGAGCCTGAGACGCTATCTGCGCCGTGAGAGCTGGGTTTCGCTGGATCGGCTCATCCATAAGACGCGTATGGAAGAGCTCGCGGCGGTGCTCGGCGGGTTTCGCGACCATGAGCAGTTCACTGTCTTTGATCGCCTGGGAGACGTCGAGCGCAAGGCGCTGCTCATCGTGTCGATGCAGGCGCCCTTCGGCAAGCGCGCCCTAGAGAAGCTTCCGCCTGAGAAGGCCGCCGCGATTCTCGGTGAGATGGCCTCGGACGACCAAGCCGACATGATCTCCGACCTGGAAGATGACTTCGCCGCGAAGGTCATCCAACTTCTTGGTTTTGAGGATAAAGAAGAGCTTGAGACGCTGCTCGCCTACGGTGATGACACGGCCGGTGGCATCATGCTCCCCGAGTTCGTGGCCCTGCCCGCGGAGACGACCGCTGAAGAGGCGCTGATCTCGCTGCGGGAGAAGAGCTCCGACGTCGAGATGGCGAACTATATCTACGTCATCAACGGTGACGATCAGCTGGTTGGCGTGCTGTCGCTAAGAAAGCTGGTCATCGCGCCGCCACACCGCCGGATCCGCGACATCATGGAGACGGACGTCATCGCCGTGACGCCGGACACGGACCAAGAGGCCGTGGCAAGAATCGTGTCTGATTACGGGCTACTCGCGGTACCGGTGTGCGACACCGACAATGTGCTGCTGGGTATTGTCACCGTCGACGACATCATCGACGTCCTCGAAGAAGAGGCCCAAGAGGACCTCCTCAAGATGGCGGGTGCCGGTGCGCCGGTGCTAGAAGACGCGGGCTTTTTCACCCACGTACGGCACCGTTTTCCGTGGCTCTTGGCGTCTTGCGCCGGGGGACTCATGTCGGCCGTCGTCATGGGTGGCTTTGAAGAGATTTTGGCTAACCACCACTTCTTCGCGCTGTTCCTGCCGATCATCTTGGGCATGTCCGGAAATGTTGGTACACAAAGCGCTACGGTGACGGTCCGGAGTATCGCGCTCGGCCAGATCTCCATCGGCGAGCGGATCTTCAACGTCCTGCGCCGCGAGCTGACGATCGGCGTCGTCCTTGGCTTGTCTTACGCGGTGGTCGTGGGACTGGTAGGGGCGCTGATGGGCGACCAGCCCTTTGACGGGCTGGCGATTGGCCTGTCAATGATGATCGGGATGACCTTCGCGGCGACGGTTGGCACGGTGATCCCGATCGTGTTGGCACGAGTCGGGGTGGACCCGGCGGTCGCCACCGGGCCCTTTGTGACGACGACGCTGGACCTTATAGGTGTCCTGATTTACTTCGGAATCTCGATTCCGATCGCGCTCCACTTCGCGGGTGCATGAGCGGGCGCGGTCCGCGGACGACGCCCGAGGCGGCCTACGACATCGAAGTCCTTATCCTGTCGTCGGCTGACTCACGCGACGATCGGATCCTGCGGGTCCTGACGGCCAACGATGAGGTGCTGCCTGTCGTGGCGCGGGGAGTCCGACGGCCGGGACGGAATACCGCGAAGGCTGCGATTCTTCAGCCATTATCCGAGGTAACGCTGCGACTGACGGGGCGCCCGAACGCGGACCTGGCGGTGGTGGAGGACGCGTGGCTAAACGAGGCCCACGACGCGGTGAAGCGGGACCTCGTGCGGCTGGCGCACGCGTCGGTGATGACCGAGGCGATGCTGCACCTCGTGCCCGACCACGGCGCAGAAGATGGCCTCTTCGCGTTGATGACGCGGGCGCTACGCCGCCTAGGTGCCACGGAGGAGGAGGGAGCGCCGCAGCTGTGCTGCCTCTTTCTAGTGCGGCTATTGGACCTGTCGGGTCTCTTGCCGGACACCAGTGACGAGGCGGAGAGCGCCGGCCCGAACGGCTATTTGCCCGAGGGCGCGGGCGCGGTCCTCGCGGACTGGCGGCGCGGGCGATGGACCACCTTGCCCCAGCCCCTCGTGAGGCCAACGCTCGTGTGGCTCGAGCGCCAGGTCACCGCGATCTCGATGAGACCGTTGAAGTCGCAGGACTTTTTGGACTCTGTGCTTAGCCCTTCGCCGCCGAAGAGGCCCGCCTCGGAACCTGACCGGGGGTCTTTTTCGGCGGCTGACCCGGGGTCTTTTTCGAGGGCTGAATCACCTTCGAACCAGCCGGAGCCTTCTTCGAAACCTGACCGGGGGACTTTTTCAGAACCTTCTTTGGAACCTGACCCGCGGTCTTTTTCGGAGCCCTCTTCGGAGTCTTAAAGGCCTCGGCTCGCTTTACCTCTTCAGGCATCGCCCAGACGCAGATAGGACATTGCTCGGGATCGTGTCCGCGCGCTGGGCAATAGGCCCGTCCAAAGAAAATAACTTGCAAGTGCAACTTATTCCAGCTGGCGTGCGGGAAGAGGCCTTTCAGATCCGCCTCGGTTCGTTCGACGCTGTGGCCGTCCGACAAGCCCCAACGCGCGGCGAGTCGATGGATGTGCGTATCGACCGGGAAGGCTGGCACGCCGAAGGCTTGCGACATCAGCACCGACGCGGTCTTGTGGCCGACGCCGGGCAGGGCCTCCATCGCCTCGAAGCTCGCCGGGACCTCGCCGCCGTGGCGTGACACGAGCAGCGCCGATAATGCTTGAAGATTCTTAGCCTTCGTCGGAGCGAGGCCGATCTCACGGATGTACTCGCGAATCGTCTCGACTGGCATCGCCGCCATGGCAGCCGGGGTCGGCGCCGCATCGAAGAGCGCAGGCGTGACCTGGTTGACCTTCTTGTCAGTGGTCTGAGCTGAAAGCATCACGGCGCAGAGAAACGTAAAATTATCGCGATGGTCGAGCGGAATCTCGACCGTCGGAAAGTGCGCCTCAAGTTCGGCGTGGATGCGGGCCGCTTTGTCTTTCAACTTCATGTCGCGATCTCTTTTGGCGTGGCGAAGATGTTTAGGTCGCCTTCACTTTCGCGACGCGACCCGTGGCGCAACCGTGTTATGCGGCGGCCCATGAACGATCAACAGGGAATCGACGGTTTTGCGGAAGAACTTCAAGGTCGCGCGGTCGGCGTGCTCGGCGGCGGGGAGGACGGCGAGAGCGGACCCGGCAGCTACGACCCCCTCGTCGCTGAGCTGCGCGCGCTGAGCGGCACTCCGGCGCTCAACGAGCCCCTTCGTGCGGCTTGGGCAGGACGCCACTTCACGAGCCGGATAGAGAGACCCCTCCTCGTCCTCGCGGCGTTGCGTGCGGCGGCTCTCTCGACGTCCGAGGGTCATGTCTTGGGCCCGGAGCTCCTCTTGGACGCGGTAGCTCCGGACATCAAGGGGCGCCTAGTCGAGGCGCTGGCCGACCCCGCGCTCATCCCGTGGCTGGCGTCGGGCGAGCTACGCTACGTCGACCCCGCGCGCGCGTTTCTTTGGGGTCTTCCAGCCCTCATCCTCGGTCTTGGGCACCGTGGCTTTGATATCGTCGAGCGACGCGCCACAGCGGGCCTAGGGCTTGTGGTGGACCGCACGGCGATCCCGTTTCGTTTCGGCACCCAGATCGTCCAGGGCTTCGACTTCCCGGCGCCCGAGCGGCGCCTCGGATTTGACGCGCGGCCTCTTGAGGTCGCGGGACCGGACGCGGACCGCACGGTGCAGTGGCTGACCGCGTGTATCTGGCCCAGCGAGACGGATCGCTTGGCGCGGCTGAAGGCGACGTTGACCCATCGACGGAACCCTTGGCGGGGCGACAGTCCGGCGCCCAGCATCAATGGTGCGGACCAACTCGAATGGCACGCGTGCCTGAACACCGTGGAGCCAACGGGGCGCCCGATGTTTCTAGTCGACGCCACCCTGCCCTTCGAGGCCTCCCCGACACTTCCCCCGGTCGCGGGCGATGGCAGCCCGACCGAACGCCTCCAAGGCCACCCCCAAACGCTCTGGGTCTACCTTGTACGGACAAAACACGGCGGCGCGCGCGCGCTACGAATCGAGGCGGTCCTGTGGCGAACTGGCGCGTGGCAACGCCTGACCCTCGGTGAGGTTGGCTTCCATGGCGCGAGCGTGACGATGGACCTCGGCGGCCCATCCCGCCTCCGGGCGCTGTGGCAACAGCCAGCCTAGCCGTGAGGCCACTCTCGCCAAAAAAAAGACCCCCGGACGGTCAAAAAAAGGACCCCCGGAGGGCCTCGAGAAGTCCCCCGGACGCCCTCGAGTAGACCCCCGGACGCCCTCGAGTAGACCCCCGGACGCCCTCGAGAAGTCCCCCGGATACACCTATGTGGTTGAAATGAAACACATCACCAAGAGTGGAATCGTCGCGTTCTTCCTAGTGACGGGCTGTTATGGCTCCGCCCACAACCAGCGGGCCGAGGCCGAAACTGCATGGGCCACCGGTAGAGCCGAGGAGGCCTTGGTCATCGCCGGACAGATGTATGGGCGCTACGCCGACGACAACCGCCAAGCCAGCCGGGCCGTCCCGGACGCGATGGTCCTCATCACCGAACGCCTCGCGGACGAGCTTGTCGTGCCTAGCGACATCGGGCTCCACGCGCCGCCGGACGTCGCAATACGGGACGCGGGTCTAAAGCCCGCTGCCAGCCTCCACGGCGAACTCCTCGACGCCACGCTCTCGCTCGACGCCGGCCGGGTATTACCGGCGATCCTCAGTATTCAGGCGCTAGGCCTGACGCGTTTTGCGAGAGCGCTCTTTGTCGTGCTCGACCGGCCGGAACCGTTCGTCGATTCCTCGAAGCTGACGCGTGGCCTCAACGTCGCGGTCCGCTCGCTGATCGTCAAGCGAGCTGCCCTTGACGCCCTCAAGGCGCTGGCACGACCTCAGCTCCGTTGACGGACTCGGGCGCGTCCCAATCAGGACCTCGCCGCGAGCGCGTTTCCGTGCTTGCCGCCAGCCGATGGCCCGTGTTATGCCCCGCGCCGCGTTTGGGAAGACACAACGTTTTTCCGCGTAAATCCACACACTCCCCGTGACTTTCGTCCGGAATTCGCCAAGCGGCGCCGGATGGGGAGTGGAGGCCAACGAAAGCACTAGGAAGGTTTATCATGGCTACGACTATCAGCATGCGCGACATGCTCGAAGCTGGCGTTCACTTCGGCCACCAGGTCCACCGCTGGAACCCCAAGATGAAGAAATTCATCTACGGCCAGAAGAACGGCATTCATATCATCGACCTCCGCAAGACGGTCGACTGCCTCCGCAACGCGATCGACTTCGCCGCGAAGATTGGCCGCGACGGCAACCGCATCCTCTACGTCGGCACGAAGCGCCAGGCGCAAGAGATCATTCAGCAGCAGGCCGGCCGCGCGCGTCAGCCCTACGTCGTCCACCGTTGGCTCGGCGGCATGCTCACGAACTTCCAGACGATCCGTACCTCGATCGAGCGCATCGAAGAGATCGAGAAGCTCCTGAGCGTCGGCAACGTCGAGAAGCTCGTGAAGAAAGAAGTGAACATGCTCGAGCGCGAGCTCCACAAGCTCAACCGCAACGTCGGCGGCATGCGTGATCTCAAGAAGCAGCCGGCCGCGATCTTCGTGATCGACACCGTCAAAGAGCACCTCGCCGTTCAGGAGGCCCGCAAGCTCGGCCTCAAGATCATCGCGCTCGTCGACTCGAACAGCGACCCGGCACTCATCGACTTCCCGATCCCGTCGAACGACGACGCGATCCGCGCGCTGACGCTCTTCACGGGCGCCATCACGGACGCCTACCTCGCCGGCGCCGCCGCCCACAAAGAGAGCTTCCAGCGCGAGTTCGCGCCGCAGGCCTCAGTGGACGTCGACGTGGTCAAAAAGGGCGAAGTCGAAGAGGTCCCGGCCGAGGCCTGATTCTAGACTGACAAGCGGGCCCCGCGGGGCTCGCACTTTTCAAACTGTCGCTAGCCGCCCCTGAAACGACGGCTTCGATCATAGGAGAAGCAAGTAATGAATATCGACGCCGCAACCGTCAAAGTCCTCCGCGATCGCACCGGCGCAGGCTTCATGGACTGCAAAAGGGCCCTCGTCGAATCGAACGGCGACCTCGACGCAGCCACCGACTACCTGCAGATCAAGAAGCTCGCCAGCGCCGACAAGAAGGGTCTTCGTGTCGCCGCCGAGGGGCTCATCGTCAGCTACATCCACGCAGGTGGCCGTATTGGCGTAATCCTTGAGGTCAACAGCGAGACCGACTTCGTCGCTCGTAACGAGGACTTCCAAGAGTTCACGCGTGACATCGCGATGCACATCGCCGCGGCGAACCCACTCGTCGTGCACTCGAATGAGCTAGATCCGGCCATCGTCGCGAAACAGGAAGAGATCTTCAAGGCCCAGGCCATTGAAGAAGGAAAGCCTGAGCACATCGCCGCGAACATGGTCGCCGGGCGCATCAAGAAGTGGAAGGCGGAGAGCTGCCTCCTCGACCAGAACTTCGTGAAAGACACAGAGCGCACGGTCGCTCAGGTCCAGACCGATATGACGGCCAAGATCGGCGAGAAGATCTCGATCCGCCGGTTTGTGCGTTTCGAGCTCGGCGACGGTATCGAGAAGGTCCACAGCGACTTCGCAGCAGAAGTCGCGCAGCAGGCTGGCTTGGCCTGAGTCGCGTGAAGTCATGACACAGAGAGGGCATCGTTTGAAAAAACGGTGCCTTTTTTTTCGCCCTCGAACCCTGACCCCGGATTCATATGAGCTCAACGACTCTTCGCTATAATCGCGTTCTTCTCAAACTATCCGGCGAGGCCCTCATGGGCGACGGCCAGTACGGACTCGATGTCCCGGTGCTGCGTCAGCTCGCCAAAGAGATCGCGGAGGTACACGCGCTTGGCTGCCAACTCGCGCTGGTCATCGGCGGTGGCAACATCTTCCGCGGACTCAAGGGTGCGGCGGCTGGCATGGACCGCACGACAGCCGACCAGATGGGGATGTTGGCGACGGTCATGAATGCCCTAGCGGTCCAAGACGCGCTCGAGAACGCGGGCGTTCCGACACGCGTCATGAGCGCCCTTGAGATGCGGAACGTCGCGGAGCTTTACATCCGGCGGCGCGCGTCACGCCACCTCGACAAGGGTCGCGTCGTCATCTTCGCGGCTGGAACGGGCAATCCGTACTTTACGACCGACACGGCGGCGGCGCTGCGGGCTCTAGAGATCAAGGCGGACGTCGTCATGAAGGGCACGAAGGTCGATGGTATCTACGACAAAGACCCAATGAAGTTTGCGGATGCGGTCCGTTTCGAGCGCCTCACCTATCATGATGTTCTAAACATGAACCTCGGCGTCATGGACGCGACGTCCATAAGCCTTTGTAAGGAAAACAACTTGCCGATTCTCGTGTTCGACATGACGACCCCCGGTAACATTCGCAAAGCGTGCGAAGGGACCGCGGTCGCGACCGAGGTCGGGGCCTGAGGTCGCGAGACCACAAGACTCGGGCCTGATGACGTTGTAATCGATCGCGTTATCGGTAGACTGCCCTCAACTTAAGCCCGTCAGGAGACGATCATGCTCGACGAAATCATTCAGGACGCCAAAGACTCCCTCGAAAAGGTCAAGGAAACGTTTGACCGCGAGCTCACGCGCATTCGGACCGGACGCGCCAACCTCGCGCTGCTCGATGGCATCCGCGTGGAATACTACGGCGCGTTCACGCCGCTCAATCAGGTGGCCGCGCTTAACATCGCGGATCCACGCCTCATTACGATCAAGCCGTGGGATAAGACTCTCTTGACGGCCATCGAAAAGGCCATCGTCGGCTCAAACATCGGGATCACGCCGGGTTCCGACGGTGAGATCATTCGCTTGCCGATCCCACCGCTCACCGGTGAGGTCCGCAAAAACCTCGTCAAAGAGCTCAAGAAGAAGACTGAGGACGCGCGCGTCGCAGCGCGCAACGTGCGACGCGATTCAAACCAGCTGCTCAAGGACGCTGGACTCTCGGAAGATGACGAGGCGCGGGCATTGAAGGTGATTCAGAAACTACTTGATGACTCCATTGTCGGGCTCGAGTCGGACTCGGACGCGAAGGAAAAAGAGATCACGGAGCTCTAAGCATCCACCAATCCTCTTGAGCCGAAGCGGCTCGGACCTCATCGCGGAGCCTGTCAAACGACATCGGCGAAGCGGCGGCGGACCGGGCCGTTTTCCAATTGGGCCCCCGCCCTGTGCGCGTCCGCAGAGACCAGGTCCCGTCCTCGTCAGTTCCAACGTGCAACGCGCCGTCGCGGCCCGTGATCGCCACTGGGATGAGGCGGTCGGCGTATCGTTGCAATACCAAATCATGGGGTGGCATGGGGGCGCGCCCAGGGAGGCCACTGACAAGCGCGATCGCTGGCGAGACGGCGTCCAGGAAGATGTCCGTCGACGAGGTCTTGCTGCCGTGATGCGGGACCTTCAAGATATCGCTCGCGAGACGGCCCCCATAGCGTTCAACGAGTGCGGCTTCGGCGGGGGCCTCGATGTCTCCGGTGAGTAGGAGAGAGCCCTCGGCGGAGGTGAGCTTGATGACGAGGGAGGCGTCATTGCTGTCCCACTCACATCGGCCGTCCCAGCGCCGGCTGTCGTCTAAGGGCCAGAGGACGTGCAGGGCGACTGAGTCAGGGTCGCCGGCTTCGCCCCACCGGAGCGGCTCTTGCGCGGTCACCACATGTGATTGCCCTCCCCCTCGCTCGACGCGGAGACGCAGCTCGCGTGCCACCGGTGTGTCATAAGCGCACGGCGGCAACCAGAGGTTGCGGATCGGGAGGCGCTCCGCGAGTGCGGGAGCGGCCCCGATGTGGTCACGGTCCGCATGCGTGATGACGAGGAGATCAATGCGATGGACACCGAGGGCGCCGAGCGCGGGGATCAAGACCCTCTCGGCGACGGAGCGGGACGCCGCCTCGGTGAAGCCGCCACCCGTATCGACGAGGATCACGCCGCCATCCGGATGTCGGATGACGATCGCGTCGCCGTGGCCGACGTCGAGCACGTCGATCTGAAGGCCTTCCCGCAGACCTTCGCCCCTGCCGAAGACTGCCCAACCGGCCAACATGAGCATCACCGCGGCCGACGCAGCCCAAGCGACGGCCCGTGCCCGTCCAACAATAAGCAGAACGAGACCCGCGATGGACCAACCGAGCCACCATGGCCAGGGCGTTACCTGTTGAGAACCAATCAATTCGCCAGAAGTGATGATGAAGGCCTCGAACGAGACCCCGAGGGCCGCAACCAAGGGATCAGTCACGGCGGCGAGGTCCGGCAGGACGAGACCTAGGGCGAGCTGAATAAGGCCGGCCGGAAAGACGATGAGTCCCATCCAGGGGATCGCGACGAGATTCACCCACAGGGAATGAAACGAAGCCTGGCCAAACCACACGATGCCGATGGGGAGCGTCGCGACGAACGAAAAGATGTCGCAGATGAAGACAGCGGCGAGCGCAATCGCCAGCTTTCGGATGACTGAATTCTGGAAATGTTTAGAGGCTTTAATGGCCCCCGTGACACGCGCTGTCAGCGGGACAGCCAAGATGAGCGAGACCGTGGCGGCGAAAGAGAGCTGAAAACCGGCGCGAGTCAGGGCCAGTGGGTCAAGGAGCATGGCCACGGTGAAGCAGAGCGCGACAGTGCGGGAGGCGCGAGTCTCGTGGCCAAGGCCGAAGAGCCCCAGCGATAGGACGATGGCGATGAGGGCGCGGTCGGTCGCGTCCGTGGGGATGATTAGCGCGGTGTAGAACGTCGTGACCGCCAGAGCGAGGGCCGCTGCGATGCGCGCAGGTGCGGGGCGAGTACGAAACCACGGGAGGCGGACCAGAAAGAAGAGGGCGATTCGGAAGAAGCCGAAACCAAAGAGGGCGAGATTGAACCCTGAGATGGCGAGGAGGTGAGCTGTCCCCGTGTCTTGATACGCGTAGCGGGTGCTAGAGGCGATGTCGGAGCGGTCACCAAGGATCAGCGCTTGATAGAGCGCCGACGCGCGCTGGCCGGAGGCCGAGTGAAAGGTCAAGGCCTCGCGGATTGCGCCCGCGACATCGAGCAAGAAGGGGACCGAGAGGTCCGGTGCGGCGAGCACCTCGGAGAGGGCCTTTGCCCAAAACCGCTGGGCACTGGGGGGGTACGGGGGAAGGGTCGTGGGGTTTTCGGCGGAGCGGCGTTCACGAAGGGACACGTCGACACGAACCATGGTTCGTGCGGCGACGAGCTGCTCGTCCCAGCCTTGACGTGCGACGGTCAGCCGGTGGGGGCCGTCGCAGTCCTGGGGACTATTTTGTGTGGTGTCGGTGGGTGTGAAACATGGATCCGCGATGACCAGACGGTCGGGCTCAGCGACGAGGACAAAGCCAGTGACCGTCCCCTCGTCGAACCCTGTCCACGGGGTTGGGTCCAGGGCTCTCGGGGCCCGGACGAGGCCGACGACAACGCCGATGACGACCGCGAGGCAACCAAAGCCCGCGAGACGTGTGAGGTTGGGGGCGGAATGGCGACGGGCGGCGAGCGCGAGCGCCCCGAGGCCAGCTGCAAGGATAGTCATGGCAGTGAGCGGCCAGCTGGTCGTCGGCACGCCCCACGTGAGGGCGATGACGAAGAGACCGTGCACGCTGGCCACGGTCGTCCACCAGACCATGGCCAGCGGCCCCAGACGTAGCTCGGTCACAGGTCCTCCTCGACGGCCAACGCGACACCGCGCCGGCTGTCAGAAGAGTCAATGCCGATCTCGAAGCGTCTTGATCCGGCTAACGCGACATTTTTTCAACGAGGCGCTGAACAAACTCTTGCAAAAGCACATATGTGTCTCGGTCACCGCCTGTGGCGCCGCGATCGCGCCATTCGAGCAGCAGCGCTCGAGCACGCTCAGGTGCAGCGGCACTGAGCGCGTCGAGGATGGATGGCAATGGCTCCGCGAGGCGACCGCGATCACCGCCACGAAGGCGCACGGTCATTTCAAGTGCAAGTATCGAAAGGGATGCACCGACCGCGCTCCCGCTGGCATCGGCAAATAGATCGGTTGCAGCGGCGAACCCAGCATCCCTTTGGGGGTCGTTCACGGGAGCCGCGAGGGCGGTCGCGAGGGCCGCGAAACCGTCGTCAAGCATCACGGCAGAGCGATCCGCGCCCCAGCAGACGCGAAATAGCAGCGTGGCACCGAGCGCGACAACGACGATCGAACCGACGACCAATCGCTGGACACGGGGGGCGCGAGTCGTCTGAGTTCCGACCATTTGATCAACCATGCGTTATGCTGGGCCGGGAACGCGGCCCGCGTCAAGCCAACCGACTACGTGACCGCCAACTGACCCCGCCGCGGCACGCGGCGGCACGTATGGCCCTAGGTGAGTCCATCCTCGGGTGAACGCAATCAGCCCCCCAACACCAAGCCGCTCGCAGTCGTAAGCCCCGCCCACGCGGCCCAAAGACCCCCGGACAGGCCAAACTCCACGCCCTGATCGCAACCTAGCGATTGTAGAGTTGACTCCGGAGCGAAACGCACCAGAACCGACAACACGCAGGACAAAAGGATAAACGACAGAAGCGAGCGCGCAAGCTCCACCCTTGCCGCGTCCGACCGCTATCTAGTGCGAGTCAGCCAGCCGGAAATCAACCATCATTTTCTCGGTGATCCAGCGTTGGCGAGCCCTCATCGATCAAAATACGAGACGACCCCCGGATGCGTAAGATAGGCATCCACCAACGCCCGCAGACGTGGATAGGGCACAAGGACCTCGGCCGAGATACCGTCCAGTACACCCTTTTGAATCGCCACGAGTTGCTGTGCGACCACCAAGTCAGCAATGGTAAGCTGGCTACCGGCCACGAAGGGCCCACCTGAGAGCTCGACTGCCTTTTCAGCGTAGCTCAAAACCAACCTCAACGGCCCCTCGATAAGAGCCGCGCGCATCTCCAGTTTCTTCGTCATGTCGCGCTCGAAGAAACTCGGCATCAAGGCGTTGGAAAGTGTGTCGTTGAAAGAATCGAGCACGCTGTCGACCCGAAACGCGGCGAGCGGATCGGTCGGGTACAGGTCATCGGACCCGAGCCGGGCGACGTAGCGGAGCATAGCTGCTGTCTGCGTAAAGAGGATGCCGTCGACATCGAGGACCGGCACGCTGCCCAGAGGGAAAGCGCCTTGCGTCTTGAGAGCGACAAACTCCGGGAACTCGATTCTTTGATCTTCAAAAGAAATTTTCGAGAGGAAAAGAGCGATGCGGAGCGGCTCGGCCCGGCCGGGGGAATCGAAATAGGTAAGCTTGATAGACGGCATCATGCCTCCTTCTTGCCGGGACCACGTAACGTCCCCCGGACCACGTAACGTCCCCCGGACCACGTAACGTCCCCCGGATTCGGCTCTGCACCTTCAAATAGGTGACACGACAACAACAGCGGCCGCAGGCGCAGGCGCGGCCGCCCGGATTCTTTCGAGAACGCGGGGCGCTACCGGCCACTGCAACGCTCCGCGTGTACGTGCCGCCGACGCATCGGCATATGAGCGCGGACACGTTCACGAAAGAGCTAGCTGCCCGCGTGCGGTCGCGCGAGGCCGAAATCCAACGAAAAATGGATAGCATCGGTCGCCGATTCGGACGCGCGCGTGATGCGCTGGTGACGCATTGGAACGACGCGCCCACGAGCGATGGTGGAAGCGGTGAGCTGGTCCCCCGGGTCTCGGCGTCGACGACCGCGCGCAAATGCTCTCTTCTCGTTCGCCTGCGCGAGTTTCTAGGTGCTCACGCCCGAGCAAGAAAGCGGTTCTACGCTGGTCTGCGAGAAACCGTGTTTCCGGGCGGTACGTGGTGGATGACCCGGGTGTTGGGTCTCGCCGCTGATCCCCCACCCGTGCCTGCGTGGCTCGCGACCTGCTAGGGAAACCTAGGAGGCCGGTCATCCTCATCTCCACAACGCCAACGCGCGGTGGCGACGAACAGGTGCGGCCAGTTTTCCCGTCGACGCGCCTTTCGCGACGTTTCGCGTCGAGCAATCAGGATGTGCGAGCGCCACTCACATCAACCGGCACGACATACTATTGATAGCAATCAAATCATTGGGTGCCCTAGACGGCTTTCGAGAGGTCCCCCAGACGGCTTTCGAAAGGTCTCCCGGACCCGCTCCGACGGCTTTCGAGGGTTCCCCGGACCAGCGGCACGACCGGTGGCAGCCTCGCGACACTTCCCCCGGCAGCCTCGCGACACTTCCCCCGGCAGCCTCGCGACACTTCCCCCGGACCATAGTCGGCGCACCCGGACCGCTTTCGAAAAGTCCTCCGGACAGAAGCGTGGACCGCTTCCGAAAAGTCCTCGGGACAGGAGCGTGGACACCAAGTGTGACCTCGTCCCTGTCGATGGCCCGGTCCAAAACAGGCCCCTACCGAGCGCTTCAGCAAACCTCGGCGGCCGCAAACTCGGGAGCTTCAGCGAGCCCTTTGAACCCGTGCATTTTTCGGTCGGAACGACTCGAACTGAGGTGTGCAAGAAGAGGTTCCTGTGCGAGACAGCAATCTTTGGAGGGAGCGTATGGCCCTATTTCAGAAAGCCCCAAGGAGCATCGCCGAAGCGGAAAAGTATCCGCCGCTCGAGATATCGCCGGACAAGGTCCAGGACATGGATGAGCAGACTTGGTACGCACAGGTGTATCGAGGCGACGACGCGCCCCAGCTTACCATCCGGGCGGTCCTGATGGGGTCCTTCCTAGGACTCCTTCTCGCGTTTACGAATCTATACATCGGCCTCATGACTGGCTGGGGTCTGGGGGTCGCGATCACGGCGTCGATCCTATCCTACACCCTCTGGAATGGCCTCTTGGCTGCAAAGATAGCCAAGTCCCCGATGACCATCCTCGAGACGAACTGCATGCAATCGACGGCCAGCGCGGCCGGCTATGCGACGGGCAGTACGATGGTCTCGGCGATCCCGGCCATGCTCATGCTCTCGGCCACCGTCGACAATCCCGAGGGGGATATCCCTGTCATCGGCGTGGCCCTCTGGACGCTTCTCCTTGGCGCTCTCGGCACGCTGATGGCGATTCCGATGAAACGAAACCTCATCAACCGAGAACGGTTGAAGTTCCCAACCGGAACCGCCGCTGCGGCGACGCTTCAAGCACTCTACTCAAAGGGCGGCGAGGCTAAGAAGAAAGCCTCGGCGCTCCTGTGGGCCATGGGCGTCGGTTCGCTTTTCCCACTGTTGCTCGATATGAAGTTTCGGGTCGTCGAAGCCGCCGGCAAAGCCACGGGAGCCGTCCGAGAGGCGCTCGTTCCGGCCGAAAGCGCGATCTTCAACTGGATTCCTTTCGCCAAGGGTCGCAACGGCGAGGAGGTCACCGCAGCTGATTGGACGATGGTTTTCGACAACAACCCGGTGATGATCGCGGCCGGCGCAATTATAGGCGTGCGCATCGCATTCTGGATGTTAGTGGGCGCAGTGGGGCTAATTTTTATCCTTGGACCAGAAGGAATCAACGACAGCTGGATCAACCCACAAGGCGATGTTATTTATGCGGTCTCCGCCCCGTACAAGGCTTGGAAGGAGTCCGGTATCTGGTTCGGGGTACCCATCATGGTGACTTCGGGCCTTCTCGCTTTCGCGCTCCAGTGGAAGACCATCGCGCGAGCTTTCAAACGGGTCTCGGGCGGTGGAGAAATCGACGCAACGGTCGCAGCCACCGAAGTTCCCGTAAATTGGTTCTTTTATGGCACGGCGGTCTTTGCCGTCCTGGTGGCGATCGTCGGCGAGATCTGGTTCCACATCCCCTGGTTCTATGGACTGCTCGCCGTCGGCATGACCTTCTTCCTCGCGCTCGTCGCCGCCCGAGCGACTGGCGAGAGCGATATCACTCCGATCGGCGCGATGGGCAAGATCACGCAATTGACCTACGGCGTGCTGATTCCCCAGTCCACCACCGCCAACCTCATGACGGCCTCAATTACGGCCAACTGCGCGACCTCAGCCGCAGACCTTCTTACAGACCTGAAGTCCGGCTATCTGCTAGGCGCGAACCCGCGGCGCCAGTTCGTGGCGCAATTCCTGGGGATATTCGCAGGTACCGCGGCCATGGTTGGCGGGTTCTTCCTACTTGTTCCCGACGCGACCGTGCTCAACGGATCGCCTGCCGTCAATCCGACCTTCCCCGCTCCGGCGGCTCAGGCATGGAAGGCTGTGGCCGAAGTTTTCCGCTACGGTATCGGAAACATGCATCCGACCCATCGAAGTCTAATGATCATCGGCGGCCTTGTCGGAGTGGTGCTGATTCTTGCCGAAACATATCTCCCGAAGCTCAAGCAGTACCTGCCCTCCGCGACCGGGCTGGGGCTCGGCCTCATTTTGCCGTTTCAGTACCCACTGGCCATGATGATTGGTGCCCTCATCGGGTACTTTTGGGCCAAGAAGAACGAGAAGCAATCCGAAACCTACCTCATACCGATCGCCGCTGGCCTCATTGCGGGCGTATCGATCATGGGCGTTGTAGCGGCGATCTTTAACCAAGTCGTATTCAAGTAGGCGGGTCCGGCGTCCGAGGCGGTCCCGGACCGGTCGGACCACGCTACCTACTCTCATAGACTCGGTTGGCCGGTAGCTCTAGCGCGGTCAAGAAGCCGCCTTTGCCGCAACCAGTGTCAAGGCCGACAGCAGCTGGGCCAGCCCAGAAATCATCGGGGTCCTCGGGCGTGTAAGTTGATAGCTCAGGTGGCAGGTCGTTGGTCGCCGTGTGACCGAAAACGACTAACTTCCCTCGGTAGTCGCGAAAAAACTTCTTGTCGCGCATCCACATTAGCGCCGTTCTCTGGGGACCGTCACCAACCTCAGACGGATGTATAAAGCGCCCATCAACTTCGGGAAGTCCGGCGTGGACATAGATGCCGTGTTCGTCCTCGTACCAGTACGGGAGCTCACCCATCCAATCGACGACGTCCGGAGGAAAAAAACTCCCGGAAAAGAGAACGTTAAAATCCTCGGATTCAAACCCGGTACCTGGCGGAGACACGTTTCGACCAAGGAACGATTCCATCGTTTGAAGGCATCCGTTGCCGGGTGGCATCACGAACTGTGGCCACTTCCCGTTCATGGCTCGAAGCCAGCCGTCCTCGTGATTGCCGCGTAGACAGACGACCCTAGCCTCGGTCTGACTCGGAAACGCGCGTAGGAGCGCGACGACACCGGCGGAATCAAGACCCCGATCGAGGTAGTCGCCGAGAAATACGACGGTATCCTCAGCGGTCAATCGTGGGAGCTTTCCCAGGATGATCTTCAACTGCGCAAGATCACCATGAATATCGCCTATCGCAAAAGTTCGGGTTGGCATCTTTCGTACCTCACTACAGTTGCGAACAACCACCGGCCGACTCTCTAGATCGCGTCGCCGTCGGTCTCGCCCGTCCGGATTCGAATCGCATGTTCGATGGGTAGAACGAAGATCTTACCGTCTCCAATCTTTCCCGTCTTCGCAGCCCGCTCGATGACCTCGACGACGAGCCTAACCTGTTCGTCTCGAACAACGATTTCCAATTTTGTCTTCGGAACGAAATCGACGATGTACTCGGCGCCGCGATAGACCTCGCGCTTGCCACCCGTTCGACCGAACCCCTTCACATCGCTGACGGTCATGCCGTCGACGCCAATCTCGGCGAGCGCCTCTTTGACCTCGTCGAGCTTAAACGGCTTTATGATCGCCTCAATTTTCTTCATGCGTGTCCTCCGAGAACACCGTTGTCGCCGATCTCGCTCGTCTCCGTCAACCGTCCTAGCACCGACTCGAAACTCCTCCGGAGTTGGGACGCGCCAAAGTCGCGCCCTAGGGCGGTCGCAAAGTCGCGGCCACGCGAATAAGCTCGCCGGCTTGGGTGATGGCCTTGTAGGGGTGGGTCTTGTACCCACCCTGCTTTTCTCGCGTGTATTCAGTCGATTACAGCCGAAACTTTCGGGCCGGTACAAGACCGGCCCCTACATCGGTATCACTCCAAATGCGGACTTTGCGATCGCCCTGGCATTCCCTGGGCGTCAAGATCTTGCTCGAGGCGAATAATGACTTCGGCCCAGGCATCAATACTGGGGAAGAAGTCGTCCGTTCGGCCATGATCAAGCAGGAGACGCATGAAGCGCACCGTGTCGCTGCCCAGGTAGGCGTCGGGGCGTGGGGGGCGACGCACCTCCAGGATGTATCTGAAATCAGGAATAAAATCGGACAAGAGCCGCACGTGGTCCGATCGTAGGTTCATCCAGCCGGCGAACCGTGTAGGCGCCGTCCACGGGCGCTCGCCATGGTAAAGCACGATGGGCACGACCGGCACCGGGCGTTTACGGGCCCGCTCGGCGAGCTGCGCCTCGAAGGTGCGCAGCATGTAGCCGAGCAGGCGCAGCGGCATGCGATCGTCGGGGGTGCTCTGGTGCTCAAAGAGGATCGCGATTTCGATCTCCTGCGGATCTTCATCGCCCTCGGCTTCATCGCCCACAAAGTAAGCGACCGGTCAACCCGGTCTACCCAGCCGTTTCAACGTTGTATAAACTCCACGGGGGGGCGCATATTGATGCACGTAGCAACGAGCAAAGACCCT
>Ga0335396_10003593_pt1 | contig 17693 bp, 12 predicted proteins | sample FRY02_FD_205743 | JGI IMG/M metagenome (GOLD analysis project Ga0335396, IMG submission 205743) | Freshwater microbial communities from Lake Fryxell liftoff mats and glacier meltwater in Antarctica - FRY-02 (spades assembly) (version 2) | ecosystem: Environmental > Aquatic > Freshwater > Ice >... | reverse complement strand
GTGGCTCCTGGATATTTGCTGAACTGGTGGACAATGCGCCCGCTGATCTGCCCGTGGCGACGGAGGACGCGCCAACGGGGAACACAGGTACGTCCGCAGTGACGACTCCCGCAGTGACGACTCCCGCAGTGACGACTCCCGCTGTGACAACTCCCGCTGTGACAACGACGGCTACAACGCCTATCACGACAACCGCAGTCACGACAGGAACCGTCACCGGGGGGACGACAACAGCCAGCGCTGCCGTCGATGCTAACCTGCGCGGTGGACCAGGCACAACGTTTGATCTGGTCGGTTCTATCACGGCGGGCACTGCGCTAATAGTCGTTGGGCGCAACGTGGCGGGCGACTGGATGAAGCTGGAAAATGGTTCCTGGATATTTGGTGAACTGGTGACAAATGCACCGGCGGATTTGCCGGTTGTAAATTCGTAAAACATCTGCCCTAAACATCTGCCCTCCGACAAAGTATGTTGCATTACAGCCGGGCGCATCCTCTTTGGCATTATCCTAGAGAATGTGTCCGGTTTGTTTGTAAAATTCAATTCTGAAAGTGTGTCTTCATGCGGATAATTCTCTATACGGGCAAAGGCGGGGTCGGTAAAACCAGTTTGAGCGCGGCCACGGCCCTGCGCTGTGCCGAATTGGGCTACCGCACAGTCGTCGTCAGCACAGACCCGGCCCACAGTCTGGGCGACAGCTTCGATACCCGCATCGGCAACGAGCTGAAGCTTCTGGCTCCGAATTTGTGGGGGCAAGAGATTGATCTGTTGCACCAGATGGACAAATACTGGGGACGAGTGCAGGGCTATCTCAATGTCGTCTTTGCCTGGCGGGGGATGGGCGCGCTGGTGGCCGAGGAGACATCTGTACTGCCGGGGATGGAAGAACTGGCAAGCCTGATGCAGATCACCCATCTGGCCGAGAGCGGTGACTTCGATGTGATTGTCATCGACGCTGCTCCCACGGGTTCCACCCTGCAACTGCTCAGTTTCCCGGAAATGGCCCGTTGGTACATCGAGAAAATCTTTCCCTTCCAGCGCAAATCGATTCAGATTGCCCGCCCGGTGATGAAGGCTTTCAGCGATATGCCCTTGCCCGGCGACGACGTTTTCGAGAGCATTGAGGATTTGGTTGTGGTGTTGGAGCGCACCAGCAAGCTGCTGGGCGACAGCACTGTGAGCAGTATGCGGCTGGTACTCAACCCGGAAAAAATGGTGATCAAAGAGGCCCAGCGCGCTTACACTTATTTGAATCTATACGGCTATGCGGTGGATGCAGTGATCTGCAACCGCATCTTTCCCACCGATCTGGGCGGCGGCTATTTTGACCAGTGGACCGCGGCCCAGCAGAAGAATCTGGAATTTGTCGAGGAGGCGTTTCAGCCTTTACCCATTTTCCGCGTGCCGATGTTCGGCCAGGAGGTGATGGGTGAAGAGATGCTGCGCTTGACTGCCACTACTGTCTTTGGCGATAAGCCAGTGCGCGGTGGGGCGGGCGATCCTACGCAGATTTTTTACGAAGGCAAACCCCAGCAGGTCTACCAGCAGGACGGACATTACGTGCTGAGTTTGGCTTTGCCGATGGTGACAAAAGAGGAAGTAAAGCTGCATCGCAGCGTCGTGGACGAGCTGATCGTCCACATCGGCAACTGGAAGCGCAATATCAGCCTGCCCATCGGTCTGGCCCGCCTGGAGATTGCCGGAGCCAAATACGAGGGTGACCGGCTGAATATCCTCTTCGCAATGGACGAAGAAACCACGCCTACACCCCAGGAATTGCAGATCACCCGCTGGGATTCGCTCAAAGCCCGGCTGCGGGGCGGATGAGTCTTTTATGAAAAAGGGACACGGATGAGCACGGATTGAACAGATTTGCACGGATAAAATCTGCGTCCCAATTCTTCTTAAAATCTTCTACCGTTCGATCCATTTGTAGACCGCCTTGGCGTTGCGCCAGAAATAGTTGGCCGACGCCTCTTCGCCTTTCTCCCCGAAATAGGCCCGCACAATCGCCACGCAGGCCGCATAACTGCCCGCCTGTTCACAGACCGGCCAATTGCTGCCGAAAATCAGCCGCTCGCTGCCGAATGCATCCCACAGACAGTCCAACAGCGGACGATAGACGTCCACATCCTCCGGTGCGGGCTGAAGTGTGCTGTTTTCCAACAGACCGGAAACTTTCATAAAAACGTTCGGATGGGCGGCGGCGCTCTGAAAGCGCTCGACCCATTCCGGCGCAAGAATCTCGCCGTCGATTGCTATATTGCCCACGTGATTGATCACAATACGCAAATTAGGCACGCGCTCGGCCAGAAGCGACAGACCGTCAAAGTGGCCGGGATCGTTCATCAACACATCCAGCGACAAGTCCCGCCCGGCCAACACAGCCATATCGGAAAGAAACGTGCCCTGCTCTACATCAGTCAGGGAATTGCCACCCACCCGAATGCCCCGGAAGAGGGGGATGGCCGCAAAGCGGGCGATTTCAGCCGCAAAAGTGGGCTGGTTGGGTACAACGCCGCTCACGAACCCGACAATAAATGGATCGTTTCGGGCCAAATCCAGAATCCACTGGTTGTCCTCCAGCCAGCGGCTGGCCTCCACCACAACTGTGCCGGTTACGCCCGCTGGCTCGGCCAACGGCTTGAGATGTTCCGGCAGAACTGTGCGATAGAGCAGTTTGTTCTCCTTCGGCGGCCAGGGCACGCCTTCGGGTCGAAAAGGATCGTAAAAATGGGTGTGGGTGTCGATAATCATCGGCTTTTTGTCCTTGTAAATTTTGTTGCGCAGGAAGACCGGCTATTGTATAGTACGGTAGCCCCTCATATATGAACGATTCTTGTATCTTTTATCCTACGCAGGAGGAAACAGTATGTCTCGAAAAGTATTGTTGTATGTCTTTATTCTCGTCTTTGCCCTGACGGCCTGTCAGGTGCAACCCCCACCGCCCCAGGCATCCGATGCCGCTGCGGCCCCGATGAACACCAATTACGTGCTGGGCGTTGTCCAGCCCTTTACCGGTTCCTTGGGCGCGTTTGGCACGGATTTCCAGCGGGGCATTGAACTGGCTGTGGAGCAGATGAATGCGGAACTGGCCGCGGCCGGCTCGCCCGTCAACTTTACCACTGCCAGCGCAGACTCGGAAAACACGCCGGACGGCGCGGCCAAAGCCGTGCAGACGGTTGTGCAGACCAGCGGCGCACAGGTGATTGTTGGCCCGCTCACCACTGGCGAAGTGTTGGGCGCCAAGCAATTTGCCGACGACAATCACATCGTTCTCGTCGCACCGGCTTCCAGCGGTCCTGCTGGCGGCATTCCCGGTGACTACATTTTCCGTGTAATGTACCCGCCCGACACCTTCGCTGGACAGGCGTTCAGCCAGATCGCGGTGGCCCGGGGCTATGAAAATGTGGTCATCCTGCACGTGGACGATCCCTTTGGCAATGGAATGGCCTCTGTCTTCGAGTCCAACTTTGGCGGCAAAGTAGTCAGTGTGGGCTTTGCCCCCGAACCCACGGACCTTTCCGGGGAAGTGAGCAAAATCAGCAGCGAAATTGCCACGTTGGGCACTGACAACACTGCCTTCTTCTGCATCTGCTTTCTGGGCGACGGGCAAAAGGTCTTGCAACTGGCCCTGACCGACGCCAATCTGACCGCTGTGGATTGGATGGGCGTGGAAAATCTGGCAACCCCGGACATTCTGGCCGACCCAGCCCACGCTGATCTGCTGGCGGCGGCCAACTTCGTGTCGGTCTCCTTTGCCGACAGCAGCACGCCCAACACCCAGCCCTTCCTGGATGCCTTCAACGCCAAGTATGGGCAGGCCCCTGGCCCCTTCACCAACTACGCCTATGACGCGGCCAATGTGGCAATGCTCTCGATGTTGGCCGCTGGCAACGACGGACAGGCGGTCAAGTCGATTCTGCCTTTCATCGCCAACCATTACATCGGCACCGCGGTACAGACCTATCTGGACGCTAACGGTGACCAGGCAGTGGCTGTCTATGGCATCTACACTGTCAATGCGGACAAGAGTGCATTCGAACAGATCGGACGCTATGACGGCGCGACCGGTCAGGTGACATTCAAATAAAAGGCAAAAGGCAAAAGGGGAAGGCAAAAGTTGTCTCCCCTTTTGCACGTCATTTTCTCATCATTTTCTCATCCCTTCTGAAAGTGCCGAATCACCTGCCCCAGCAGAGCCACCGCTTCTATCGGGTCTGGTCCCAGCGGCGGGCCAAAGCTGAGGTGGGTTGCGCCCGCAGCCACCAACGGCTCCAACCGCTCGATCACCTCCCCCGCTCCGCCCACAATGCCAATGCGCAGCATCCGCTCGTCCACCAGCGCGATGGCTTTTTCCCCGTCCTTTTCGATGTGCATCGCCCGCTCGATGGCTGTGAAATCTTCCCGTACCAGCCCCAACTGTTCCAGAATCAGCGGGCCGAGAGATTGGCCGTAATAGGCGATCTTCTGGGCCAACACCCGGCGCGCCGCGGCCCGGTCCTCGGCCAGGGATACCCAAATGCAGGCGGCAAAGTCGAGTAGGGCGAGTTGTGAGTTGCGGGTTGCGCTGCCTGCCTCCAGCAGCGGCTTGACGGTGAAATAGTGTTCTGGTGGGAAGAGTAAAGGTAGCACACCGTCGGCCTGTTCACCAGCCAGCGCCAGCATTTTGGGACCCATCGCGCCCAGATAGATGGGCGTGATTCGCGGCGCAGGGAAGCGCAGGTAGGCTTCCTCGCTCCAGCGCAAAAAGTGGCCATCCAATGATACCCGTTCCCCGGCCAGCAGCCCCCGCACAGCCTGGATCGTCTCGCGCATAGCCGCCAGCGGACTCACCTGTTCCAGCCCTACCCACTCCAGAAAATCCCCCGCGCCCGCGGCGATGCCCAGCAGAAAACGGTTGCCGCTGATTTCGTCCATTGTGGCGGCCAGCATTGCCATCTCGGCGGGGTGGATCGTATAGGGGTTGAGGATTCCCGTGCCGATGTGGATGCGCTGAGTCGCCAGGGCAACCGCGGTCAGGATGGGAATATCGCTGCGCAGAAAGAGATCGTTGCTCACCCAAAATTGGTCAAAGCCAACGGCTTCGGCGGCCTGGGCCAAAGTGATGTAAAGGGAAGGGGGGAGGTCGTTATTAAGGCGCAGGCTGAATTTCATTGGCTAGTCACTACGGCTTCCGCTTCCACTTCGACTAAATACTGGGGACCCACCAGGCGCGCCTCTACCAATGTATTGACGGGTCGGATATCCCTGAAGAGTTCGCCGTGGGTGCGGGCGACAGGCTCCCAGTTGTCCGCGTTGCTCACATAAATCCGCGTGCGCACCACATCGCTCAATTCACCGCCCAGGGAGCGGATGGCCCGCTCGATTTTCTGGATGGCGTAGCGGGTCTGGGCCGCGGGATCATCGCCGCCCACCAATTGCCCGTTCTCGTCGGTGGCTGTCGTACCAGAGACGAGAATTCGATCCCCGATCCGCACAGCCCGACTATAGCCAGCCAACTCTTCCCAGGTGGTTCCACTGCTGTAATTTTGTCTGTTCATTGTTCTGCCTCTGTATTGATGATTGTCGATTAGGATATTGGGTGATTGGCAGTTTGCACGGGTGATGAATTACCCGATCACCCAATATCCCAATCACCTTTTTCTTACTCCGCCCACGCGCCCTTCGCCATCATACCGCCATCCACATTGACGAATTCGCCGGTCATAAACGACGCGCCGTCGCTGGCGAGGAAGAGAACGACCGACGCAATCTCTTCCGGCTTGCCGATGCGTCCGATGGGGTGGGCTGCGGCGCCTTCCTGGCGCAATTTTTCGTAGTCGTTGCCTGTCCCCGCCGCGGCTAAAGGCGTCTCAATCGTGCCGGGGTTCACGGCCAGGACACGGATATTGTCCGCCGCGTATTCCAGGGCCAGTTGACGGGTGAGGGAGAGCATCCCCCCTTTGCTGGCAGCGTAGGGCGCAATGCCTTTGGCCGACTGCAAGCCCTGCACGCTGGCGGTGTTGAGTATCACACCGCCGCCCCGCGTTTTCATCACCGGTGCGGCGTATTTCGTCATCAGAAAGCCGCTTTTGAGATTGACGTTAATAATGCGATCCCACATCTCTTCGGGCAATTCGTGGGCGGGCAGGTAGCTGTTGAGTGGTTGGATGCCCACATTGTTCACCAGTACATCCACGCCTCCCCACAATTCGACGGCCTGATCCACCAGCCCTTTGCAGGCGGCGGAGGTCGATACGTCTGCGTGTTGATAGACTACTTTGCCCGGCGCGCCAGCGGCCAAATCTGGCATAGCCTGGCCCGCTTCGTCGTCCACATCCGCGCACAGAACGTTCGCTCCTGCGTTGGCAAAGGCCAGGCAGATAGCCCGCCCGATACCTTTGCCCCCACCAGTAACGATTACTGTTTTCCCTGTGAAGTCTGTCATCTGGTAAAATACTCCTCTCGTTTTCTTGTGTTTGGAACTGGTCTATTCTACGACAATTGTTCTTGCAATGCCGTCATTGTATCCTATCACGGTCAGGATGCAACCGCGGAAACCCAGTTGAAATTCGTAGAGATTCACTCTTGACTGGCTATAGAACATATGTTATATTGTACCGGCTGTTACAATCTGCCTGTTCGCAGGCTACTGTTGAGCAGGAAAGGAGCCCGATGTATATGTTGCTCATGAACCGTATCTGGGCCGGGGTTGATCCCGCCGGAACCAACACAGAGGATATGCATCGGTGATCTACCCGCCAGGAGATCGTTGAGTCTCCTGCGCTCGCCACAAGCGACAAAGGTCACGGTGCATACGCCCGTGGCTTTTTTTGATTGGGCAGGGTTTGCTCTGCATTCAAAAGTCACGGGAACTCCCGTGGCTTTTTTTGTTAATGGCACACCGATGATCCGTTGTCTGTTGGAATGTGAATCTAAAGTCTACAGATAACTGTTTTGGTCGGCAAAGTGGAGGACGCAGATTTTCATGATTTGAATTGATCTACGCTGATTTTAACTGAGAACCCTATTAAAATCAGCGCAAATCCTTGTTTCAATCTGGTTGATCTGCGTCCGCTTTTGATAGACTAAACGGTTACGCTCGACAATCGCACCCAACCCGAACCGACCCCCAAGCGAGAGGAGAGGCTGCCGATGGAATCAACAGAAGGCGAATCGACAGAAGGCGAAGCAACAGAAAGTGAATCGACAGAAGACGTGCGGCGAAACGGAATGAATTCAAAGAGAACCAGCGAGCGCGAGACAATGCAAGACAATTCAATACGAACAACCTATGATTTACAGAATATCCTTGTCGAAAGCAAGAGCAAAGCCCTGTGGCGGATGCTCTCCGGCTTTCGGACGATCTATCTGATTGCGGTGGTGGCCTCTGGTCTGGCCGCGCTGGGACGCACGGGTGTAGCCTACCTGTTGCGCTACTTTATCGACGATGTGCTACAGGTGGAAGCCAATTACCGGCTGATTCCCTGGGTGGCCCTGGGCTTTATCGGACTGGCCCTCTTCCAGGGCTTCTTCACCTATCTGACCGGTCGGCTGGCCGCGCAATCCTCCGAAGGGATCGTCAGGCGCCTGCGCAACTATCTCTACGACCACCTGCAACGGCTGACCTTCACCTATCACGACAGGATGCAGACAGGCCAACTGATCAGCCGGGCCACATCGGACGTGGACACGATCCGCCGTCTCTATCAGGACCAGCTAATCGGCATCGGGCGTATCAGCCTGCTCTTTCTGGTCAACTTTGCCGGGTTGCTCTTGCTGGATGTGCGCCTGGCCCTCTATTCGGTCATCGTCATCCCGGTGGTGGTGGCCGCGTCCATCTACTTCTTCAAGAAGATGGAGAAGAGCTACGAAGAGTACCAGAACCAGGAGGCCAAAGTCTCCAGCCGCTTGCAGGAGAACCTGACCGGCGTGCGGGTGGTGAAAGCCTTTGCCCGTCAGGAATTCGAGATTGAGCGCTTCGAGACGGAGAATCGGAAGAAGTATGAACGAGGCACGGACCTGGCGAAACTGCACGCCACCTTCTGGCCTATCACCGATATCATCTGCGGTTTTCAGATGCTTCTGGCCTTCTATCTGGGCGCGCTGGCTGCCATCAACGGCGACATCACAGTGGGCACATTTCTGGCCTACTCCGGGCTGGTCGTCAATGTGCTGTGGCCGATCCGGGGGCTGGGGCGGCTGGTGGCGAGCATCTCCACCGGCGTCGTCTCCCTGGAACGCTTGCAGCAGATTATCCGCCAGCAGCGGGAACCCCTGGGCCAGGGCACGCACCACCTGAGCGAACGGCTGGTGGGGGATGTGTACTTTGACGACGTGAGCTTCCGCTACGCCGTCTCTGCCAGCGCCGAGGATCAGGAAAAGGGCATCGCCACCAAAGCAGACGAAAAGAGCGTCGTCCCATCCGAAATCCCCGGTATCCCAGCCTTGGATCGGGAATGGGTGTTGCAGAATATCTCCCTCCACGCCAAGCCCGGCCAGGTCATCGGTCTGCTCGGCGCGACGGGTTCGGGGAAAACATCGCTCGTGAATCTGCTGCCTCGGTTTTATGACTACACAGCGGGCCGCATCACCATCGACGGCATCGAACTGCGTGACATCGCTCGCGACGGGCTGCGGGCACAGATCGGCATTGTGCAGCAGGAGCCTTTCCTCTTCTCCACGACCATCCGGGGCAACATCACTTATGGGGTGGGCCGGGATGTGAGCGACGAAGAGGTGGAGGCCGCGGCTCGCGCCGCGGCAGTACACGACGTGATTCTCGGCTTCCCCCACGGCTACGACACGCTGGTGGGCGAGCGGGGTGTCACCCTCTCTGGCGGGCAGAAGCAGCGGGTGACGATCGCCCGCACGCTTCTCAAAAACCCGTCGATTCTGATTCTGGACGACGCCACCAGCAGTGTGGACACGGAGACCGACGCGGCCATCCGGGAAGCCCTGACCGGCCTGATGGAAAACCGCACGACATTCATCATCGCCCACCGGGTGCAGAGTGTGATGGAGGCCGACCAGATTCTGGTGATGGATGTGGGCCGCATCGTCCAGCGGGGAACCCACGACGAACTGCTGGCCGAACCGGGCATCTACCGCCGGGTCTACGATCTGCAAGCCCGCATCGAGGAAGACCTGGAACGGGATATCGCCGAGGTGGTGGAAGCCATGGACAAGCGACTGGCGGGCGATGCTGGGAAGACAAATGATCGGAATGGCGCGGTAGGCGTAGAACATACAAAAAACACTCTTTTTACAGGAGTTTGACGAATGTCAGATCAAGAACATTTCGAGGAAGAGGAGTTCGAAACTCAGTTCAACGGGCAGACGATTATGCGGATTATCAGGCAGGGGCTGGTCCATTGGCCGCTGATGTTTGGTTATCTGATCTGTATCGCTCTCCTGGCCGGGTTGGAATCCTACTTTACATACCTGAGCAAACTGATTATCGACGACGGCATTCTGGCCGGGGACACGGAAGCCCTGTGGCGGATTATTGCCCAATACCTGACGCTGACGGTCGTGCAGGCCGGGCTGGTCTACGGCTTCATCAACTGCGCGGCCCGGCTGGGCGAGCGGGTGCAATACGACCTGCGCAAAAAGATGTTCGGTCGCTTGCAGGAGCTTTCCCTTTCCTACTTCAACCACACGCCGGTGGGCTGGCTGATGTCCCGCCTGACATCGGATGTGGGGCGGGTAGGTGAGTTGGTCTCCTGGGGCTTTCTGGATGTGGTCTGGGGGACGCTCAATATTCTGGCTTCCATGGCCTTTATGTTTTACATCAACTGGCGGATGGGCGCGATTGTGGCGTTGATTATCCCCGCGCTGATGGTGGTGGCGACGATCTTCCAGAAGCGGATTCTGGGCGAATACCGCCAGGTGCGCAAGCTGAATTCCAAAGTGACCGGCTCGTACAACGAAGGGATTACCGGCGTGCGGGTGATCAAAAGCCTGCGCCGGGAAGAGGAAAACCTGGACGAGTTTGGCAACCTGACCGGGCAGATGTACAAAGCGGCCTTCCGGGCGGCCTGGCTCTCGGCCCTCTTCCTGCCCACCGTGCAGCTAATCAGCGCGCTGGGCGTGGGCAGTATCATCTGGTACGGCGGCTGGCAGTTCCAGACCGGCAGTATGACCATCGGCGACATCCAGGCATTTGTCTCGTACATCACTTTTATGCTCTTCCCGGTGCAGGAGATGGCCCGGGTCTACGCTGAAATGCAGCAGGCCATTGCCTCCGGTGAACGGATTTTCTCCCTCATCGACGCTGTGCCGGCGATTCGGGACAGGGAAGGCGCTGTCGATCCGGGCACAATCCGGGGGGATATCGTCTTTGAGAATGTGGACTTTGCCTATGAGGACGACAAGCCGGTGTTGGAGAAGTTCAACCTGCACATCCGCCAGGGCGAGACAATCGCGCTGGTGGGGCCGACGGGCGCGGGCAAATCGACGCTCGTCAATCTGGTCTGCCGCTTCTTCGAGCCGCGGGCCGGGCGTATTCTCTTCAACGGCACCGACTACCGGGACTTGACGCTCCACGGCATCCACTCCCGCATCGGGATGGTGCTACAGACGCCCCACCTCTTCTCCGGGAGCATCCGGGAGAATCTGCGCTACGGGCGGCTGGACGCGACCGACGCCGAGATCGAAGCCGCGGCCCAAATGTCCGGCGCGCACGACTTCATTCTGGAACTGGACGAGGGGTACGAGTCCGAAGTGGGCGAGGGCGGCGTGCTGCTCTCTGTGGGACAGAAGCAGTTGCTCAGTCTGGCCCGCGCCGTTCTGAGTAACCCGGAAATCTTTGTGATGGACGAAGCAACCAGTTCGGTGGATACCCTGGCCGAGGTGCTGATCCAGCAGGCGATGGAGAAGCTGATGGAAGGCAGGACGAGTTTTATCATCGCCCACCGCCTCTCCACCATCAAACAGGCCGACCGCATTCTGGTCATCGAAAACGGTGGCGTCTCGGAGATGGGAACCCACGCCGAGCTGATTCGCAAACGGGGCCACTACTACGACCTCTACACCAAACAGTTCCGCGACGAACACAGCGCGGAGCTGGAAGCGTCGATGCACGAGGCGCTGGTGACGGCGTAGGGGTTGGGGAACGGCAATTAGAGATTGGGTAGATTGGGTAGATTGGGTAGATTGGGTAGATTGGGTAGATTGGGTAGAGACGACCCCTGGCGTATAAGTGCGCCGGGGGTCGTTCTTATATCGACACTTGCGCGAATTACGCGGTGGGCCTGACTTCTACCGACACCTGCCTGGCCGGCATTGTCTGGATAAGGGCGCGCAAAACGGCGTTGACAGATTCAGTTGTCGTAAAGACTTCTGAGATGTCCGGGTCCAAAAGTACGACTACCTGGCTTTTGTCGATCTTTCCCGCAAACCGGTTGGACCGGGCTTTGGTGTAGTCGAATTCATATTCGGGACGCAGATCGTCTTCCAAATCTTCTGTTGGATTAGATAAATTGGTTGTCTTCATACGCTTTACGCTCCTTCCTCGTCACGCTACGTGCGCTGATCAGACGCAGAATTTCTTCAGTTTGTTCTGTAAAACCAACGACAAGCAACCTGCGAGAGACCGAATAGCCGATAATTAACTCGCGTTCCTCTGCTTCTGAATGATCGTCATCAGGGAAGATGAACGCCGATGGATCGTCAAACACAGAGATGGCTTCGTCAAAGTTGACGCCGTGTTTTCTGAGATTAGTGGTTGCTTTGCGCCTGTCCCACTCGAAACGATAGGCCATTTCAGGTCCCTTTCCCGTTGCGATATGTGATAACGATAGCACATATCGGGGCGAGCATCAAGACTCTGCAATAGGGAAACATCTGCCAGGTTTCGGAAAAACTGGCAGATGTTTCCCTTCACCAGGGCGCGACGCGGGAGGGCAGGGGATCGACCGTCTGCGCCATCCGATCAGTCAGGCGCAGAAGCATCTGCGTTTTCACAGTAGCGTAGCCGGGATCGTCCCAGCGGTTGACCACCTCGCCCGGATCAGTGACTAAATCGTAGAGTTCCCCCTCGCCGATGCCGTGATAGACCGCCAGCTTGTGTTGAGTCGTGCGCACGCACGTGGCGTGGGCCTGCGGCTCCTTGTGACCGGAGAGGGCGTTGTAGAACTCGCAGTAAATGTCCTCGCGGAAGCTGTCCAGGGGCGCATTGCCGGTGAGCAGCGGCCAGAGGGAACAGCCCTGCATTCCCGCGTGGCGTTCCAGACCCGCCGCGTCCAGCAGCGTGGGCGCCAGATCGGTCAGCTCCACCAGCGCGTCGCTGACCCGCGCCGCGGGGATACCCGGCCCGGCCACAATCAGCGGCACGCGGATGGCCGGTTCGTAAAAGTGTGGACCTTTCAGATACATTCCGTGATCCCCCAGCATCTCCCCGTGATCCGACATAAAAATGACGATTGTATTGTCGGCCTGGCCGCTCGTTTCCAGCGCGTCCAGCATCCGCCCCACCTGGGCGTCGATGAGGTCAATCATCGCCCAATAGGCAGCGCGCACCAGCCGGTGATCCGTCTCGTTCATCCCGGAAAAGGGGTAGAGATTCGGATTGTTGTAGCCGCCGTTGTGGTCCTGCTGCTGGAAAATGGGTTTGTCGTCCAGCTCGCCGGGGGTGTAATCGGGCAGGGGAATTTCGTCCAGCCGCTCCAAATAGGGTTGCAGATATTCGGCGGGCGGGTCGAAGGCGTGGTGGGGATCGAAGGGATTGACCGAGAAAAACCAGGGCTGGTCGCTGTCGGCCCGGCGCTGAATAAAGTCAATCGCCATCTCGGCGCACCAGGTGGTCTGGTGCAATTCCGGCGCAACGCTCGTCTGCACCCACGGGCTGCCCTCCACGGCGGTGCGGGTGTATTGGGCGTTCCTTTCGCGTAGCCAGGGAGTGTAATCGTCCCCACTCCACGGACTCTCCGCACCGCCAGGCCCGGTGGTCAGATTGGCCGAGGGCAGGGGCGTGTGGCTCCAATAGAATTCCGTGTAGCCGTCGTCGATGCGCGGCTCCCGGTGAGTGGTGACAGACGGGTTGGCCGGGCTGAGATGGAGTTTGCCCGACAGCCCGCCCACATAACCCGCCTCGGCCAGCAGACGGGTGACCAGCACCTCATCCGCCGGGATGTGCTGCCCGTTCTGTCGGGTGCGGGTGGTGCGGGGATAGCGCCCGGTCAGAAAGCTGGCCCGGCTGGGCGTGCAGACCGGACTCTGGCAGAAGGCGTTGGCAAAGCGCACGCCGGACGCGGCCAGCCGGTCGATGTTGGGCGTCGTCACATACGGGTTGCCATAGCAGCCGAGGGTGTCGAAGCGCTGCTGGTCGGTACAAATCCAGAGAATATTGGGTGTGGGGGGCATTAGGCTTTACCTGATTTGGGTGGTGGTGAAGAAAAATTGTCACTCTCTTTTGTCAGTTTGCCCCTGTATTCTATCACATCCGTTTTTTCCTCGTAACCGCTTTGCACTACCCAATTCGCATACCGTCTGTGGGTTTCTCCATTCCCGCAAAACCAGCTTGCGTGAACGCTGACCCAATGCTATTCTGACCCCATCGACACCCCATCCCGCTGGAGACAAAAATGCCCCAATCCATCCCAACACCCATCCTCCCCGGCGCGGGGGGACTGCCCAAAATCGCTCTCACCGCATCCGACGGCGCGTCCGCCGAGATTTACTTGCAGGGCGCGCAGGTCACCTCCTGGATTCCTGCCGGCGGCACAGAGCAACTTTTTCTCAGCCGCACCGCCGACTTCGCAGAGGGCGATCCCATTCGGGGCGGCGTGCCGGTCTGCTGGCCCCAGTTTTCCGGCGAAGGCCCACTGCAAGCCCACGGCTTCGCCCGCAACATCGCCTGGGAGCTGGCGGGTGTGCAGACGAACGACGACCAGAGCGTCACCGCCACCCTGCGCGTGACAGAGAGCGCCGAGACCCGCGCCCTCTGGCCGCATCCCTTCGCGGCGGAGATTACCGTCACTGTGGGCGGGCCGCGGCTGCACATCGCTTTTGCTGTCACCAACACCGGCAGCGAAGACTTCACTTTTTCCGGCGCGCTGCACACGTATCTGCGCCTGGCGGATGTCTACAATGCGACCGTCGAAGGCTTTGCGGGCATCCCTTACAAAAATACTTTCACGAATGAGCGGGAAGCACCCGATACTGTGCAGATGCTCGGATTTGGGCCGGAGGGTGCGGGCCGGGTCTGCTACGGCGCAACCCAAGCGACTGTGCGGGAAGGGGCGCGGGCTGTCACCCTCACCAACGAAAACTTCCCCGATATCGTCCTCTGGAATCCCGGCGCGGAGAAGGCCAGCCGCATCCCCGATATGGAACCGGACGGCTACCGGCATATGCTCTGCATCGAAGCCGGGGTGGTGGGCACGCCTGTGCGTCTGGCTCCCGGCGCGGTTTGGCAGGGCGGACAGCGAATCGAAGTCGGGTAGTGAGTACTGGTTGAGTGCCGAAGAATTCGCCGAGTCTTCGAGGCGTATCGCTTGTACTGAGTAGCGCAGCGTATCGAAGTGAAACCGAGCGAACGGATATACGGCTGAAGGGTCTACCCGCTTTGGTTTCGATACGGCTCGAGGACTCGCCTACTCAACCGGCGCTGGTCATAAAGATAATTCGCAATTCTCATCTCAGGAGGCCCGACAACCCATGCGCCGTTGGATTCTCACCGCCCTGATCGTCCTGCTCCTGGCCGGGCTGGCCTTGACCGTTCGCGGCTGGTTACCGCCCTTCCTGGCCTTTATCGACATCAACACCGACCGCATCCAGGGTATCACCGCCCTGGTCGAACTCATTTTGCGGGTGCTGACTGGCTTGGCGCTGGTCGGCAGTCTCTTCGGTATGAACTTGCGGGAGCGGTTCTTTGGACAAAAACCGGAGATGCAGCCACTCCCGGCTTCACCCTCCGCGCCACCCATTGACCCGCGCCCCGTCCAGCACACGGAAATCGACACCGGCGGCGGCGCATACACTGAATGGGACGTGAATGTCAGTGGTGGCGAATTTGTGGGCCGGGACAAAGTGACCCACATTCGCAACGTCTACCTGAGCGGATCGGGCCAGCCGCAGATGGACGCAGCCGAGTTTGCCCAGGCCCTGGCCCGCTATCTGGAGTGGGTAGCCAAGCGCTACGGCCAGTTGAATATGCGGGGCATCGAACGCCGGGAGCGCCAGATTCTCAGCCTGACGATTGAAGACGTTTACGTCTCGCTACAGGTGGCGATGCGCCCGGAACGCAAGCAGGCCAGCCGGCGAGCCAACCGGCGCAGTGTCCGCCAGCCCGCCGGGGAGATGGCGGAGGAAATGCTGGCGGCAGAGGAGCAGATAGAGACGATTGATATGGCCCAACTGCTGGGGCTGGGCAGCCGTCTGGCGATTATCGGCGGGCCTGGTTCGGGCAAGACAACCTTTCTGCACATTATTGCGGCCAGCCTGGCCCACGCATTGGCTTCCGGCCAGACCGACGCCGTGGCCGAAAGTCTGGGTCTGACTGGCGATCTGCCCCTGCCTATTTTTGTCTCCCTCAGCGACTACAACCACTACCGCCGCCAGCGCGTCAACGCGACCGACCCTCGCCAGAGCACACTGACCGCCTTTCTGACCTTCACTCTGATCCGCCAGGAAGCCGCACTGGGGCTGCCCAGCGACTTCTTTGAGCGGCTGTTGCGCCAGGGCCGAAGCTGCATTCTCCTCCTCGACGGGCTGGACGAGGTGGCCGACGAACGGGAACGGGCGCTGGTGCGTCAGGCGGTAGAGAATCTGGCCCACAACGGAGGAATTCGTTATCTGCTGGTGACCAGCCGCAGCCGGGCCTACCGGGAGGGCGCTGTGCTGGCCGAGGCCTTTCAGGTAGCCGAAGTCCAGCCGATGTCTCTGGAGCAGGTCCAAAGTCTGGCCCGGCGCTGGTGCCGGGCTGCCCATTTGGACGAGAGCCAGGCCAATCGGGAGGCTGCGAGTTTAGAGCAGGCGATTGCCGCCCTGGAAAATCTGCGCGAACAGCGGGGGGAGGAGCGGCTGGTGACTTCGCCGCTGCTGGTCACAATTGTAGCGATTGTCCACTACAATGAACGTCGCCTGCCCGACGAGCGGGCCAAACTCTACGAACGCTGTGTGGAGGTGCTCCTGGCCGAGAGCTACAAACCGCCCTCGGATGGGATGTTTGAACTGGTGAAGCGGGGCGGCGATGAGACGGAGAAGCGCAATCTGCTGGCCTGGCTGGCCTTCTGTATGATGACCGCGGGGGAAAAGAGCGGGCGGGCGGTGGAGGAGAGCCAACTACGGGACTGGCTGCGCCCCCAACTGGCCAAACGCTCATCCCCTGCTGAAGTCGAAGAACGGCTGGATCGTTTTGTCCAGGCCATGCGCGAGCGGGGCAGCCTGCTGGACGAGCGGGACGGCGTCTATCAGTTTATCCACCTGACCTTTCAGGAATTTCTCTGCGCCGACTATCTGGTGAATGCCCTGCGTTCGGACGCCGCGGTGGTGGATATACTTTTTGAAGAGGGGCGTATTGCCCACTCCTGGTGGCGGGAGACGGTGCTGCTCACCGTCGGCTATCTGGGCCTGCGCAGCACCGACGCACCCCTGGAACTGGTGCAGGCGTTGACCCAGCGGGCCAGCGACACGGATTTGGTCCTGGCCGCCACGGAAGTGACCGCGGCTGCCTTTCTGGAGCAGAACGGGGCCGACCCCGCCACCCGTGACCTGCTGGTGGGCCAGTTGGTGGCGCGGCTGACCGACCCGACGGATACGAATCCTCCGGTGCTGCGTGCCGCGGCGGGGCGGGCGCTGGGGCGTCTGGGCGACCCCCGCAAGGGCGTGGGGGTGGTAGAGGCGCAAAATTTTGCGTCTCTACCCGACATCGACTGGATTGCCATCCCAGCCGGCCCATTTGTGATGGGTGGGAAAAAAAGCTGGGAAGGCGGCCAGCAATTCACCTGCCATCTGATCAGCGAACCCTACCGCATCAGCCGCTACCCGGTGACGGTGGCCCAATACGACTGCTTTGTCCAGTCCGGGGGGTACGGAGAAGAGGGGTGGTGGACAGAGACGGGTTGGGTGTGGCAGAAGAAGGAAGAAATTACTGGCCCACGCCGCTTTGAAGGAGTTTCCCAGACGCCCAACCACCCGGTGGTGGGGGTGAGCTGGTACGAGGCGGTGGCCTATTGCGCCTGGCTTTCCGCGCAGGTGGGGTACCGGGTGGAATTGCCCACAGAGGCCCAGTGGGAACGGGCCGCCCGCCACACAGACGGGCGGGTCTATCCCTGGGGCGGAGAGTTTGCGCCCGACCGCTGCAATATGGGCGATACGGGTATCGGCACAACGTCAGCGGTGGGCATATTTCCCAGCGGTAACGCTGAATGCGGCGCGGCCGATATGGCCGGCAATGTTTGGGAGTGGTGTCGCACAGTTTGGCTGGATGGCTATACCGACTATGCCCAGCGGGTGAGCGATGACCTTACGGGAGAGCAGCGTCGTGTGTTGCGTGGTGGTTCGTTCAACCTCAACCATGACCGCACTCGTTGCGCCTATCGGAACAGGTACAACCCAGACGTCAGGAACACGAGGCAGCGGGTTTCGTCTCCTTTCCCCCGGCGGTTGATCCTCTGGCCTCTGTTGTTCTCTGATCTCTGGAAAACGATGGCACTCTGTTCTCTTTCCGGCTGCCGCGCAGCAAAGCCGGTGGGGGTTCACCCCC
>Ga0335396_10003591_pt1 | contig 17705 bp, 20 predicted proteins | sample FRY02_FD_205743 | JGI IMG/M metagenome (GOLD analysis project Ga0335396, IMG submission 205743) | Freshwater microbial communities from Lake Fryxell liftoff mats and glacier meltwater in Antarctica - FRY-02 (spades assembly) (version 2) | ecosystem: Environmental > Aquatic > Freshwater > Ice >... | reverse complement strand
AGGTGGCCCAACTCGTGAAGCGCTACCTGAAGACGCCCGAAGAAATTTCGATCGACGCGCCGACCGACACGGTGGGCACGATGCGCCACCTGTTCTTGGGCGTGCACCACATGGACAAGGACCGGATCATCACGGCGCTGGCCAGAGGAGACCGCAAGACGATGGTGTTCTGCGACACCAAGCGCGCCTGCGACAAGGTGGCAGATTCGCTCAATGATTTGGGCGCGCGAGCACTGGCGATTCACGGCGACCTGCCGCAGGCCGCGCGCGAACGGGCGCTGAAGCGCTTCACCGACAACCAGGTCAACATCTTGGTCGCCACCGACGTGGCGGCGCGGGGCATCGACATTGATGACGTCGCCATCGTCGTGCACTACGTGCCGCCGATTGACACCAAGACCTACTTGCACCGCTCGGGCCGCACGGCCCGCGCCGGCCGCGACGGTTGGGCGGTGACGCTGGCCGAATACAACCAACACACCACTTGTCGGATCATTCAGCGCGGGCTGCGCCTTGAGCCCCAGCCGCCGATTGAGATTTTCTCGAACGACGTGCGCCTGGCTGACCTTTTCAGCTTTATCGAATAACCCCGTTTTTTGATGACATCGTGATATCATGATGTCATGACAAAACAGACTACTGTCCGATTACCGGATGATCTTGCCGATCAGGCCGAGGTTGTGGCCCGGGCGCAAGATAAGAGCGTCAATGAGCTCATCATCGGTGCACTAACAATTGAAATTGATCGCGTCCGCAAAGACGCCGACTTTATGTCTCGTGTGAAGCGTCTCGTAGAGCGTGATCGCGAAATTCTTGACCGCCTCGCTCAGAGCTAAAGAAGTAAGAGGCGCGAGAAGTTAGCGCTGGGCAAGCCACGACGGGCGCGAGGCTTCGAACGAAGCGATCTCACTCTCGTGCGTCATCGTGATGCCGACATCGTCGAGGCCGTTGAGAAAACGATGTTGCGTCGAAGAGTCCATTTCGAACTTGGCGGCGAGGCCGTGACTTGGCACTTCGATCTGCAAACGCTCGACATCGACCGTAATCTCGGCGCTCGCGTCGGCCTCGATGATCTGCCACAGTTGCTGCACTACAGACTCGGCGACGACGACGGGCACGAGGCCGTTCTTGGCGCAGTTATTACGGAAAATGTCGCTGAAACTTGGGGCGATGACGGCATTGAATCCGCCTTGTTGAATTGCCCACACCGCGTGCTCGCGCGACGAGCCGACGCCGAAACTTGGGCCCGCGACCAAAATGCTGGCGCCCGTGTAGCGCTCGTCGTTGAGAACGAAGTTGCGATCGTCGCGCCAAGTTGAGAACAAGCCTTTTTCGAAACCAGTGCGCTCGACGCGCTTAAGCCACTCGGCGGGGATGATCTGGTCGGTGTCGACGTCGCTGCGCTTGAGCGGCACACCGCGACCTGAAATTACGCGGACGGCCTTCACGCTAAATCCTGTGGCGAGGCGAAGTGGCCCATAACCGCGGTGGCGGCGGCGACTGCTGGCGAGACCAAGTGCGTACGACCGCCGCGGCCCTGACGGCCCTCGAAGTTGCGGTTGCTCGTGCTCGCGGCGCGCTCGCCGACGCTGAGCTTGTCGGGGTTCATTGCCAAGCACATTGAGCAGCCCGGCTCGCGCCACTCTAAACCTGCGGCGATAAACACTTCGTGTAGACCCTCTGCCTCGGCCTGCTTTTTAACGGCGTGGCTGCCGGGCACGACCATCGCGCGCTTGACGGTGACGTGACGGCCCTTGAGAACGGCTGCGGCGGCGCGCAAATCTTCGATGCGGCTGTTCGTGCACGAGCCGATGAACACGGTGTCGACCTTGATATCGCGAATCGGCGTGCCGGCCGCGAGGCCCATGTATTCGAGAGCGCGCGCGATCGAGTCGCGGGCGGTCACATCTTCGACATCTTCTGGGCGCGGCACGTTGCCCGAAATGCCTACGACCTGGCTCGGGTTAGTGCCCCAGCTGACCTGCGGCGTGAGAGTGCTGGCGTCGATGACGACTTCTTTATCCCAAATAGCGTCTTCGTCGGTTTGCAAGGTGCGCCACTACGCAACGGCCGCGTCCCAATCGGCACCCTGCGGTGCGAACTCGCGGCCCTTGAGATATTCGAACGTGATCTCGTCGGGGGCGACGAGCCCAGCGCGCGCGCCGGCCTCGATCGACATGTTGCACAACGTCATGCGGCCCTCCATCGAGAGGCCGCGAATTGCCGAACCGCGGTACTCGATCACGTGGCCGATGCCGCCGCCCGTGCCGATGATGCCGATGATCGCCAAGATCACATCTTTGGCGGTGACGCCGCTCGGAAGGTCGCCGTTGACGGTCACGCTCATCCACTTCGGTCGCTGTTGCTGCAAAGTTTGCGTGGCCAAAACATGTTCGACTTCGCTCGTACCGATGCCAAACGCGATGGCGCCGAACGCGCCGTGCGTGGAGGTGTGGCTGTCGCCGCAGACAATTGTCATGCCGGGCAGAGTGCGGCCCTGCTCGGGCCCGATCACGTGCACGATGCCCTGGCGCGGGTCGCCCATCGGGTACAGCGTGATGTTGAACTCTTTGGCGTTGGCGCGCATCACGTCGATCTGCTTGGCAGAGGTCGGGTCGGCAATCGGCAGGTGGATATTTTGCGTCGGCACGTTGTGGTCTTCGGTGGCCACCGTGAGGTCGGGGCGGCGCACGCCGCGCTGCGAGATGCGCAGGCCATCGAACGCTTGCGGGCTCGTGACCTCGTGCACCAGGTGTAGGTCGATATAGATCAGGTCGGGCTCGTCAGTACCAGCATGCACGACATGGCTGTCCCAAACTTTCTGGGGCAATGTCAGCGGCTTGGCCATCTATACATTGTGCCGTGAAAACGGCCAAACCGCGACACTCGCGCACACATTGCGGGCATGACAACTCAAACCGAAAGATCCAGCATTTCACCAGTCACATTGGCCACCTGCGTAGAGCAAAGTCTGCATACTTCGCTCGACGGGTTCGATCTCAAGCGGGCGCGGCTTTACGGCGTCGCCGTGGTCGACCCACAGGGCGTCGTCGAAAGTATTGATGGCGCGTTGCGCATTACCTTTCTTGCCGAACACGGCGACGTTTACGAACTACTCGACGCCCCGACGAGCGCGATCGCCCGAATGTTTGACGCCGCGGTCGTGCTTACATGCGGATGGGCTGCGCCAATCGCCGAGGAAGACTCGGCCGATCACTTCGACGGCCCGCCCAGCGAGCACCCGCTTAAGCGTCGTGTGCGACTCGTGGTCGCGGTTTGCGACGGTGGCGTGGGCTCGGTGTTGCGATTTGCCGACACGCCCGATGATGTGATTTGTGATCCGGGTGCGGCACGTGGCTCGCTCGCTGATGCGGTGAATAGTTTGTGGTTCGACCCACCCGTTGTGGTGCCGCGCGAGAACCGCTGAGAGAACGCAGCGCCTCGCCCATAGCATGAAGGCGTGAGCGCACACGTCGACACGGGTCAGTCAACGACTGCTGATTCGTCGTGGGCCCGAGAGGTCAAGCGCCTAGTCAAAGAGCGCGACGCGGTGATTTTGGCGCACAACTACCAAGTGCCCGAGATTCAAGACGTGGCCGATCATGTTGGCGACTCGCTGGGTTTGTCGCGACTAGCCGCGACTGTCGATGCTTCGACGATAATTTTTTGCGGCGTGCACTTCATGGCCGAGACCGCCAAGATCTTGAGTTACGACAAGACTGTGATCATCCCAGACGCAAGGGCTGGTTGTTCTCTCGCCGACTCGATTAACGCCGATCAATTGCGGGTCTGGAAGGCCGAGCACCCCGGCGCGGTCGTAGTCAGTTATGTCAACACCACCGCCGAGGTCAAGGCCGAGACCGACATCTGTTGCACATCATCGAACGCTGTCGATGTGGTGCGCTCGATACCGCTAGACAAAGAGATTTTGTTTTGCCCGGACCAGTTCTTGGGCGCGCACGTGCAACTACTCACGGGTCGCGACAACATGCACATTTGGATGGGCGAGTGTCACGTGCACGCCGGTATCAACGGCGGCGACTTGAAAGCGATGGTGGCAAGCGAACCAGACGCCGAGTTGTTCATTCACCCAGAGTGCGGGTGCGCCACTTCGGCGATGTACTTGGCGACCACCGGCGTCGTGCCAGCCGAGCGCACCAAAATACTTTCGACATCGGGCATGCTAGAGGCCGCGAAGGCAACCAAATCAAAAAAGGTTTTGGTCGCTACCGAGACGGGCATGCTGCATCAGTTGCGCAAGGCCAATCCACTCACAATCTTCCAGCCGGTGAACCCGGCGGCGGTGTGCAAGTACATGAAGATGATCACGCCAGAAAAATTGTTGCGCTCTCTACAAGACGGCAATGATGTTGTCGATGTGCCGCGCGAGATCGCCGATAGGGCGCGGCTATCGGTCGAGCGCATGATCGCGATCGGCACGCCTTCGCGGACAGGCGAATAGACGGCCTGCAAAGAGATATGAGCCGCACAGCCGAGTACGAAGTCGCTCTGCCAATGCGGTTGAACGCCCCAGCAGTTTCTTGGACCCGCGACGTCGACGTGGTGGTGCTCGGGTCTGGCGCTGCGGGCTTAGCCGCCGCGCTCGCCGCGCGGCCCGTGCGCGAGGTGTTGCTGATCACCAAAGATTCACTCGATGCTGGTAGCACGGCGTGGGCGCAGGGCGGTCTCGCCGCGGTGTTCGACCCGGCCGATACCTATGCCGAACACGTGCACGACACGCTCGAGGCCGGCGCCGGGTTGTGCGATCTGCAAGCCGTCGAGCTGCTCGTTCGCGAGGCGCCAACGGCGATTAACTATCTCGAAAAACTTGGTGCGGCGTTTGACCCGGGTCTTAACGGCGAGCGGGCTCTCACACGCGAGGGCGGGCACAGTCATTCGCGAATCGTGCACGCTGGCGGCGACCAATCTGGCGCCGAGATACAGCGCACGCTCGACATCAACGCGATCAATTCTGGCGTTGAAGTGCTCGAACATACTTTTGCGCTCGACCTCGAGTTTGGCGTTGCACCAAATACAAAGCGCAGGCAAGTCACGGGCGTGCGCGTGGCGTTGCTCAACGGCGACGGCACGGTCAGAAGCGTCGGCCTGATCACCGCGCGCGCCGTCGTGATTGCTACTGGCGGCTACGGTCAGGTCTTCGCATCGACATCGAACCCCGCTGCGGTAACGGGCGACGGCCACGCGCTGGCTCTACGCGCGGGTCTGCATCTCAGCGATCTCGAGTTCGTGCAGTTTCACCCGACCGTGTTGTGGCAAGACGTCGGATCCACGCAACAGCAGATGTTGATCAGCGAGGCGGTGCGCGGCGAGGGCGCGATTTTGTACGACGCTGCTGGCGAGCGCATCATGCAAGGCGTCCACCCGCAAGAAGATCTAGCGCCGCGCGACGTAGTCGCTGCCGCGATTAGCGCGCGCATGGCCGAGGCGCCGGGCGGCGTTGACGATCACGTGTTTCTAGATGCCACCACAATCGGGCCGCGGTTTGCCGAGCGCTTTCCGTTTATTACAAAGGCCTGCAACGCGAGCGGCATCGATCCACTCACGCAACGAATACCTGTCGCGCCGGCCGCGCATTACACGTGCGGTGGCATCGACTCAGACATGGACGGCGTCACCGAGGTGATCGGCCTGTTCAGTGTTGGTGAGGTTGCCTTCACTGGCGTGCACGGCGCCAACCGCCTGGCTTCGAACTCGTTAACAGAAAGCCTCGTGGTGGGCACGCGCGTCGGTCGTAACTTGGCGTGGCAGTTGCCGACGAAAGTCGAGCCGGCGGTAATTCGCGGCCAAAATTCAGTTGGATTGTTAGACGATTCGTTGCGGGCATCTGTGCGCACCGTGATGTCGCGCCACATCGGCGTGTTGCGCAGGCCAGAGGGTTTACAACAAGCGATAGAGGCGCTCGACGTCATCGCCGAGAAGATTGACGCAGCGACGCCAGCGACGCGACGCAACTTTGAGGCCACAAATATTTTGACGGTGGCCACCGCCGTGGCGATCTCGGCGGTGACACGTAGCGAGAGTCGCGGTTGCCACCGCCGCACCGATGTGACGACGCAGCGACCAGAGTGGGTGCGCCATCTCGGCGTGATGATGCACGATCACGAAATTGAGATCACGAATATTCCGGAAGGCTCGTAGTTGGTCGTGCAGTATCAGCCCTTGTCAGATGTGGTCGCGGCGCGACTCGTGGCCGCTGGTTTGCAACTAGATGGCGTGCGCCGTGTAATCGCTGCTGGCTTGGACGAAGACCTGGGCAGTGGACCCGACATCACGACGATGGCGACCGTGCCCGTCGAGCAATGCAGCCGCGCCACGCTGGGCGTGCGTCGCAACGGTTGCGTCGCTGGTCTTGACGTGGCCGCCGCCGTATTCGAGATGGTCTGCGGTGCAAGCACAATCACGATCGAGTTCAACAAGCACGACGGTGACAGAGTTACTGCAGGCGTCGTGCTGGCAACCATTGAGGGGCCGACGCGAGGGTTGCTAACAGCCGAGCGCACCGCACTCAACTTATTAGGGCGTTTGTCGGGCATCGCCAGCGCTACGGCGATGTGGGTCGACGCGATTGCCGACACCGGTGTATCAGTGCGCGACACGCGCAAGACGACTCCAGGCCTGCGCCAACTCGAAAAGTATGCGGTGCGCTGCGGCGGTGGCATCAACCACCGCATGTCGCTGAGTGATGCCGCGCTCGTCAAAGACAATCACATCGTCGCCGCAGGCGGCGTGGCTGAGGCCTTCGCTGCAGTGCGCAGGTTGCGCGGCGACATCGCTATCGAGATCGAAGTCGACACGCTCGATCAATTGCGTGTGGCGTTAGGTGCGGGCGCCGACCTGGTGCTGCTCGACAACATGGCGCCAGATCTCTTGCGCCAGGCAGTACAGATTTCTAGCGAGCATTTAGACAGCACCGGCAAGCAGGTGTTGCTTGAGGCGAGCGGTGGCCTGAGCCTTGAAAATGCCCGCGCGGTTGCCCAGAGCGGGGTGCGTTACATCTCTGTCGGCGCGCTCACGCACTCGGCGCCAGTACTCGACATTGGCCTCGACATGCAGGAAGTCATCTAGTTTCGAGTACCGACTTCGCGAACGTTACTTCAGCGAGTCTTGGTAAACATTCACGCAGGCGTCAACCAACAGCGGCACATATTCGGGAGCCGCTGTGTAGACGGCGTTGTGGCCGGCATCAATTTGCAACAACTCGGAGCCCGAAATTTGTCTTTGCAGTTCGTGTTGCCGCTCGGGCGGCACCACGGCGTCTTGAGTCGTGATAATCACCGCACTCGGCACATCGACGCCGCTCAGCCAATCGCGCGAGTTGAATGCACCGAGGGCGCGGCCGGCCTCAAGAACGTGTCGCCAGTTGTGGCTGGCCATCTCGGCCACGGCCCACGGCGTCAAGCCCTCGCTCTTGCGCTGCAAATAGATCTGCTCTGTCAGCCACACCGTGGCCTGTGTGGGCGTGAGGCGGGCGAGTGTCGCTAAACCAGTGAGCCCGAGAAAACTCAGGCGCTCTTCGCGTGACGACGCAAAATAACCAGCGGTCGAGCACAACACGAGGCCGCGCACGCGCGATTGGTGTCGTTTCCAGATCAGTTGAGCGATCGTGCCGCCCATTGAGTAACCGACGGGGATGAAAGTGTTGATGCCGAGCACGTCGGCGATTGCCGCTGCGTCGTCGGCGCAGTCTTCTAAGCGAAATGGGCCGTTGGGTTGAATGCCCCGCCCGTGGCCGCGGTGGTCTGGCGCAATCACGCGAAAGTGTTTGCTCAACTCGCCGTAGCAGGTGTACCAGTTGAGATCGGCAGTCGCTGTCCAGCCGTGCAACAAAATCAGTGTCGGTGCGCCTTCGGGGCCTTGCGTGTCGCGAATAAATGTGCGGCCGCGACCCGGCAGCTCAAGTTGGTAGCCGCCTGGTAGCTCGGGCATTGCTAACGACTCGCTCATGGTTGTCACGAGCCGGTCACGAATATATTTCGGTCTCGATAATCCGCACAGTCAATTTGCCGTTGGGTGCTTCGTAGGTGACTTCGAGCCCGCGAGCCGCGCCGAGCAGCGCAGAACCAAGCGGCGAACTCGGGCTCATGATGCTGACGCGCGGGTCGCTTGGTCGTTCTTCGACGTGGCCGATAAGAAACATTTCGGCGTTGTCCTCGTGGTCGCCGTCGTAGAGCACGGTGACGATTGTGCCTAGGCCGACTACGCCGTCGGCGGCAGACTGCACGATCTCGGCGTCTTCGAGAAACGCTTCGAGCTGGCGAATACGACCTTCCATGTGGCCCTGCTCGTCTTTGGCGGCGTGGTAGTCGCCGTTTTCTTTGAGGTCGCCCATTTCGCGGGCCCGTTCGATCTTTTCGGCGACTTCGATGCGCCCGCGCGTGGTCAGGTCACGGTGCTCGGCCACGAGGCGCTGATGCGTCGCGGGGGAGAATTGGTGGGCGGCCATCTGCAAAATGATATCGGCACGTATCTGGCAGCCCTAGGGTTTCGCAAACTGCCTAGTGGTTCGCAAACTGCCTAGGCGGGCTCGTAAACTATACGTATGGCTGCGTCTGGTAACGATAACTCCCGCGCGCACCGCGTTGCCGTTATCGGCGGCGACGGTATCGGCCCCGAAGTGGTCGCCGAGGCGCTTAATGTTGTGCGCGCGGCTGGGGTAACGCTTGAGACGCAAGAGTTTGATTTAGGCGGCGCGCGATATTTGCGCGACGGCGAGGTTTTGTCTGACGCCACGCTGGAGCAGTTGCGCGGCTTCGACGCGATTTTGCTGGGCGCGGTGGGCACGCCAGCTGTGCCGCCAGGCGTGATCGAGCGCGGCATGTTGCTCAAGATGCGCTTCGAGTTAGACCTGTACATCAATCGCCGCCCGTTCGCGGGTGTTGCGCCGGGGCACACCAAGGCGCACGACTTCATCGTCATTCGCGAAAACACCGAGGGGTCGTACGTCGGCGAAGGCGGAGTATTGCGCAAGGGCACGCCGTTCGAAGTGGCGACGCAGGGCAGCGTCAACACGGCGCGCGGTGTCGAGCGTTGCATTCGGTACTCGTTCGAGTTGGCGGCAACGCGCGAGCGCAAGCACCTCACGCTCGTGCATAAGACCAACGTGCTCATATTTGCTGGCGATTTGTGGCAGCGCACATTTGATCGCGTCGCCAAAGACTTTCCGCAGGTTACAACGGCCTATAACCATGTCGACGCCGCGTGCATTTATTTCGTGCAAGACCCGCATCGCTACGACGTGATCGTCACCGACAACTTGTTCGGCGACATCCTCACCGACCTCGGTGGCGCGGTGAGCGGCGGCATTGGTGTGGCCTCGTCTGCCAATCTCAACCCGGCCCGCACTAGCCCGTCGATGTTTGAGCCGGTGCACGGCTCGGCGCCCGACATCGTCGGCACCGGCAAGGCCAATCCGATAGCGGCGATCCTGTCGGCCGCGCACATGCTCGAGTTTCTCGGCGAGCACGACGCCGCGGCGCGAGTGCGTCAGGCGTGTGCAGCGCCAGTCAGCGGTTCGACCAGCGAAATTGGCGCGCAAATCGCTGCCAGACTCGCCAGCAAGTAACGCTAAGTTTGTAAATCGCAAGTAATTCAAGAAATTCAAATTATTGAGAGGTCTTATGCCAATAACAACCACACCGAAAATTTGGATGAACGGCACGCTTGTCGATTGGGACAAAGCGCAGGTGCACGTACTCACACACACATTGCATTACGGCACTGGCGTATTCGAGGGCATCCGCGCGTATGAGACCCCCAAGGGCCCGGCCGTATTTCGCCTCACCGAACACATGCAACGGTTCATCAACTCGGCCAAGATCCTCGGCATGCCGATGCCGTACACGCTGGCCGAACTCGTGCAGGGGGTCAAAGACACCGTGGCCTCAACGGGTCTGCCGGCTTGTTACGTTCGCCCGCTGGGCTACTACGGCTACGGCGAGATGGGTCTGAACACGACGCCGTGCAAAGTTGATGTAGCGATCGCGTGTTGGCCGTGGGGCGCCTACTTAGGCGACGACGCCGTTGAGAAGGGCGTGCGCATGAAGATCTCATCGTGGACGCGCCACGATCACAACACCATGCCGCCCGCCGCCAAGACGGTCGGCAACTACGTCAACTCGTCGCTTGCCAAGGTCGAGGCATTAAAGGCCGGTTACGACGAGGCGATCATGCTGGCGCCAAACGGTTTGGTTGCCGAGTGCACGGGCGAGAACCTCTTCGTCGTGCGCAACGGCATCATCCTCACCCCGCCAACATCTGCGGGCGCCCTTGAGGGCATCACCCAAAACAGCGTGATGCGCATCGCGCGTGATCTCGGTTACGACGTGCGCGTCGACAACATTGCGCGTAGTGATCTGTACACAGGCGAAGAAATCTTCGTCTGCGGCACCGCCGCCGAGGTGGGTTCGGTAAGTTCGGTCGACGACCGCCCGGTGCCGTGCCCGGGGCCAATGACGCGAGCGATCGCCGCCACATACGCCAAAGCCGTGCGCGGTCAAGACCCGCGCTACGCCGACTGGCTTGAGTACACGGTCTAGAAACGGGGTAATAAACACGGTTATCCCCAATGTTTTCCACAGGTAAAACCTTATGGGCATTGGACCTGTGGATTTTTGGGCTGTTGTCCACAATAGGCGAGACCGAGTACTAGGCCGCGCGCGTTGGCAATCAGCGCTTCAGGTGAGACACTAGAACCGTGACAAATTCGAAGGCCATAATCACCAGCATCGCGATCATCATTATTTTGTAGGCGTGCGTCGTTTGACGTACGCCCGAGCCGCCCACTAGGGCGGCTTTTTTAATGCTCAAACAGAAAACGAAACGAGAAGCAGATGACATCTTTAAACACAACCACGACAGTTGAGGTGTTTGACACCACGTTGCGCGACGGCCTACAAGTTGAGGGCGTATCAGCCAGCGTGCAAGACAAGTTACGCATCGCCGAGCAACTCGACTATCTCGGCGTGCACTTCATCGAAGGCGGCTGGCCCGGCGCGAACCCGAAAGACATCGAGTTTTTCGCCCGCGCCAAAACTGAACTGACACTAAAGACATCGACGTTGGTGGCCTTCGGCTCGACGCGCAAGCCCGCTGGCAAGGTTGACGACGACGCCACGCTGCGCAACTTGATCGAGGCCCAAACTTCGGCCGTGTGCATCGTCGCCAAGGCGTCTGCTTATCACGTCGAACAGGCGCTGCAGACCACGCTTGAGGAGGGCGTCGCGATGATCACTGACTCGGTCAAGTATTTGACCGCAAATGATCGCCGCGTGATGGTCGACATGGAGCACTTCTTCGACGGCTACAAGAGCAACCCCGAGTTTTCTCTGCGCGTTCTCGAGGCCGCGGTGATGGCTGGCGCCACACACCTCGTGCTGTGTGACACCAACGGCGGTTCGCTGCCCAATGAAGTGCAAACGATTGTTGCTGCCGTCAAACATCACGTCGGCAACGACGCGATCATCGGCATTCACTGCCACGACGACACTGGTTGCGCTGTCGCCAACTCGTTGGCCGCCGTACACAGCGGCGCGCGCCACGTGCAGGGAACTCTCAACGGGCTTGGCGAGCGCACGGGTAACACCAACCTCACGACCGTGATCCCGAACTTGCAATTAAAACTGGGGTACACCTGCCTGCCCGACGGGCGCCTCGAGCGACTTTCTGCGGTCAGTAACCACGTTGCCGAAGTCTTGAATCGCCCGATCAACCCGCAGGCACCGTATGTCGGCGTCTCGGCGTTCGCGCACAAGGCAGGCCTGCACATGTCGGCGATCGCTCGCGCTAAAGACGCCTACGAGCACGTCGACCCATTACTAGTCGGCAACGGCACGCGCTTTTTGGTTTCAGAAATGGCTGGCAAGGCGACGATCACGATGAAGGCCGAAGAGTTGGGCTTGCCGATCGACGGTCCCGCGGTCAATCAGGTGATTGATGACTTGAAGCGTCTCGAACACGAGGGCTACCACTTTGAAGCCGCCGACGCATCGCTCGAGTTGTTGATGCGCCGCGCCACGGGGTGGGAGCAAGAGTTCTTCAAGGTCGAGTCGATGCGCGTGATCACCGACGAGGCCGCCGACGGCCAGTTCACAACCGAAGCGACCGTCAAGGTATGGGTCGGTGACGTCCGCGAGGTTTACACCGCCGAGGGCAACGGCCCCGTGAACGCGATCGACACAGCGTTGCGCGCGGCGCTCGGTAAACGCTTCCCGCAACTTTCGCGTGTGCACCTCACCGACTACAAGGTGCGAATTATTGATTCGGCATCGGCGACTGGTGCAGTGACACGGGTACTGATCGACGCCACCGACGGCGATCGCAACTGGACAACGATCGGCGTTTCGACGAACATCATCGAGGCTTCGTGGCGCGCCCTCGAAGAGTCTTTGGTCTACGGGCTGTTACATATGTCGCCGACGGCGATCTAACGCCGTTTGACGCACTCGAAAAATAGTCAACGACTAGGCTCGCAACGATATGGCCGCACCCCAATACGCTCCTGTTGACCCGACTAACAATCCACGCACCTACGCTTCGCCTGATCACGTGCCAGATGCGTGGATGCCTGGTCGCTTAGCCGAGATCGTCGGCCCCCAGCCAAAGGGCGCGCGCCTCGGCAACCCCGGGCCAGATCAGGGGTACATCTTGACTCTCGCCAGGATCGCCGCAGGTCGCATTTGCGTGCAACAAGGCGAGTCGCTTCAAGACGCGATCCAGGGCTCGATTACGATCGCGTTGCGACGGGCGTCCATATTTGGGCGCGCCCCTGTCATGACCGACCTGACCGTGGCGCTCACCATTTGGGGTTGGTTGCTCGAAAGCCCACCTAGTGAACTTGTCTCGAAGCGCAAGAAACTGTTCGGCGGCCTCGCCGATGTCGTGCATCACTACGCTGAGGCGCGCAACCTGGTCGACATGGTGCCAGAGACGACCTTTAAGTTGTCGCCAGAACAACTTACGGCGGTCATGCCGATGTCGTGGCGCGCGCTGACTGGCGCGTGAACTAGATCGCGTAGCGTTCTAAGTCGGCGAGCGAAACAAACTCGAGCGAGCGCACGTGCGTGGCCCGCAAATTGACGTGCGGTGCCTTGCCTGCCTCGAGTGCCTCCTGCCAGCGCATTGCGCACAAGCACCAGTGATCGCCGGCCTTGAGTCCCGCGAAGCCGTACTCTGGCATCGGGGTGCTGAGGTCGTTGCCGGCCGATTTTGAGAACGCCAAAAACCCATCTGTCATTACCACGCAAACTGTGTGCACGCCAACGTCGTCGCCACTCGTCTCGCAGCACCCCGTACGGAAGAATCCCGTCATCGGCGAAGTGCAACACGAGTCGAGTATGTCGCCGTAAACATTGGTCTGATTTCCGAGTGCCATGGCTACCAAGTTAGCGCTCACCCAGCGGCACCAACTCGCTCAGATAGCCTTTCAGCAGATGTCTTCTGTCTCACCGCGTTATCGATTCGCACCTTCGCCAACTGGGTATTTTCACGTTGGGGGCGCGCGCACCGCCCTCTATAACTGGCTGTTGGTGCTGCAGAACAACGGCACCTTCGTTTTGCGCATCGAAGATACAGACGAGTCGCGCAACGAGCCGCAGTGGACACAGGGAATTATTGACGCCCTCGCCTGGATCGGCATTGACAGCAGCGACGGGCATTTCGAGGGCCCGTACTTTCAGAGTTCGTACGCCGCCGAACATGTGGCCGCCGCGGAGACACTTTTTGCGGCCGGACATGCTTATTACTGCGACCAAACCACGGAGCAAATTCAGCAACGGGCCAAGGCCGCGGGCCGCAACGGTTACGACGGCTATTCGCGTGATCGCGGCTTAGGGCCAGGCCTCGGGCACGTGTTGCGATTTAAAGTACCCGTTGGCACGACGACGGTGCACGACACCGTGCGTGGCGCCGTCGAGTTTGCCAATTCTACGATCGAAGACTTTGTGCTGCTGCGCAGTAACGGCACACCCGTGTTTTTGCTCGCCAACGTTGTCGATGACATCACGATGAACATCACCCATGTTGTGCGCGCCGAAGAACACCTGCCCAATGCGCCCAAGCAGCAGATGATCTTTGACGCGCTCGGCAAGACGCCGCCGGTGTGGGCGCACGTGCCCGTGCTCGTAAACGAACAGCGCAAGAAACTTTCGAAGCGCCGCGACAAGGTGGCCGTTGAGCAATATCGCGAAGAAGGAATTTTGCCCGCCGCGATGGTCAACTACCTGATGACCCTCGGTTGGGCGCCCCACGGCGAGACCGAGATCGTGCCGTGGTCGAACATCGTTGCCGAGTTTCGCCTCGAAAGTGTCAACCATTCGCCAGCGTTTTTCGACATTAAGAAGTTGAACGCGTTCAACGGCGAATACATCAGGATGATGCCTCTTGAGCAGTTCATTGCCGCATGCCAGCCCGTCTTGCATGGCGAGAGCGCCCCGTGGCCGAGCGAGAATTTTAACGCAGAGGTCTTTGCGGCGATGGCGCCACTGGTGCAGACCCGCGTCGCAGTGCTCGCCGAAGTGCCAGCCCTTGTAGATTTTTTGTTTCTCGCCGAGCCTGTCGTCGACGAAGTCGCCTTCGCCAAGGCTTTCAGCGCCGATTGGGCGGTTACGACACTGCGCGAGATCGCCTCCGCCTACAGCTCATGCGAGTGGGTTGCAGAAACCTTGAAGACCGAAGTTGAAGCGGTTGGTGTGCGTCACGATGTCAAACTCGGCAAACTGCAGGGCCCGTTGCGCGTTGCCATCACGGGTCGCAGCGTGGGGCCGCCCTTGTTTGAACCGATTGAGTTGCTCGGCCGCGAAGAAACCCTGCAGCGAATTGCTGCGGCACTGCAGCGAGCTGCGCGCTGAGCAGACTCACTGAGACTGTGGCGATGATGGTGCTCGTAAAAACTCTCGTAAAAACACTGGGGGTGCTTCTCGTTGGCGCAGTTGTTTACATCGGATTTAACGTGGCCCAGGTATACCTAGTCGGTCGCAGCGACGAGGTCCGCCCAGTTGACGCCATTGTCGTGCTTGGCGCCGCCCAATATGACGGCCGTCCATCGCCGCAGTTGCAGGCACGGCTCGATCACGCCCTGTTGCTGTGGGGTCAAGGCGTTGCGCCGCTGGTCGTCGTTACCGGCGGCAAGCAACCAGCCGATCGTTTCACCGAAGCCGAGGCGTCGGCAAAATACCTGGTCTCGGGGGGAGTGCCCCTAGATTCGATCGCTCTCGAAAACACGGGACGCACCACACGCGAGTCGCTGCTCGGTGTGCGCGAAATAATCAGAGTACGTAACTTAAATTCGCTGTTGCTTGTTACCGACCCGTACCACGCAGAACGGACAGCCTTGATTGCGCAAGACATCGGGTTGCGAGTCTTCGTTTCGCCTACGCGTACGAGCACAATTCGCGGCGCCGAGAATCTGTCGCGTCACTTGCGCGAAGGTGCGGGTGTGGCCTTGGGGCAAATAATTGGGTTTCGGAGTTTGGAACGATTAACCCATTAGCCGACACGCGCGAACTGGTGTTTCACCTAATAGTTCATGCCGATAACCTATGGATGCTCCATTGGGGAGTGGTGTAACTGGCAACACAGCAGATTCTGGTTCTGTTATTCAGGGTTCGATTCCTTGCTCCCCAACAAGTGATGTTAAATATATCGACATTGAGTGTATGAATTCGATACACGTCTGGTGTAAACTCTAGGAATGGGCACAAAATACGCAACTCTTATAAAATCTCTTAGAGCAGGGAGGGGTCTTTCGCAGTTGATTGTGGCTGAAAAACTCGGTCTTTCACGGCAGTCATATATGGCCGTGGAACGTGGTGTACGAGAACTAACCCTGCTCGAAGCAGAGAAGCTCTGCGAATTGTTTGGCGTATCAATAAGTGAACTTTCGAGGGCAACTGCTCCGCAATACGAAAAGTATAAGCAAATGATCATCGCGTATCTCAGATCGCCAGTGTCCGCCGATGGGAAAGTGCCAAAAACGAAACTTGCGAAACTTCTCTATCTTGCCGATTTTGCTTGGTACTACGAGAGTCTCGAGAGTATGAGCGGAATGCAGTATTTGCGGCGTAAGTACGGACCAGTACCGGATTCATATTTTCGAGCACTTGATGAACTTGAGGACGAGGGAAAGTTAGTTATCGACCGCAGACTGGATGCGATTCTCGTTTCTATTAGTTCCGGCGCTAAGCGTCAGAAGCTTGATTTACTGAACGATGAAGAAATTGAACTGATAAAGAATATCTCAACAAAGTGGAAAGATAAACGAACTCAGGAGATCGTCAATTTTACGCACGAACAGCTTCCGTACAAACTGTGTGCATCGGACGAGGTTATCCCGTACGAACTAATCACACAGGAAAATCCGAAGTATGTCTACTAATTATGTGGTAGTTGTAGAAAAATTCGCCGAACGCCACTACATTTCAAAATTTAAGAAAAAATACAAGAAAGCTTGGGATATAACTTGGAACGCGATTGCCGAGCAGTTTAAACGCATAGAAACGCTTATTGGAGTCAACGATATTGTCGAAATTATCGCGGTCGTGGATGATGTGATGATTTGCAAGACCGAGTTTCGTATTGCGGGTCCAGGCAAATCTCGGCATGCGTCAGGCAATAGATGCATCATTGCCGTACGAAGAAGCATGGCGGTTGTGCATGTCCTCCTCGTCTACTCAAAGGGTGATATCGGAGGCGGCAATGAAACAGCATCATGGAAGTCACTGATCAGGGACAATTACCCCGAATATAGAGATATTTTGCGCTAGGAAGAGTTGCTCGCCAGACTTCTCGCCCAACAGCAAGGAGTTGGTTGGTAGCCTGACATCGCTACTTGGCCCCATCGTCTAGTGGCCTAGGACACTACCCTCTCAAGGTAGCGGCACGGGTTCGAATCCCGTTGGGGCTGCCAATTCTCGTCTGACGAAAAAGTAGTTGCGGCGGTTTGCATTCACGGAGCAACTTCTTCCGGCATACCGGTCACATCGGGCGGGCGGTGGGCGGCAACAGCTACCTCCAACGCTCGCACTCCCCACAGCGTGCCAAGCGCCAACACGCACACTGCCACACCGACAATCGGCGCTCCGAGCCCGACCGCGGCCCCGAGTCCAGCCACGAGCAGAACCGTGGCCGCCGAGGTGATTCCAAGCGGGCCAGTCGCTTTTTTCGAAGTCCAAATCATGCCGCCGCCGATGAATCCGATACCGGTGAATACGGCATGCATCATTCGCGTCGGATCACCGCTGTTTGTTGCCGTCACTACTAATTCGCCCAGTCCGACAGCAAGCGCCGAGGCCGAGGCGACGAGCATGTGGGTGCGGATACCCGCACTCTTGCCGGCGCGGTCACGCTCCCAGCCGATGATGCCGCCAAGTAGTGCAGCAATTCCAACTTTCAGGACGAGCCCAATTTGATCGGCGGCGGAGAAGATTGAAATTCGCAGGTTTAACAAGTCGGATGTCTGGTGGTTGGACTCAAGCAGTTCCCGAAAAAAATATCCAACTCCCATGGGATTAAATTATAGGCGCAGGTCAGGAACCGTGTTGCGGAAGCTAAAACTTGTTATAGCGAGGCGGCGTAACTCGGTTTGCGATGCGCCCAAGGGCGCGCGGTTTCGAGTTGTGCGGCGAGTCTGATCAACACGTCTTCACGGCCGTAACCAGCGACGAACTGAATGCCGATCGGCAGCCCCGATG
>Ga0335396_10003575_pt1 | contig 17751 bp, 23 predicted proteins | sample FRY02_FD_205743 | JGI IMG/M metagenome (GOLD analysis project Ga0335396, IMG submission 205743) | Freshwater microbial communities from Lake Fryxell liftoff mats and glacier meltwater in Antarctica - FRY-02 (spades assembly) (version 2) | ecosystem: Environmental > Aquatic > Freshwater > Ice >... | reverse complement strand
GGATTTCATATATATGGGAAAATTCAAAAACAAGAAGACACTCGTAAAAACTATTGATAAAGACGAATATGGCAATTAATGGTAAAAAAGCTGTTACCTTTCGGACACAACCTCCTAAGAAATCCAAATATAAGAATAGGTATAAGCCAAATGGTAAAAAATGAAATACATTAAAAACTATAACGAAAATTATAAAGGAGATACAATGCTATTGTCAGCATTTCCAGGAACAGGTAAAAGCTATCTATTCCGAAGTCCAGGTAATAAGGTAATATTAGACAGTGATAGCAGCACATTTGATAAGTCAGATTTTCCAGCAAATTATATAAGACACATTAAAGAGAATATTGGAAAGGCGGATATTATCTGTATATCAAGCCACAAAGATGTCAGGGACGCTCTAGTTGAAAATAGTCTCTACTTCACACTTGTATATCCGGATAAGTCATTAAGGGAAGACTATGTTAAAAGGTATATAGAACGTGGAAGCCCCGCTGGATTTGTAAATCTAGTATCTAAAAATTGGGATCAATGGGTATCGGAGTTAGATAATCAGGAAGGATGTGATAAAATCGTACTAAAAAAAGGTGAGTATATATCAAATATTTTTAGTTGAATAAGTCCAGCTACCATCAAAGCGTACATCAACACTAGTATATGAATCACCATCTATAGTAGTAGATCGAAATCTATGTCTATATTGAACAGATGATGTTGCGCCAGATGGTGAAAAAGTATATTGGTAATCTGCAATAGATCTAGGTGCATAACTACTAATTGAATAATTATGTGAAAATGTTCCACTAGTTTGTAAATAAGTTAATAATTTATAATCTATCGGAAATACAACGTCATTACTGATGGCTACTCCACCATTAATTATTGTACATGATGATGTTATACCAGAATATTGAGAAAATTGAGATTCAGATGTATAAACATTAGATGAGGTAAATATTTGACCAGTACCTATTATTTGGTAATCCTCTGAAATAGTATCCAATAAAGATGCTGTAAAAATATTCATCTGAAAGGGTGATAAATAATCAACTGGATAAGTATTAAATGATCTCAAGTTAAGTGATGATGTTCCCGAAACCACATTGTTAATATTTAACACTCTATTATTAATGGACCAAATAGCATCACGAACATCTTTGGCATCAATTGATTGTGAAGTATTGTCTCCTAAACGCTGTAGCGAAGCTTCTATATCAGTCTCATATTGTGAGTACCAATCATCTGATGCTGTTCCGGCTATTGGATTTCCTAATGACATAAAGTATATATTAAATACCGATGCTTGAAAAAACAAATTATGCATAACATTATAAAAGGTATAAATCTAAATAACAAATATGGGAAAATTAACAACATCAGAATCGGTAAGTAGGGGACATGCTGATAAAATATGTGATCAGATATCGGATGCTATATTGGATGCTCTACTGATCGGTGATCCAAACTCAAAAGTTGCTGTAGAAACACTTGTAAAGGACAATATGGTTGTCATTGCTGGTGAGGTCACAACAAAAGCAATCATCGACTATAAAAAAATAGTAAAAGAGGTGGTGAGTGATGTCGGATATTCATTAGAACATGGGTTTCACCCATCAAGCATATCTATTATTAACCTCATCGGTGAACAATCACCGGAAATTAATAACGCGGTTATTATGGAAAATGAAGAAATTGGTAGTGGTGACCAGGGATTCATGGTATCGATGGCGACAAACGAAACCGATAATTATATGCCATTGGAGATACACATGGCTAAAAAAATAATAGATTCTATAATTGAAATTGATGGATTAGGACCGGATATTAAATCACAAGTTACCACTGAGGAAATAGACGGTCATAAAAGAATACACACTATTCTAGTATCCACATTTCATTCAAAGAATATGAGACTTGAAGATGTTAGAAAGACTATCATCAACCATATTAAATATGGGGAATGTAAATTGTCAGAAGATATAATGAACATGATAGATGGTGAAACTAAATTTATAATTAATCCATCGGGGGCTTGGGATAAACAAGCTGGTCCAGTAGGAGATGCCGGAGTCACTGGTCGCAAAATCGTTGTTGATCAAATGGGCAGCGCTTGTCCAGTCGGAGGTGGTGGATTTTCAGGAAAGGATTTTTCCAAAATTGATAGATCTGGAGCATATTTAGCTAGGTATATTGCAAAAAATATAGTATCATCGGGGCTAGTACCAAAATGTGTCGTAGAGATATCTTATATGATTGGTGTTCCCGAACCATCATCAATAAATATAGAAACATTTGGTAGATTCAAGAATGATTTATTATTAACTGATATTGTTAAGAAAATATTTCCAATGACACCGAAGCAAATAGTCGATCATTTTGATATGAGAAGGCCAATATACCTAGACACTGCACGAAATGGACATTTCGGAAGAACAGGACTTCCTTGGGAAAGAATGGATAAAGTAAATGATATATTATCCGCGATATATTTATCCGAATCCTAAAGACTCACTCATATTGACCAGGCATTTCCTCCCAATGTCTTTTTACTTATTAGTATATTTGGATATCTTATAATTCTAAGTACATCATTCGTGGATTGGTTATATACCTCCTGCACAGTTCCGCTATAATTATTAGTATTTGAACTGTAATCATATATCTTATCAATTGGTATGTGACAAATATATAGATAAGTATCTCTGACACCAGAATCATGTTTGTGTGAAAGAATGATCTACTTTTACACCATTGCTTATACCCGGTTCTTTAATATTTATTCTGAGATTCTCTTATTGATATAACATTATCTGTTATTTTCCTACGACTATTTTAATTAAATCTAGATATACACATATTAATATTTCTGTTTAACCTCTTTAAAATAATCAACATATATTGGGAGTCCTTCATAATCATTACCCTTTATATCACCAATATTAATTTAATGTTTGTTTATTTGTTTCGTATTCGGATTTCCGTTCATTCAGGTAATAATTATAGACAAATCTAATGGAACCAAAATGTTTATTTAGTAAAACAATTTGGTTTTCATTTGGTTTAATCTTATATTTGTATGACTTTAACACTTTAATACTACTTTCCTTTTCAGTATATATTAAATTATTAATCTCCCTTTTGGTATTTTTAAAACTTTTTATATATTTTTACTAAAATAATTAACAAATTCATCACAGAAGCTAAAGACTTCTGTGTTTTCTTTGAATGATCATATAAATTATTGATAACGAGTAGGCGTAGGTATACAATCTGGGGACACAGATACGAACGGTACACACTTTAGCAAGCGAGAAAAACCCGACAAGGGGTGGATTCCAAAGTCCAATGGTGTGTGAAGCTGACTTGCCAGGCGAGATTCCATAAAGTATACCCGTTATCAATTTTTTTAAAACTTAAACTAAAATAATGAAGAAGAGACTAAATACATTTGGTGAAGGTTACACTATAAAAGCAATTTACCAAAAAGAAGATGGGTTTTGGAAACATATTGAAGAAGTGCAATTAGTACAAGTTGCACATGGTGTTAACGAAAAACATAATCATGAAAAAGCGAAAGAATTATTTTCAAAACAAAATAAACATTTGAAAAATTTGAAAATTAATTCTGTAATATATAATTGATATTTGGATTTCTATAAAAAATCCGTATATTTGTATTGTTCATTGTGGCAACGTCCAGTAGTCTGGAATGTAATTGCATCCACTAAGTTAATTACGGAACCATGACCTAGATGAACTTTATTTGGATTTCTATAAAAAATCCATATATTTACAAAACAAATAAAGAGATAAACAATATATAGTACTTAGAAATTATGACAAACTTGACTCAATACCAGCAACAACAAAGAGACTTAACAGTTGACTGGTATAGTATTGTCTAAAAATTTATAAAACATAGACGAAACAACCCATAAACTGAAAAGTTAGATGGGTTTTTTATTGCCTTATCGTATAGTGGTAATTATTTCTGACTCTGAATCAGAAGACACAGGTTCGAATCCTGTTAAGGTAACAACATTGGGGAGTAGGGTAATTGGCAGCCCAAGGGTCTTTGAAGCCCTAAGATGAAAATCTCTCGGTGTGGGTTCGAGTCCCACCTCCCAAACCAATAATGGTCTGTCGTATAACGGTTATTACAATGGGTTTTGACCCCATTAATATCGGTTCAATTCCGAGCAGATCATCAAAAAAGTAGTATGTCGCGTTTTACAAAAATAATATAGATGGATTAAAAGTGATTCTTAAAAATAATTAAAATATAATAAAAATGTTAAACTTTATAAACGAAATAATAGATTCTGATGTAAATCCACCAACAGGATTTAGATTCAGTCCCGAAAATAATGGACATCTACATATTGGACACGCTAAGTCTATATGCCTAAATTTTGGACTAGCAGAAAAGTATAATTCATTCTGTAACTTAAGATTTGATGATACAAATCCTTCCAATGAGAAAGAAGAATATATAGAATCTATAACCAAGGATATAGAATGGCTTGGATATACTCCAAAAAATATTTTTTTCACATCTGATTATTTTGATAAAATATACGATTATGCAATAATTCTAATAAAAAAGGGGTTAGCATATGTCGAAGATTTATCCTCCGAAGAAATTGCTATATTAAAAGGTAGTCCAACTAACCCAGGCAAGGATTCTCCTTATAGAACAAGATCTATATCCGAAAACATAGATCTATTTAAAAGGATGTGGATTGGTGAGTTCAAAGAGGAATCAAGGACACTAAGAGCTAAAATTGATATGAAATCCCCAAACATGATATTAAGAGACCCAATTATCTATAGAATAATTGATAAGCCACATTATAGAACATTATCAAAATACAAAATATATCCGATGTATGATTTCGCACACCCACTAAGTGATTATATAGAGCATATATCACATTCAATATGCACCATGGAATTTTTACCACATCGCGATTTTTATGACTGGGTATTAAATAATATAACATCAGGTGCAAAACCTCGTCAAATTGAATTCGCTAGGTTAAATGTTGACTATACAATGATGTCAAAGAGACACCTTAATAAAATGGTTGAAAGTGGTCTTGTGGAAGGACTTGATGATCCAAGAATGCCAACACTTTCAGGAATGAGGAGAAGAGGATATACACCAGAATCTATTAAAGATTTCTGTGAAAAGGTTGGTGTTACTAAAAGAAACTCTTTGGTATCACACCTTCTTTTAGAGGATTGTCTAAGAAATGATCTTAATAAAAGATGTGATAGGATTATGGGTGTTATTGACCCTGTTAAATTGACCATTACTAACTGGGATAAAGGTGTTGAAATGGTGGAAATTGAAAATAACCCTGAAAACGATTCAACTAGAATGGTTCCATTCGATGGTATCATATGGATAGAACGCGATGATTTTAATCTAAACCCAAATAGAAAGTATAATAGACTTAAAATTGGTGGTGAAGTTAGATTAAAGGGAGCTTATGTTATAAAAGCAACAGAAGTTATTAAGAACAAGGATGGAGAAGTAATTGAAATTCTATGTACCTATGATCACTTGACAAAATCTGGAATGGAAATGGATAGAAGAATTAAAGGTACAATTCACTGGGTCTCTATTAAACATGGTATAAATGCTGATATTCGCAATTATGACAACCTTCTAACCAAAGAATGCCCAGATAAAGATTTTATAAACTGCTTTAATGATAGATCTTTATCAACCATAAAGAATGCTGTCATAGAACCATCCATAATAAATTGTACAAATAGTAAAGCTGTGCAAATGATAAGGAAGGGGTATTATATCATAGACAAAGACTCCACCAAAGAAAAAATTATAATAAATAGGGTAGTGCCCATGAAATCAAGTTATATATAATCCCTCTTAATATATCTATTGGTATAACTACATAATGGCATTAGGTTAGTATAATGGTTTAATTTCAACAACTCCTCTTCTATATCCCATCCTATGTTAAGTGATCTGGGAATAGGTGTGGTGGTACAAATGATGAGAAAGGGTTACTATATAATCGACACTAAAAATAATTAAACAAGACTATCTCATTAAAAGAAGGGTGGAATGGATAATTCCACTCTTTTTTAATATAACTAATATGTTGTACTTAAGATATAGATATGTAACTACTACCAGGATAAAAGTTATTAGCTTTGAAAGATCATCGTTTGATTATTTGATAAGAAAGTATTATAACACCCCACAAGATCCAGATGATATAGATATTAAGTTAGAATCCTTTAAACGTAGCAAATCACATTCATTAGAGTGGCGTGTAAAAGGCGCTGGCCCGACTATATACAATGTAATAACATCAAATATTGATAAATATATCAATAGTAATAATATTCCTGAAAATGATATTAAAAGTATTTTAAGGCAATATTTCTTAAAAAATATTCTAGATTAGCGAATTTACTGTATATTCTTTTAATATATAAAGTATGAAACACATTAAGGAATTTGACGAATACAATGAATCTATTAAAGACAATTTAGAATCTGCTGTTAAGAAAGTTAAGAAGGGTGTTAAGAAGGCAAAATCATATATAAATCCACCTATTTTGATCGAGTACAAAATTATCAAAAAAGAGGAAGATCCTAAGAGTGGGGAAGCAAGTAAGCCAGAACCACCAAAAACACATAAATTCATTGCTAGATATAGTTATGATCATACTATACCAGAGGCGGAGAAATTAAAACAAGCTGTTAAGGAATTTAAAAAGGAATGGAAAAAAAGCCCAAAGAGCAATTCAACAATCAGTCTTAAAATAGTAAGTTGTGTTTGGTCACCAGGAAACACTAGTAAACCAACCTTAAAATTTGAATAACAATGTTACTTCATCTATTAAACACATAAAAAACTTTTATTTACAATGGAATCTATGCAATATAATATCACAGAAATTAAGAAAGAATTGATCAAAAGCCGATCTATGGCTAAATTTTCACACTATATGTCAGGAAATCTTTACTACCGAGTAGATCTTGAAATGGGCACGTACCAATTCCCTATTTCAACAATTGAAGAAGGGGCAACCTATGATGGTGGTGAAGGTGATAGTGAAAACTCATCAGATTTGGGACACAGCACATTCGAAGCTGAAATTAAGGCATCTTATCTAAACAGATGGTTACAGAAAGCTATCAAGAACGAACAATTTGTTAAAGTAGGATGATAAAACTCTATACACTAAACACTTATGCATTTATACATTTATCTAAATAACCTCTTATACCATTATCTATCATTCTAGCGTGTGAATCACTTATGTTAAAATGTATTGGTTCAATACCACAATTATTCTCAATTTTTACAATATTAATATCTTTATTTTCTTCTCTTACACTAACCCATATTTTTTTGGAATAATCAATTGGTCCAAAAGAATCATTAGATGAAGAGCTAATTACGTATGCGTTATTAATAATTAACAACTCTATTCTGTCCGCATTATGTGAATCTATAGAGTTATCATATTCATAAAGTACATTGCTCATGACATGCGGTGGCACATTTCTTTTACACATTATTTTCTTATTAAGTCGGTAGTTATGATAGCTACCGACCTCCTTCTTAATATCATCAAATGTGTCATTAATTGATTTTATACAATCTAACCAATTTAAAACAGACTCACTGACTATAACATATTTTCCTTTTGGTATCCTCCAAGACATTGACATCTCACCAACAGGTTTTATTGAATACCTCTCATCCATATGTAGTGATATGAAATCCTGCATATCATAGATGTACTTATCTATATTAATCTCACTAGTGTCCAGTAAGTAAGCGTTATTATATATAGTATCACCACCCAACATCTTTATATTTGATACAAATCTTAAACATATATCCTCCAGATCTGGTATTGTTAAAATATAATCGATATTTGATATAATAAAAATATAAACAGAATCATTAAGATCCGATCCTTCATCATATACATAATTCTCATTAAATTTTTTTATATGTTTCATATCTCTATATATTAATATGACCAATGAAAATGATTTTGGCCCTATTTACAAATAAAAGTATAATTTATTATATTTTTAATATAAGTATTACCAATTCTACCATAATCAGTAAATTTACTAGTAATACCATCATCATCACTAATTACATCATTTACATACTTTATTGAATTCTCAATACTATCAAATATATCGGATTCAGATAGTCTATTATATAACTCGACACATATTTTACTAAATTCATTAGACTCCATAAATGGTACAATTTTATTAATACGTTCTATATCAAGATCCCCATAAAAACGACTAAAATAGTTTATACTATCATTACATGGATATCTACTTATTAGAATTGTCGTGTTTCTACTAATAGGAATTCCAAGAAATTCATGACTTATCTTTACAAATGCACCAGCATCAATAGCAATGTTTAATATATCATTAATAGAACCCTCATTTTCTAGAAAGTTATCAACCATATCCTCATTAAACTTTCTTAAGTGTTTCATTATTAATATATATTAAATGAAACATCTGAGAATATTTGAGAGTTACTTTTCAAACGAGATAAAAATAGTTCTAACTGAAGAAACAATGATGTATGCTTATTGGGATGTTTATTATGTAGTGAATAAGGATAATAAAGAATACCCAACTCTAAGTTTCAAGGATTATACAGAATCTATTCTTGATGCCTTATCTGGGGATATAACTGATTATCTAGGGATATCATTACCAAGATATGATAAGCAATTAAATAATTTAAATTTGGATGCTGATAATTTTACAATAAAAATATCAACAAATTATGAGGTTGATGATAGTGTTCTAGAAAGACTGGATAAATTCATGAAAGAGGAATCAAAAGAATATATGGATAATAGTAAAAGATCTATGGATAAGATAGACTATGAAATATATTATAACGGTAAACTATTTAGAAATCTAAAAGGTGATAAAGACTATTCATCACTTGGTAAAAAAGAGGTTCAAAAATTAATTGATGACGCTCTTGATAAAAGGGATTTTGAAAGGGTAAAAATACTATCAAAATTTATGGAAACAAAAACACTTGGAAAGCTTGAAATGCCCCCAATAAAATGGGATAGTAGAAATGTCAAAATAGGGGATGTTTTTAAATCTAAGGAAACATGATTTAGATGGGTTGCTAAAGTTGTTGGTTGGTCAGTGATTGTTATGGAACATGAGGATGAAAAAACGGCAGAAGTTAACCATCTATGGCAAAGTATTAATGATAAATTTGATAAAGTTTAATGTGAATGTTTGATCACCAAGAAGAATTCCCCTGCTAAGCGCTGTTTTGATCAAGGTTACTTTCCAACACTCGTTAAATTGTTCAAAATTATTAAATCTTTCTAAGTGTCTCATTAAAATAAATTATGTATATTTGTATTATGAAATTTTTTAACAATAGACGTAGGAGATTTTTGAGGCGACTCTGATAAAATTTCTATACAATATAAATAGGAACCCATTCAGAGAAATTTGAATGGGTTTTCTGATTATAATAAAATAAAAAATACTAAAATGAAAATAGATATAAATAAAATAAAATTAACACCTAGTAACCTTGGATTTAAATTTTGCCAATATGGGGAGCTTGATGCCGAACTTAAAGAATGGTGTGAATATTGGGAACTTAAAACTGAAAAGTCCGGACCATTTACTAATATTCTATTAAATAGTGATAGTCCGATATCAGAGATGTTTATAGAACCAAAAACATTCAAATATGGTGATTTCATGAGTCCTAATTTGAATAAACACCTCCATATTGGACATTTAAGTAATTTAGTAATAGGTAAAGCATTTCAGTCGCTTGGAATCTCCAAAAAGTTTATTGCAATATTCGGTGACACTTTAGATGGATCTGTTGATAAACAAACAGCTTTGGAAAAATATTACCAATATTGTGAGGATTTTGGATACAAAGTTGATGCTGAATACTTTGCATCTGATATGAAGATCAAAGATGAATCAATATTGGTTGATGGTGATGGTGATTACAAAGGATCAAAGTGTTTTGATATAGATGGTGAAAAAATAGTTGGTATAAAAAGTACTGGAAGCACAACATATTTCTATCAAGATGTTGCACTGGCTGAAGAACTTAATGATGATACATTATATCTAACAGGATTTGAGCAAAACGGACACTTTAACCTTTTAAATAAATTATACCCAACGGTAAATCATATTGGATTAGGACTTGTATTCCTTAACGGAAAGAAAATGTCTTCAAGTGATGGTAATATTATATACTTGGAAGAGTTTATAGAAGAAATGTTATTATTGTTTAATAACGATATAAAACTTGTATACAATATTCTTGCTGGTCAAATATTAAAGTCACTCCCAACTGGTAAAAAGACTATTGACACTAAATTATTAGAAAATCCAAAAATATCACTTGGTCTGTATCTAAGCTATACAATGGCTCATATTAAGAGCTGTGGTGTCACCACAAAAAATATTAATCAGTATAAGTCACAGGAATTACAATTTGCTGAGATAAAGGCTAAGACAAACCTCGCTCCAATGGTGTTATTCGATGCTTTGGTCAACCATTGTAAGAGTATAAACCAAATGTATAATACAATGCATATAAAAGATAATCCAGACAACATAGAAATATTCTCAAACCTTATATCAGACCTAGAATTAGGTATGAATAAGTTAGGTATGTTTTCCATAGAAAAAGTTTAATATATAGTATAGAAAAAAAAATACTATTATATGAAGAATCTAAAGACATTTGAAAATTTCGAAGATGATTATCCAGATGATCAAAGTGAAAATGGAGGATCTCAGATGCCAAATGATGTTTGGGAAGAAGAGAACCGAGAATCTGAGCGTGACGGGTCTGAACTGGACTATAACGATTTAGATGATGAAGGATCTGATCCAACTAACTGGGATATTGACCCACATGGTGATACTTATGAACCAGGTAAAAACACAAAAGGAATTAGCACATTTGCCGAGTTTGGAGGAGACCCTGGTGATGATGAATTTGACACCGGAGAAGAATTTGATGGTGAAGAAGAATTCGGACATGAATTCCCAGGACTAAGTGGTGATGAATTTGACGATGATGAATTTGGTGAAGATGAATTTGGCGAAGATGATGAAGATTTTAGCGAAGGAGAACCTTATGATGATGAATTCGATGATATGGGACTCGAAGCTGGTAATAATGTAGAATCATTTGACGAATTTGATAAATAAAGGTATTAAATATGAATCATTTAAAACCATTTAATGGAATATTTGAATCTAGTCTGAAACAAATGGATGATAACCAAGATGATTTGACTCCTGAACAGATCATTATGCAAAAACAAATAAAGTCATTCTCAAAGGATTTAAAATTAGGAACTGATAGACTTGGTAATGATGAGGTGTTCATTCTATCAAGGGGTGGTATATCATTTGAAGTATTTGATATGCCAAAAAATTATAAAGGCCAGACAGAATATATCATATCTTATAAAAAAGACGGTGATGAATGGGAAGAGATCATAACTACAGAGCTAATAACATCAATGAGGTCAATTATTGAGGGGTCACCTACTGAATATGATGGTAGTAACTATAATGATGGTCGAGATGATGATCGAGATGGAGATGGATACGAGTGTGAGGATTGTGTTGGGGGATATATTGATGGTGAAGAATGTTATAATTGTGGTGGTGATGGATGGCTCTATTGACCAACGCCTAAAAAACCATTCTCCAATTTACAACAGAAATCAAGCATTACCTGTTTGTCTAATATTTGAAGAGGTTTATAGAAAATAGAAAATATACAGAAGCAACACCACTATTTAAACAACCGTTGGTGATATAACACTGAAAGTTTTTACTTAAATATTATACTCTTTCTTTATAAGATTTACTACTTTATCCTTTTCATCACCTAGAGAATAGAATTCGTTCTCAAAGTAATCAATTATAAAATCCAAAGCAACATCCTCAGCTTCACCATTATTACTATTAGAATAGGATTCTTCATCATCTGACCAAGCAAGTTTCTCACTTTTAAGAATTTTAGAAACTTCATCTTTAGAAAACTTATCAGTTATCTTAGAAATTACAAAACTAGTATCAACCTTTTGCTCGTTAAATTTCTTCCAATCCTTTATCATAACTATTTTAATTTTATATTAACATATACCCAAAACTTATCAGGCACAATACTTAATTGAACCATACCTGCCCATTTATTTCTACCTAGGTGAGCTTTTAACTTTTCCTTTAGTATAGTAATATCATCATCAGCCATTTGACCATTATTCCAATTTCCATATCCATAGTATCCAAATGAATATACTCTACCACTAAGTTGTGGTGACATCTGTTTCTGTGAGAATCCAGGGCTAAACTCAGCCATTGAATTTTTTATATCTGATAATAGTTTAATATCCTCAATTGATATATCACTTAAAGAGTTTCTAAGACCTGATAATGATTTAAGTTTTGAATTTTTAATTTCATTGAAAACTTTTCTACCAATTTTAAATGATCCTATAACCTCATCATTATAACCATACTCTATTTTACCATAAACTCTCAATCCAAAGAATAAACTTGTTGGTTTATTATCTACTGGTATTGATGACATTGATCTAAACCTTTTGAAAACGTATTGAACTTTTTCAGATGGCATATCAGCAAATTTAAAATAAAGAAGGTATTTAGATGGTGTGTCATCAATTTCTGGCTTATTATCTTTAAGACCAAGTGCTGTTAGGCATTTAAGGAATGAATTAAAAACACCTTTTCCATATCCAATTGATTCTTGAATCCTTTCGATCTTACTAACAGACACATCTGCCTCTTTCTCCTCACCACTTAAATGTGATTCAACCCTTTTTAACAAATCAATCTTATCATCATCATCTAAGACATTGATAGCATTTGATATATCCACAGACTGGTTCACACCATCTGTATATTGAGCAACTAGTTCTCTTATGAATTCGTCCTTTTCTGCCAATTTTGAAACATATTGACCAAGTGTGTCAAGAGATGATGTTGATTCAATAATATATTGTTTATACTTTTTTATCATATACTATATATTAAATTACATATCAATATTGCAGGTCTCTTATATCTATCTTATATTTATCGGATAATTGAATATTATCTTCCTCTGATATCCTAGTTATACTAACCATATAGCCCTTGTTCAATGTGAAGTATGGATTATTTGATAGGTAAGTTGTGCCTGGTGATGGTGTGTGTAGAGCGAATGGAAGTGTAAGAGTGTCAAAATAAGCAACAAAATCAACATTATCACTAACATCAATTGTTAGTATTGTACTCGCTACTTGATCAACCTTATATTGTCCAGAAAAATCAAATACTGATGATGTTCCTACAAACATATTATTCAACACCAATACATCTCCAACTTTTATAGAATTTGATATAATATTTGTATCAGCATCTAATTTAAAATTTATTAAATATCCAGAATTTAGAGTTATATTATTCGCAAAGTCAATATCGAATCCGAATCCTTTCCAAGTTGAAGCTGAGTTTGGCTGTGATGTATTGTTGTTATAGAATACCGGAAGGTCAATACTACCAATTATTAATGTTTCTATAGGATCTGTAACCAACTGACTTTCAGTAGCACCTATTGGATTAATAGTTGTTATATAAATGTCCATTTTTTTATTCTCTGTTGATATATCAGATCCGCTTATAAGAATGTCCGCTGTCTGTCTATAAACAAGATCATCCGTAAATAAAATTGATAGTTTGTCATCATTTGGTAAACTAAGATTAACCTCATCATTGTTATGAACATTGACCATAAAATTTTTATTTACCGGTGGTGTAATACTTATCGGTAATGATCCATTAGCATTATACATGTTACTGGTTAAATACTTATCAATAGAAGTATAACTCCTGTCTATATTATTCAACCTCAATGATCCCGGTGATGTGTTATCATATTCAGCATTAATTGTATCACTTGATTCTATTTGCATTGTTGAATACAACTTTAATAAACTATCTAGATTATCTATTCTAGCATTTATTAATGATAAATCATTTTGTGAATAAAGTAATTGTTTAATACCCAATATTTCATTTTTCAAACCAACATTCTCAGATATAATATTTAAAAAGCTATCATTAACAGATGATAACCTTCTCATAGCCTCATTATACAAATTCATTCCAAATAGCGAGTTAATCGCTTCTGGGTTATAAGCCTCCTGTGGATTATCATGTATAATATTAAAATTAAGATTAAGACCAAAAGCATAAGATGTTCCATCCTGACTCCCATTCGTAACCAATTTATTATAAGATGGAAATCTTATATCCACCTCATCATCTTTTGGATTATTTTCTGGATTATCTAAAAATGATATACCATAAAGGTTTGTAACTTTAATACCATTTTGATCTTCCACCGTATAATACCAAAGTATAGCGTTGAATTCAAAATCCAATGGTGGAGCATTGTTAACTTCTAATGCGTTAAACTCATCAAATGTTTGAACCTCTCTATCATGTAAGTTCATTTTAGCGTAGTGTGTTGTGTTAAAATCCAGGATAACACCATCAAGTGTCTTACCATTTGATACTGGTGTGTTAATATCACCCGTTACTCCATAAAATCTGCCTGATCTTCTTACAGAATCACCATTCTCAACCTCATATGTAAAATCTATTGTATCAAACTGTCCATAATGTGTACCAGGATACTCTACAGGGTTACTAACAATTGATGATGAGAATAACTCAGCTCCAATAATTTCTGGTTGATATTGTGATGGTATAATAGGAAATATAAGGTTTGGTTTATAGTTAATATCAGGTTTTGTTCTAAATAAAATATCAGGTGTTTGTCCTGTATGATCAGGAATATGAGCATAAACTTCTGTATATGCCTTATTAGCTTCTTGAACATTGGAAACACCATTAACCTCACCAATATATTGTATAAGCTTATGATAAACTAATCTAACATCACCAGTATTACCAGGATCGGATGAAACGGTAGTTGGAACATCCACAACAATACTCTGTAAATTACCAACTGTTGTTATATCGAGTATTGTTGTTGTTAACCCGGCCAGTGCTGATAAAGATCCAGCAAAGTCTACATCAAATTCTATGATGTCACCAACTTGGAAATTAGTAATAACATTGGTTTCCAATTGTAGAAATGTGTTAAATGATGGTGAGACTGATTGAGCATAATCGGTAACTGTCCAATCGACTATCTGCTTTTCTTTCCAAAGGTATTCTGGGAAATACGAATCATCATTTTCATTATTCCTATTAAATTCTGTTAATGTTTCAAAATATTCATCTTGTGGGACAGCTGGTTCAAAATCTATTAGATTAAGCTTCTTACACCATTTCCAAAATATCTTCTCAGAAGTGGTCTCAAGAGCTCTTGTGTCATAATAATACTCAGTATTATTCAGTCTTGATTCACGAAGTACAACTTCATTGTTAGCAACATAGTTTCTAAGTGATTCAATAACTCTATCCTTATATGTAGTTGCTAATGTCGGAGCAATCCCCGAAAATGTTGCAAAATCAAAATATGTATGAGTTGCTTGTGTTCCACCAAGGTTTACTAGATTCTCACTTGGTAAGTCCAATAGCGTGTATTTCGAAAAATACATTTTATAATTTTGGTTCTGATATGCTGCCGAAACATCTTCTGCTGACGATGGAAAAACATACATCGAAGTACCATTAGACTTCAATTTTTTATATAAGGGACATTGCATAATTTATATTTACTTTAATTATATATTAAAAATGTTAAATCTCTATGATAAAAAATAAAGAATAACTGGTCATAATAACAAATGGGAATATAAAATACTATTTAAATAAAAAATATTTATGTGTAATAGTTGATATTATATCAATAGACACTGAAACAATGCCAAGAAGGGTAAAGGGGATATTAAATTTTTCATATAGGAAATGCCAAATTAGATGGTAAACTTATCAATGATAATAAATATAAAATATATGGGCGATTTATTCTATTTTATTGGACTATTGGTATTTATTGTATCAGTGGCTATGTCAATGTCATACCATGAATCCTCATTAGTAAAAGAATGGGCAGTAGCTTTCAAAAGGGTTAGTAAAAAAGATCCTGTAAAATCTAACTTTAAAAGTGAGAGGGAGTTCAACAGTTACACTCTATCAAATTCAGGATACAAGATGGAAGTTATGTTTTTTATTTTAGGAATGTTAACATCTTCATGGCCAATATACTTTACATTACTAACATTACAAATATTTGTATCTATGCTAAATAAATATTCCATATTCAATAAAACATTTGGATTTTTGTTTCAAATTACTAAATCAATAACCATAATATTACTAGTTATGAATCATTTCCACTTTCATAAAAATATATATGACTTAATTATAACTTTTTAACAAATTCCTCAACAGCCTTCATCGTTCCTTTTATGGTGAAGTCGTATAACCCGAAAATGTTAGAATCTTCTGGAGGAGTTTGGTAAAATTTTACCGAATTGAGAATCTCATCTATTTGATTCCTATATTTTAGATAGAAATCATAGATATCTGAATCATTTATTAACCCCTCTATTTGGAAATCCTCTGGGGTTTTCATAAAAGAGTCTATAAATGTTTGATATTCACCACCAGCATTTTCAATAGTAGATTCAACCATTTCCTTCAACTCACCAAGAACCTCTTTATAATCAACACTAGATCCATCTTCGTCCTGGAAATCTTCGAATACTTTTGAGAATTTTTTCATATACTATATATTAATTCAAATACACCTCATATTTTATTTTACCACAATCATATATTTTAGGAATGTCGATGTAAGATTCAGATATGTTTGTTTTATTTTTATAATATCTCGATTTATGTATACTATTCCCATTAATAACATATTTATAATCAGTAGATGTCTCATAAACTACATTCGTAGGGATGGTTATCCTTTTTCTCCGTTCATCTAGAAGTTTCAGACGATAATTCTTTGAATTTACCAGTTATCGCGATAACTGGAGAAAAGATAGTAAGTTTATGTATCATCGCGTTTCCACCATTTTTTAGGTGGATGATCAACTATTTTAATAGTTATCCAAATTAATAAGATATCGGTATTATAAGCGTATTCTATTGGATTATCTACTTCTACTAGTTTATTAGACCATCCCCATTTATTATTATGCATATAATAGTATTGAAAATAAACAATAACCTTATGATCTAAAGCTCTAAGTCTATCAACAACCTCTTGAGCCCTGTTACAAAAATCATACCTTGGTACATCCCTTAGTACGTGATTAAAGTTAACTTGGCTCTTTTCATCATTTGCAAACACTTCTTTTGATCTAACAATTTTCACCCTATAACTGGTGAGTCCAAAGCCACCTTTGAGGTAACACGTACTATCTCAAATTCTGGATCATCACGTATTATATTAAATATATCATTTATCTCACGGATATCTTTTTGCCACAAAGCTTGCTCGTTAAATCTTATTAGTTTCATGGTTATATATATTAAAGATATTTTCCGTATATTTAAAGAATGGTAACAACAATATACGCAATTACTAGAGAAGTAGATGATTATGATTCATACCCATGTCCAATTGGATATGTTACGGATGAATCTTTAGCTAATGAATTGGTTGTTAAATTTACAGAGTTCAATAAGAT
>Ga0335396_10003547_pt1 | contig 17847 bp, 14 predicted proteins | sample FRY02_FD_205743 | JGI IMG/M metagenome (GOLD analysis project Ga0335396, IMG submission 205743) | Freshwater microbial communities from Lake Fryxell liftoff mats and glacier meltwater in Antarctica - FRY-02 (spades assembly) (version 2) | ecosystem: Environmental > Aquatic > Freshwater > Ice >... | reverse complement strand
CAAGGGGTTCCAGTCTTCTTCGCGATCAGCGGGTTTCTGATCGCACGCAGCTGGGTCAGCAACCCGCGCGTCCTGACCTACGCCTCAAAACGGCTCCTCAGGCTGATCCCCGCCCTAGTTGTTTGCGTTGGATTGATCTCGTTTGTCCTAGGCCCAGCGTTCACCACTCTCGAACTTGGCGCCTATCTCAGCAACCAGACGCCCTACCTCTACGTGTTGCGGAGCGCAGTTCTGTTCACGTTCCACGGGATACTGCCGGGCGTCTTTACTGACAACCCTTACCCGGACGCGGTCAACGGCTCGCTTTGGACCTTGCCGGTCGAGGCATCAGCCTATTTTGCAATCGGCGCGCTCGGGCTGGTCGGCTTAATGACGCGGCGCTGGGGCCTAGCAAGCGTCTTCGCGGCGGCGTTACTGCTTGCGTCGCCGCTGGTCAGCCTCGCCGCATTCGCGCCGGTGGCGGCTGAAAACGGCGCTGCGACAGGCACCCCCAACCTGGTGATCAGTCTGCTGGCAGTCTTCTTTGCGGGCAGCCTGCTGTTTGTTTACCGGCGACATGTCATTCTGAACTGGTGGTTAGCCGCAGTACTCGCTGGCCTCTGGTTGCTGACTTGGGATAGCGCTTGGGCGGGCGTGATTGCACCGCTGACAATCCCATACTTGGTTTTGATCACTGCCTACCGCACGCCGCGTGCACTCAGCCGACTGACTCGCCCCGGTGACGTGTCATACGGTGTCTATATCTACGCATTCCCAATCCAGCAAAGCATCGCGGCGATCTGGACTGGCGTCGATCCTGTAGCGATGTTCGTAGTTGCCGCGCCGCTCGCATACCTTGCCGGCCTAGCCTCCTGGCGGCTAATCGAGAAGCCTGCCCTGGCGCTGAAGCGGCGGCTGCCACCTGCCACCGTTGGCCTGACAAGCCGCCTACCTGAGTAAGACTCGCCAGCTACGCGTAGCTGTCTGTTAGCCGTGTCGCAGTCGTTCGAGAGTCCGTGTGCCGCGCACCGTGATTGGACCAACTACTTCGTACGCGCTCTACGCGCCGTAGATCGCGGCCAGCTTGGCGGCGACGACGGCCGGTGAGGCGATTGCGCTGATCCGCCGGGCGTTTGCTTTGCCGCGCGCGCTGTCGCCCCAGAGCTGATTGATTGACGCTGCCAGCGCCGCGACGTCGCCAGACGCAACCAGATCCTCGGCTGGCAGCAGCTCGCTCAGCGCGCCGACGCTGGTCGCGGCGACCGGCAGCGCTGCGGCCATCGCCTCGGCCGCCGACAGGCCGAAGCTTTCGACGAAGCGCGATGGGACGACGGCCAGCGCGGCGCCGGCCCGTAGCGAGGCCAGCTCGCCGTCGCTGACCCGCCCGGCGAAGGTCACATCGGCGCCGAGCTGCGCCGCCTGCGCCCGCAGCGCCGCTTGATCCGGCCCGTGGCCGGTGATCACCAGCGGCCGCCCAGCCAGCGCGCAGGCCTCAATTGCCACGTCGACACCCTTGTCGGGCGCAAGGCGGGCGGAGCAGATTGCGTACTCGCCGCTCGCGGGATCGGCCAACTCTTTGGCGGCGAAAACGGGGTTCGGCACAACCTCGACCGTGCGGCCGTCAATCGGCGCGCCCAGTGCGCGCAGCCGCTCCAACGCGAAGGCGCTCGGGACGGTCAGCGCGTCGGCCTGCTCGGCAAGCTTCGCCGACCAAGTGCTAAGCGACGCTGCGTAGAGCGCCGCCTCGGCGCGCGAGCCGCCGCGGCAGTTGAGCCGCAGCCCGGGCCGCGTATCGCGGCCGTGGCAGCGCGTGCAGTCGTTGCCTGACGGGTCGAGGCAGGTGCCAGCCGCGCAGACCAGCCGGTACTGGTGCAGTGTCAGCACTGTCCGCGCGCCGGCCTGGCGCGCCGCCGCCAGCGCCCGCCAACCAAACGATGGCAGCAGGTTGTGGGCGTGGACGACGCGCGCGCCGCTGCGCTCAACGGCAGCGCCGACCTGCTGTGGATCAAGGCCGCCGCGGACCAGCGCGAGGGCGCTGTCACGGCCCGACAGCGTGGCGCTGTCACGGCGCAGCAGCTCAGCCGGCTCACCGAGCTGCTCGGGGATCAGCCGCAGCAGCTCGTCAACAACCCGCTCTTCACCGCCCAGCGTGCGGTATTGGTTGTGCAAAAGGAGGATCACAGCGTCTGCTCACGCTAGCGTCAAACGCTGATGTCACCGACTGCCGCAATCATCATCCCCACGCGCGGGCGGCCGCGTTACCTCGAACGGACACTGCGCTCGCTCCAGCCGCAGGCCAGCAGCGCCGAGGTGCCGGTAATCGTTGTTGATGACGGCCCCGACCTGACGACGAGAACAGTTGCCGAAGCGCGCGGCGCTCGCTACATCGATGAGGGCGCTGGTGATGGCCTTAACGCGGCGCGTAACCGTGGCCTCGCAGCGACCGACAGCGAGCTGCTGATCTTCACCGATGACGACGTTGAAGTGAGCAGCGGCTGGCTGGCGGCGTTGCTTGCAGGCGCCGCCGCTGCGAGTGACGAGGTTGGCGTCTTTACCGGCCCGATAAATGCCCGGATTGAGGATCATCGCTTCCGCGCCTGCGGCCGCGAGGGCTGGCCGATCACGACAACCGAGCTTGGGTCGAGCGACAGCGACTGCGAAGTTGCTTGGGGGTCGAACATGATGATTCGCCGCAGCGCGATTGAGCGAGTCGGGCTCTTTGACCCGCTGCTTGGCGGCGGCGGCGACGAAGAAGAGTGGCAGGCGCGCTGGCAGCGCAGCGGCGGCCGGATCCGCTACCTCGCCGACGCGTCACTGGACCACCTGCGCTGCGGCGACGACTCGCGCCTTCGCTCACTTTGCGCGGTGGCGCGCAGCCGCGGCCGCGTTGCGCGGCGCTTTGATGAGTCGCGCGGACAGGCGCCCGCGGTGGGCGGCGAGCTGCGAACGCTGGCTGGCTGCCTGTGGCATGGGCCGCGGCGGCTCTGCGCAATGGGGCCGGTGATGACGGCGCACAGCTGGGGCAGGCTGGAGGCCGCAATCTGGCGCAAGCCGCTCAGCGAAGCGCCGCTGATTACCGGCGTAAACGACTTTCTTGCGCCTGGCAGCGGAATCGTTGCTGGCCGCCGTGCCCGGCTGCTGGCGCTGGCCGACCGCGGCCTTGACCTGCGCGCAGCGCGAAGCGACCGCGCGCTAGCGCGGGCCGCAGCGCAGGGGCCCCAGCGCAGCGTGCTCGTTTTGACCGTCGCGGGCGAGGGCGAAACGCTGCTCACGGCGCAACGCGCTGAACTCGAGCGCTCGCGCCACGCTGTTGAGCTGCGCACTGGCGCCGCTGGCGGCGGCGGCAAGTTTGAGAACCTCAACCTGCTGTTTGCGGCCGCCGATCGCCAGCAGTACGACTGGATCGTTGTGCTCGACGATGACGTCGACCTGCCAAGCGGCTTTCTTGACCGCTTTCTCTTTGCCGCCGAGGCGGCGCAGCTGCAGATCGCGCAGCCAGCCCACCGACTCCACTCACACGCCGCCTGGCCGATCACGCGCCGGCGCAGTGGCGTGCGCTCGCGCCGCACCAACTTTGTTGAGATTGGCCCGGTGACAGCCTTCGCGCCAGCGGCGGCGGCCGCGCTGATCCCATTCCCGCCGCTGCAAATGGGATGGGGGCTCGACGCCCATTGGGCCGCAATTGCAGCGCAGCGCGGCTGGCCGCTCGGAATCGTTGACGCAACACCGGTTGGCCACACGCTGCGAGCGACAGCCGCCGACTACCCGCGCGAGGCCGCTATCGCTGAGGCCCAAGCATTCCTTGCCGAGCGGCCCTACCTGCGCCGCGACGAGATCCGCACGATCGGGATTCAGCGATGAAGGTTGCCGTCGTCGCGGAGTTCTACCCGCGCGCCCATGACCCGGTGCTTGGCATTTGGGCGCACCGCCAAGCGCAAGCCGCGATCGCCGCTGGCGCCGAGCTTCGCGTGGTTGTCTTAAACCGCGTTGTTCCACCGGCCGCGACGCCAATCCTTAGCCGCCCCGCAGCGGCGCTGAAGCTGGCCCGCCACCCTTCGCGCTTAAAGCTCGACGGTGTGGAGATTGATTATGTCCGCTACGCCTCGCCGCAAATGGGCAGCTCATACGGATCCTGGGGAAGCTGGGCCGCGAAGCCACTCGGTCGCGCGCTCGCGAAGCTACGCAAGGAATTCCCGTTCGACCTGATCCACGCCCACAACGCCGTCCCAGCCGCCGACGCCGTACTGACCGCGGGCCTAACCGACCCGCTTGTAGTTTCCGTTCACGGCGCCGACCTCTACTACACCGCTCCGCGCTTTCCGCAAGGGCGGGCGGCGGTCGAACGGGCCTTCGCGCAGGCGCGGCTGGTGATTGCCAACGGCGCGGGGATCGCGGGCGACTGCGCCCAGCTTGGCGCCGAGAGCTGCGAGGTCGTCCACCTAGGTACCGACCTGCCGGCGAGTCGCGCGCCGCGGCCCGAGCACCCCACGCTCGTCACCGTCGCCCACCTCGCTACGCGCAAACGCCACGCCGATGTGCTGCGCGCGCTCTGGGTGCTGCGTGACCGCTTCCCTGAGCTGCGTTATCTGATCATCGGCGACGGGCCTGAGCGCGCCAAGCTTGAGCAGCTGGCCGACTCGCTTGGACTGCGGGGGCGCGTTGAGTTTGCCGGACAGCTAGAGCACGAGGAGGCTTTGCGGCGCGCGCGCGAATGCTCAATCTTCGTGATGCCAAGCGTCGACGAGGCCTTTGGCGTCGCTTACATCGAAGCGATGGCCGGCTGGCTGCCGGCGGTTGGATCGGTCGGTGAGCCAGGGCCGTTTGAGATTCGCCGCTACGGCCAAGGGATGCGGATAGTGCCCCCGGCCGACGTTGAGCGGCTCGCCGAGCGGCTCGGTGAGATGCTCGAATCCCCCGCGCTGATAGCCGATCTTGGCAACCATGCGCGGGCGACAGTTGAGCGCGAGTTCAGCTGGCAGGCCTGCGGCGCGGCGACCGTCGCCGCCTACGAGAAGGCGCTCTCGCAATGACGAAGCCCGTGCTGGTGGTCACAAACCAAGTGCCAGCGGACCGCGCCGGTGCGCTGGCCGAGCTGCACAAGGCCGAGGGAATAAAACTCGCGATCTACGACGGCAAGCAGCACCACGGCAGCCCCGGCCTCGACGATCCGGGCGTTCCGTTTATTCGCTCAAGCCAGAAGGGGATCTACCGACTCGCCGCCAGTGGCCGCTACCGCGCAGTAATTGCGACCAGCGCCGGGCGCGTTGCGCTTCCCGCCGCCTACGCCGGTGCGCGCCGGGCTGGAATTCCATTCATCTACTGGACGGGCATCTGGCATCAGGTTTCGACCCCCGCCCACCTTGCCGCGGCGCCGCTGGTGCGCTGGATTGAAGCTCACGCCGACGCCGTGATCGCCTACGGCCCGCACGTTGCCCAGTACGTCAAAGGCCACGGAGCGAAGAATGTTCACTTGGCGCCGCAGCCGGTTGACGTTCAGTTCTGGAGTGAGCCGGGGCGCCCCGCCGCATGGCGCCAGCAGCTTGGTGAGCCGTCACTGCTGGTTGGCGTGGCCGGCCGCAGCGGCGTGGATAAAGGAGTTGGCGTGGCAATCGAAGCCTGGCAGCGCGGCGCGCTGGCTTCACACGGCGCGATGTTGGTGATCGCCGGTGATGACGATGGCGGCCGCGCCGATCAGCCTTCAGTCCGTGCGCTCGGCAAGCTCAGCGCCGCGCAGATGCGCGACCTTTACGCCGCAGCCGACATCTGGCTAGTCCCCTCCGTGGCGACTCGCGCCTTCCGTGAGCCGTGGGGGCTGGTCGTCAACGAAGCGATGCTCCAAGGCGCGGCCGTGATCGCCAGTGATGCGGTTGGCGCCGCCGCCGGCGGGCTCGTCAGCGACGGCGAAACTGGGCTGATCGTAGAAGCCGGCGACGAGGCCGCCCTCGCGGCTGCAACGCAAAGCCTTGAGCGCGACCCGGCGCTGCGCGAAAAGCTCGCCGCAGCGGGGCTTCAGGCCGCCGCCAACTACGATTACGCGGCTTGGACCGCGGGCTGCTCGGCAGCCTTGGAAAGCGTCCGCGCCGGGCGAAGCGCCTGCTAGCGTTCACTCTTGTTGCAGTTTCGACCAGTTTTGCTGCGGCTGCACGCCCTCTAGCCATGAAACGCTTGCTAAAGACGACACCACTGCCGGCGGGGCTAGCCGCCGCGGCGCTCTTCGCCGCGCTCATTGCGCCGAGCGCTGCGCTGGCAAGCTGGGAGGACCTACTGCAGCAGGCCTGCGGCGAGAAGGGGCAGGTGACCGGCACCTTCACGCAGGCTGAATACAAAGAGGCGCTGGCGAACATTCCCGCCGACGCCGACCAGTACTCAAACTGCCGCGCGATTATCGAAGCTGCCCAGCTGGCGGCGGCAACTGGATCAAACGCGCTCTCAGAGGCGCAGGCCGCAGCGATTCTGGCGACCGCCGCCCCGGAGGAGCGGCAAGCGATCGCCACCGCTGTGAACGAATCCTCCAGCGGCGACAAAGTGAAGGTTGGCGACGTGATCGTTGACCCGGCAGCCTTCGGCACGGCTGCCACCGCCACCGCGGCGGCGAACAAACTTCCACTCTCACTAAAAATCCTGCTCGCGCTGCTTGGCGCCGGCTCGCTCGCCGCGCTGGGCGCGGTCCTGATCCCTCGTGTCCGCAATTACTACGCCAGTCGCTGAGCCGCTGGCGCTCCAGCACGCCAGCGGCCCGCCAGGCCGCTGGACGCCGCTTGGCCGCGTGCTGCTAACGCTGGCCTTCGCAGCGCTCTTCTGCGCGCTTAGCTTCCACGCCAGCGGCGGCCTGCAGCTGAAGACGCTCACACAGACCGAGGTGGTGCTGATCGCGCTGGCAGGAATCCTCGGCGCGCTAGCCGTTCTCGCCAGCGCTGACACTCGCAAGCCGTGGGGGCTGATCTCGATCGGTTTCTTTGCGCTGCTCGTTTTCATTACCGGCGCCTCAATCGTTTGGGCGATCGACCCAAACGTCGCCTGGCTCGAGACGAACCGCACGCTTGCGCTGCTGGCGGCCTTCGTGACCGGCGCTGCGCTGGTGCGCCTCGCCCCCGGCCAGTGGCGCTCGCTGCTCGGCGGGCTGCTGATTGCCAGCTTTGCAGTCAGCCTCTACGCGCTACTGACAAAGGTTTTCCCTGCTGCCTTAGCTGAGACCGAAACTTACGGCCGCCTGCGTGAACCGTTCGGATACTGGAACGCCGTCGGCCTGACAGCCGCGCTTGGCCTGCCCGCCGCCGCTTGGCTTGGCGCGCGCCGCGAAGGCCACGCCGCAACAGCAGTTCTCGCCTACCCAGTCAGCGGGATTCTCATGGTGGCGCTGCTGCTGGCGTACTCACGCGGTTCGCTGCTGGCGGCAGCGCTAGGGCTCGCCTTCTGGTTGATTCTTGTTCCGCTGCGACTGCGCTCAGCGACAGTGCTGATCGCCGGGATTGGCTTTGGCGCGCTGCTTGGCGTCTGGGCCTTCGGGCAGAGCGGGCTCAGCGCCGACCGAATTGAGCTGCCGCTGCGCAGCAACGCTGGCACCGAGCTAGGAGTAGGGCTGCTGGCGCTAACGGTGATCCTGCTGATAATCGGCCTCGTCGCAACCTGGCTGCGCGAGCGGCGCCAGTGGCCAGCGAAGACAACGCGCACCTGGGGCGCGCTGCTGCTGATCTGCCTCGCACTCGCTCCGATCGCCCTAGCGGCCGTGCTCGCCACCTCAGAGAAGGGCTTCGCTGGCAGCATCTCTAGCGGCTGGAAGAGCTTGACCGACCCCAACGCCAAGCAGCCACGCAACGACCCGACTCGGCTGACGGCGATCGGTAGCGCGCGAGCCCGTTACTGGCGCGACGCGATCACAATCGTCAAGTCAAAGCCGGTGATTGGCGTGGGCGCCGGTGGTTATGAGGCGGCGCGACTGATCGTTCGTGAAGACGACCTTGATGTGCTCCATGCACACGGTTTCATAGTCCAGACCGCGGCCGATCTTGGCGCCGTAGGACTGGCCGTGACGCTAGCGCTGCTGGCAGCATGGCTGGCTGGAGCTTGGCGCGCGACCGGCCCATGGCGCGGGCCTGGGCGGCGCAGCTGGAGTGATGATCGGGCCGGAATGATGGCGCTGGCGGCGGTCGTCGTCGTCTTTGGCGTCAGCTCGCTGGTCGACTGGACTTGGCTGATTCCCGGCACGGCCGTGCCGGCGCTCTTCGCTGCTGGCTGGCTGGTGGCGCGTGGGCCACTGGCGCAGCAGATAACGCCCGTAGGCAGCCTTCGCGACCGGCTTCGCAGCGGCGTGCGTAGCCGCTGGCGCGCAGCCAGCGCGCTGCTGCTGATCGCGATCGCGGCCGTCGGAGCTTGGACCGTGACGCTGCCCCAGCAGTCGGTCAACCAGAGCGACGCAGCGCTCGAAGCGCTGGTTGCTGGTAAGAACGCCCAGGCCCAGCAGCTAGCGCTCGAGGCGCAATCGACCAACCCGTTCTCAAACGAGCCGCTTTACGTGCTGGCCGGCGCGCAGACCGTCGCCGGCGAGCTGCCGGCCGCCGAGGCTACATACGAGAGCGCCGTCCAGCGCCGCCCGTCAGTAGTGGCTGGCTGGATCGCTCTAGCCCAGTTCCGCCTCAACGAGCAGGACGATCCGATCGGCGCGCAGCGCGACATCAAAGCAGCGCTACACCTCAACCCGCGCGCGCTGCAAGCGAAGGCAACCTTCCTGCTTGCCTACCGCGCCGTCAAACGCGCCGAGGAGAAGAAGTCAAAAAAGAAAAAGACGGAGAATTAGTTCACCTTGCGCGGGCGATCAGCGAGCGGCGCAGCAGCGGCGGCCCGTCAGCGGCGATCACGCTGACCTGATCAAAGCCGGCGCCGCTAAGGAGCTCGCGCAGGGTGCGTGCGGTAAAGAAGCGCAGATGGTCGGCGCGGGGGTCGAACCGGCGTTCAAGCGGGCGGCCCGCCAGCGCCTCGCGGGCAACAACAAGTCGCGCCTGGTTTGGCGTAGTCGCCAGCAGCATCGCTCCAGTGACGAGCACGCGCCGCACCTCGCCGAGCAGCAGTTGCACGTCAACGACGTGCTCGAGCGTCTCGCCGCACCAGACGAAATCGAATGAGCTATCGGCAAACGGCAGCGGCGCGCCCTCCTCGCTGTGGACGAACTCAGCCTCGGGGACCCGTGTGCGTGCGCGGCGCAGCGCCTCCTCAGCCGCGTCAACGCCAACGACGCTCATGCCGGCTCCAACCAGCGCGGCGCTGAAGTGGCCGTCACCGCAGCCAAGGTCAATCACCCGCTGGCCTGCAATCACGTCGGCCAGCAGCAGCTCACGGCGCTGCTCAAAGCTCTCCGGCAGCGCGCCGGGCGGCACCGCCGCCCAAACTTCTTCGTGCCAGCCCGCCACCTAAAAGGCGCCGCGGCGCCGCAGAACGGCGGGAATTGTCTGCACGATGATGCTGAGGTCAAGCGCTAGCGACCAACTCTCAATGTAAAGAAAGTCAAGCTTTACGAGATCATCAAAGTCAAGCTCAGAGCGGCCCGAGACCTGCCAGAGTCCAGTCATCCCCGGCAGCACCAGGTAGCGGCGCCGGTGCCAGTCCTCAAGCCGCGCGTAATCGCGCTGAGGCAGCGGCCGCGGCCCGACGATCGACATCTTGCCGCGCAGCACGTTCCACAGCTGCGGCAGCTCATCGAGTGAGATGCGGCGCAGTAGGCGGCCGACCGGCGTAACGCGCGGGTCGCGGCGGATCTTAAAGAGCGGCCCGTCAGCCTCGTTTTCAGCCTCCAATTCGTGCTGAATCAGCTCCGAGCCTTCGTACATCGTGCGGAACTTAAGGCAGGCGAACGGCTCGCCGCCAATCCCGGGCCGCGTTGAGCGGAATAGCACCGGCCCGCGCGAACTGAGCTTGACGGCCAGCGCGATCAGCGCCAACAGTGGGCTCAGCAGAATCAGGCCAAGCAGCGCGCCGCTCAGGTCGAAGAGCCGCTTGAGCGCATAGTCGGCGCCTTCAAAGACCGGCGCGCGCAGTTCGAACAGCGGCACCGCTGAGCCGGGAACAAACTCGGCTCGGCGCGCGAGCAGCTCGCTCGTTGTCGGCGCGACCCTAACCCGCACGCCGCGCTCGTGGCAGCGGTCAACGATCTCCAGCACGCGCGCTTCATCAAAGCCTGGGTCGGCGATCACCAGCTCATCAAAAGCGACCGAACCAAAGACGTCGTCAAGCTCTGCTGGCCCAACGATGTCAACGACCTCAACCGGATTGCTGCGGCTGGCAGCCAGAGCCTTGCCGACCGCCTCGGCGTGGGCGCCAACCCCCACCAGCACGGCGCTGCGGCGATAACCGGCGGCGCGCAGGATCCTGCCGCTGGCGCGCTCATAGAGGGCGCGCAGCAGTCCGATGATCGCGACCGCAAAGATCAGCGTGCCCCAAAAAATGTAATAACTGGAGAAGTCGCGGCCAACGATCTCGGAGTAGAGAAAGGCGACCAAAGCAACCGAGAAGAGCGCCGAGACAACGGCGCCCAGCCCGGGCCGTGAGCCACGGTCGCCGTAAAGGCCGGCGCGGGCAAAGAGCAGCAGCGTCAGCAAGGCGGCAAAGACGCCGTAGTTGTAGGCCTGCGTGAGGTTGGCATCGAAGCTGGCGCCGCCAATAATCAGTGACTTACTCTGAAGCGCGACGAGGATCGCCAAGTAAATGCCAGCTAGGTCAACGATCACGAGCGAGACCACGCGAACCGCGCTGCGCAGCAGGTCCATCGTCAAAAGGAACGACAGTGGCGTGCGGCGGCGGCGCAGGTCATGGCCGTCAGCGACGACCAGCAACTCAGGGCGCTCGGCGAACGGATCGCGCGGCGTTGACTTTGGTCGACTTGGTTTATCGGGCATCGATTTATCTACCTAAACACAGCCCGGCCGCAAATGTAACGGCCGGCTTCAGCTGGGCATTCCAAGCAGCGCTTCAGCGCCGGACTGCTCAATCGTCTGCGCAAGCCCTTCACGCAATGCAACCTTCGGCTCCCAGGACAGTAGTTCCTGCGCGCGCGTGATGTCTGGCTTGCGCTGCTTCGGATCGTCGGTCGGCAGCGCCTCGTAAACGATCTCGGAGCGCGAACCTGAAACCTCAATCACGTTTTGTGCCAGCTCGAGCAGCGTGAACTCATCCGGATTACCAATGTTGACCGGCTGATGCTCGCCTGACTGACTGAGCGCAATCAACCCGCGAATGAGGTCAGAGACGAAACAGAAGGAGCGCGTTTGGCTGCCGTCACCGAAGACCGTGATCGGTCGATCGGCCAGCGCTTGGCGCAGGAAGGTCGGAATCGCGCGGCCGTCGTGGGCGCGCATCCGCGGGCCGTAAGTGTTGAAGATCCGCACGATCGCTGTGTCAACGCCCTGCTGGCGGTGGTAGGCCATCGTCAGCGCCTCGGCGTAACGCTTTGCCTCGTCGTAAACGCCGCGCGGGCCGATCGGGTTTACGTGGCCCCAGTAATCCTCGGTCTGCGGGTGAACCTGCGGGTCGCCATATACCTCGCTGGTTGAGGCGAGCAGAAAGCGGGCGCGGTGTTCCTTCGCAAGGCCGAGAGTGTGATGGGTTCCGTGCGAACCAACCTTCAAGGTCTGCAGCGGCAAGCGCAGATAGTCGATCGGTGAAGCAGGAGAGGCGAGGTGGTAGATCGAATCGATCGGCTGCTCAATGAAGTAAGGCTCAGTGATGTCGCAGTTGACGAAAGTGAACTCGTCGGCGCGAATGTGCTCAATGTTGCCCAGCGAGCCGGTTTCAAGGTTGTCGACGCAGATTACGCGGTCGCCGCGGCGCAGCAATTCGTCGCAAAGGTGCGAGCCAAGAAAGCCTGCGCCGCCGGTAACTAGGGAAGTGGCCATCGGTCAAGAGTACGGAGTTGACGAGCTCTTGCGCGGGCCGTTTCGTGCGGGTCAGCGGCCCGGGCTCATTCCGCCCTCTGCTTAGGCGTCACGCCGCCAACTCGCCGGCGTTCTTCGCCTTCAACCTCAACCTTCCAGATCGGCGCGCAGGCCTTCAGCTCGTCAATGATTTCGCGCGCTCCAGCGAACGCTTCGCTGCGGTGCGCCGCGCTGGCGGCGACAATCACGCTCGCCTCGCCCAAAGGCACGCTGCCTACGCGGTGCTCGGCGGCGGCGGCGCAGAGCCCGTGGCGCTCAGTTGCCGCGTCAACGATGCGGGCCATCTGCTCCAAAGCCATCTCGGCGTAAACCTCGTAGTCGAGCGACGCGACTTCGCGCGTGACGCCAGAGAAGCTGACGACGGCGCCGGCGCGCGGGTCGCGGACGCGCTGCACGAGCGCGTCGAGCGAAAGCGGCGACTCGCTAAGCGCGACGTGAGTTTGCGCGCCGCCGCCGGAGACCGGCGGAATCAAAGCCAGCTCATCACCGGCCGAAAGAACAAGGTGATCATCGGCGTACTCGCGGTTGACGGCCAGCAAGCAGCCGCTGGCGTCGATCTGCCCGCTCAGCGCGGCGAGCGCGTCGGCGACGCTCGCGCCATCAGCCAGCTCCAGCTGCAGCGAATCGCTGCCCGCCAGCTCGCGCAAACCTGCAAATAGTCGAACCGAAACCTCCACAGCGCGCAGCCTACGGCACAACCTCTTTTTCGATCCGGCGGTACGGTTCTCAAATGGCTTCTTCAGAGCAGAACGAGCGCGTCACAATCGCGCCGATCGTTGGCCCCGACGACCCGCGCCGCTTCACCGATTCAGGAATTGAAATCGATGCTCTTTACGGCGAAGCAGATTTACCGAAAGATCTTCAGCTTGGAGTGCCCGGCGACTTCCCTTACACGCGCGGAGTGCACGAGCAGATGTACCGCTCGCAGCAGTGGACAATGCGTCAATACGCCGGTTACGCGAGCGCGAAGGAATCGAACGAGCGCTACCGCTACCTGCTCTCGCGCGGCGGCACCGGCCTTTCGATGGCCTTCGACCTGCCGACGCAGCTAGGGCTCGATTCCGACAACGCGCTCTGCGAAGGCGAGGTTGGCCGCACCGGCGTGGCGATCGACACGATCGACGACATGCGCACCGCGTTTGATCAAATTCCACTTGATCAAGTTTCAACGTCGATGACGATCAACGCTCCGGCCTCGGTGCTGCTGATGCTCTACGACCTTGTCGGCGAGGAGCAGGGCGTGCCGAGCGACCAGCTTCGCGGCACGGTCCAGAACGACATCCTCAAGGAGTACGTCGCGCGCGGCAACTACATCTATCCGCCTGAGGCTTCGATGCGGCTGACGACCGACGTCTTCGCTTACTGCTCCGAAAATATTCCAAAGTGGAACACGATCTCGATCTCCGGCTACCACTTTCGCGAGAAGGGCTGCTCAGCGGTGCAGGAGGTCGCCTTCACGCTCTCGACCGGAATTGCTTACGTGCAGGCGGCGATCGACCGCGGCCTCGACGTAAACGACTTCGCGCCGCGCTTGGCCTTCTTCTTCAACGGCCACAACAACGTCTTCCAAGAGGTCGCGAAGTTCCGCGCCGCGCGGACAATGTGGGCGCAGATCATGAAAGAGCGCTTCGCAGCGACCAACCCGAAGGCGATGATGCTGCGCTTCCACACCCAGACCGGCGGCGTGACGCTGACCGCCCAGCAGCCGGAGAACAACATTGTCCGCGTAGCACTGCAAGGCTTCGCTGCAGTCTGCGGCGGCACGCAGTCGCTGCACACCAACGGCTTCGACGAGGCGCTGGCGCTGCCGAGCGAGGCGGCCGCGAAGACGGCGCTGCGAACACAGCAGATTATCGCCGCCGAGTCGGGCGCGGCCGACACCGTTGACCCGTTCGCTGGCTCTTACTACGTAGAATCACTCACGGACGAGATCGAAAGTCGAGCGGCTGAGCTGATCGCCAAAGTCGACGAGCTTGGCGGCGCCGTCAACGCAATTGAGTTCATGACGGCCGAGATCGACGAATCGGCTTGGGGTTATCAAGAGCGTTACCGCACGAAGCAGGACATCGTCGTCGGCGTCAACGAATACATCGAAGAGCAGATCGAAGTGCCCGGCCTGCTGCGAGTTGACCCGCAGTCTGAGCGCGAGCAGCTCGCCCGGCTGGCTGCTTTCAAAGCGGACCGCGACCAGGAGCTCGTCGCCGCCAGGCTCGAAGAGCTGCGCGAGGTTGCTCGCGGCGAAGCGAACTTAATCCCGGCGATCCGCGCGGCACTGAAGGACCGCTGCTCGATGGGCGAAGTTTGTGGCGCGATGAAAGATGTATTCGACGGTTACAAGCCGGGCTCCTAGCGCCAAGCGCCTAGGATTAAGAAATGCTCGCGCTGCTCGTCTATGAATTCGTTCTTTGGATTTATCTTGCTGCGGTAGTGATCGCCTTCGGGGCGCCGTTCATCTACCCAATTATTTTGGCCCGCGTGACGAACGCCAACCCCGAAGCGCTGCCGGGGCTCTACAACGCGATGATCCACGCCGGTCGCACGCTGATCAGCGTCGCCTACGCGGTCATCCTCCTCGCCGGCGCCTACCTCGCAAGCGACGCTGGGCTGTGGAGTGAGTATTGGGTTTTGGGCTCGCTGGTTATTTTGGTTGTGCTCGTCGGCATTAGCCTTGGCCTCGCGCTGCCGACCGAGAAGAAGCTCAGCGCGATCGCTACAAAGGAACTGGCAGCGCGCGGTGGCGGCGAGCAGATGACCTTCTCGGCTGAATACGAGAAGGGCTACCGCAAGCTCAACCTTGTAGGCGTGATCTCGAACGTTTTGGTTTTGATCGCGCTCTTCTTGATGATCGCCCAGCCCGTTTAGCCGTTAGGCCAAGCGGGCGCCGCCTTGCAGCGCCCATTTTCGGCAGGAATGGCCTTTGTCGAATGGAAGAGATGACAACGATGTCAGCGCACAGTGCAGAGCGCAGGCTTGTTAAGTCTTCGCCGGAGCTTTGGGCCGAGGTCAGCGATCAAGAGTCGCTTGGCCGCCGTCTCGATGCCTTTGGCGAAATTCGCATAACCGGGACCGATCCCGAATCCACCGTCGCCTGGGAGGGCAACGCAGTTAGCGGCACGGTGGCAATCGCATCGGCCGGTTGGGGAACGAAGGTCACGCTGACGGTCGAAGCTGAGGATCGCCCCGTCGCCGCGCCCGCCCCCGCGCCACCAACGCCGGAGCCTGAACGGGCCGCCGCGGCCGAGCCGACCACGACGCCGGCGGTCGCCGCGGCCCCACTCGCGGCCCCAAGCAAGGACGAGCCGACGCCTGCGCCGAAGCCCAAGCGCGGCTTCTTCGCTCGCCTGTTCGACTTTGGCCCGGCGACCCCAGACCCCCAGCGTCAGGCTGCGCCTAGCGACGAACCAGCCCCGCGCCCGAAGCCTGAAGTAACGCCCGAGCCTGAGCCGATGCCCGAGCCGATGCCCGAGCCGATCGTCGTGCCCGAAGTTGAGCCGGCAATCAGCACCGAACTGCCTGAGGCAGCGCCACTGAGCGCCGAATCGATCGACGAGATTCTCGCCGGCGTGCTCGACGACCTTGGCGCCGCGCATCACCGCCCCTTCTCTCGCTCCTAGCTCGCGCAGCGGCCGCAGGCCCTGCCGCCCTGCCCAGCATCTAGACTGGGGCGCCTGATGGCGAGCGAACCCGTGGCTGAAGACTTGACCGCAAAACTGGCGCTGCTCGGCGAGATGCGCGAGCAGGCGATGCACTCCTCGCCCGAAGCCGAAGCCAAGCAGCACGACCGCGGCAAGTACACGGCGCGCGAGCGGATCGAAAAGCTGCTCGACGAAGGCTCGTTCCAAGAGCTCGACACCTTCATGCGCCACCGCACGTTCGACTTCAACATGCAGGAGAACCGCCCTTGGGGCGACGCTGTGGTAACCGGCCACGGCACGATCGACGGGCGCCGCGTCTGCGTTTTCAGCCAGGACTTCACCGTCTTTGGCGGCTCGCTCGGTGAGGTGATGGCCGAAAAGATGTGCAAGGTTATGGATCTGGCGGCGAAGATCGGCTGCCCGGTGATCGGCATCAATGATTCCGGCGGCGCGCGAATTCAGGAGGGCGTCGTGTCGCTCGGCGCTTACGGCGACGTCTTCGTTCGCAACGTGATGTGTTCGGGAGTGATTCCGCAGATCAGCTTGATCATGGGACCCTGCGCTGGCGGCGCCGTCTACTCCCCCGCGATTACCGATTTCATCCTGATGGTCAAAGAGAGCTCGCACATGTTCATCACCGGCCCTGATGTGATCAAAACCGTCACCGGCGAGGAGGTCGGCTTCGAAGAGCTTGGCGGAGCGATGACGCACAACAGCAAGTCGGGCGTAGCCCAGCTGGCGGCCGAAAGCGAGGACGCGCTACTTGAGGACACCCGCTACCTGCTCTCCTTCCTGCCGCAGAACAACCTTGAAACAGCGCCACGCGTCGCGCCGACCGACGACCCGCAGCGGATGGACGAGTCGCTCGACAGCATGGTCCCAGAGAATCCAAATAAGCCGTACGACATGCGTGAAGTCGTGAAGACGGTCGTCGACGATGGCGAATTCTTCGAGCTTCACGAGCACTGGGCGAAGAACATTATTTGCGGCTACGCGCGCCTTGATGGCTACTCGGTTGGGATCGTCGGCAACCAGCCGGCGCAGTTGGCCGGCGTGCTCGATATCGACGCCTCGTCAAAAGCGGCGCGCTTCGTTCGCACCTGCGACGCCTACAACATTCCGATCCTCACTTTCTGTGATGTTCCTGGCTTCCTGCCGGGTACCTCACAGGAATGGGGCGGCATCATCCGCCACGGAGCGAAGCTGCTCTACGCCTACACCGAGGCAACAGTGCCAAAAGTCACGGTGATTACGCGCAAGGCCTACGGCGGCGCTTACGACGTGATGGCCTCCAAACACCTGCTGGCTGACTTCAACTTTGCTTGGCCTCAGGCCGAGGTCGCCGTGATGGGCGCCGAGGGCGCGGTCAACATTATTTACCGCCGCGAGCTGGCCGACGAGAAGACGCCCGAAGGCCGGCGCGAAGAGCTGATGGCCGACTACAAAGAACGCTTCGCGAACCCTTACTCCGCCGCTGAGCGAGGCTACATCGACGACGTGATAATCCCGCACGAGACGCGGCCGAAGGTAATCAGCGCGCTTGAAACTTTGCAAACCAAGCGCGTCGATCAACCAAAGCGCAAGCACGGCAACATCCCGCTTTGAGAATGCTGTGCTAGCTAGCGCTGACCGTAGACGCTGAACCAATCGCGGTACTCTCGCTGCCGTGAATCCGGCGACGAGCACGAACATTTCACCAGCACCAAGCGAGCTTGAGGCGGCGGCCGTGATCGCCGCTATCGCCAGGCTTCAGCGCGATTTTGCGCCCGCCAACCCAGCGGACGCGCCGCAAGCGGCGGCGTGGCAGCGCGCAGCGCTTGCCGAAGGCGTCAATCATGCTCCCCTAGCAAACCGCAGCTGGAGTTTTTCGTGACCTCAATCAAGCGCGAAATGGGCGCCGCCTCGGGCGCGATCGCCCGATAATCTTTAGCGCGCAATGTTTAGCTCAATTCTGATCGCCAACCGCGGCGAAATCGCCCTTCGCGTAATCCGCTGCTGCAAGGAGATGGGGATTAAGTCGATCGCCGTCTACTCAGAGCTGGACCGCGACGCGCTGCACGTTCAGGCCGCCGACGAGGCTTACCTGCTGGGCCCCGGGCCAGCCGCGGAAAGCTACCTCAACGTCGAGAAGCTGCTTGAAGTGATCAAGCAAAGCGGCGCCGAGGCCGTTCACCCCGGCTACGGATTCCTCGCCGAGAACGCCCCTTTTGCCGAAATGCTCGCCGACGAAGGAATCGTCTTCATCGGCCCGCCGGCCAGCGCGATCGAATCGATGGGCAGCAAAACGTCGGCGCGCGAGCTGATGCAAGCCG
>Ga0335396_10003545_pt1 | contig 17853 bp, 17 predicted proteins | sample FRY02_FD_205743 | JGI IMG/M metagenome (GOLD analysis project Ga0335396, IMG submission 205743) | Freshwater microbial communities from Lake Fryxell liftoff mats and glacier meltwater in Antarctica - FRY-02 (spades assembly) (version 2) | ecosystem: Environmental > Aquatic > Freshwater > Ice >... | reverse complement strand
TATTTATCATTTACGCAATTTTTAGCATTTATTGGAACAATTAATATATTTTTAGTTATAATATTTATTAATAGATTAAAAGAAATTAATTGTTATTGTAGTGAGGATATTAAAAGAGAGGTTTATTACATTTATAATATTATATTATTATCAATAATTTGTATATATTTATTCTTTGCTTTTATTGGTGCTATGTTATATATATATAATTATTAGTCCAATACATCACCATCGGGCTTTTCACTTGTAGGATTTACATCAGGCATTCCGCCAGGCATTCCACCCATCATTCCCTCAGGCATTCCACCCATCATTCCCCCCGGAATTCCACCAGGTGCTCCTTGGCTATATAGTTTTTGCATTAAAGGATTAATAACTGCCTCCAATTCTTTTTGTTTAGTTTTGTATGTATCAATATCCGCTTTGTTATTTTCTTCCATCCATTTAATACCTTCTTCAATAAGAGGGTCGAGTTCTGCTTTAATTTCATCCAAAACAGGAGGGGAGTCATCTTTTTTGACAATACTATTTTTAAGATTATACAAATAGTTCTCAAGACCATTCTTTGCGTCAATTAACTCTTTTGTTTTTTCATCTTCTTCTTTAAACTCTTCCGCCTTTTTAATCATTTCATCAATCTGTTCTTTTGATAGACGTCCTTTGTCATTTGAAATAGTAATGTTATTAGTTTTTTTAGTTGATTTTTCTTCAGCGGTAATATTCATAATACCATTCGCATCAATATCAAAAGCTACTTCAATTTGTGCTTGCCCGCGAGGCATAGGAGGGATTCCATCTAAATGAAAACTACCTAGAAGATTGTTATCTTTGGTAAAACCTCTCTCTCCTTCATAAATTTTGATATCAACTCCCGGTTGATTGTCTGCATATGTTGAAAACACCTGAGACTTTTTAGTTGGAATTGTTGTATTCCTTTCAATAATTTTAGTCATAACACCACCAGCTGTTTCAATACCGAGTGAAAGCGGGGCAACATCCAAAAGAAGAAGTTCGCTTGTTTTTTTATTTCCTTGTCCAGTCAAAATCGAAGCTTGTACTGCTGCTCCATATGCTACTGCTTCATCTGGGTTAAGAGATTTATTCAATTGTTTTCCATTAAAATAATTAGATAAGACTTCTTGAATTTTTGGAATACGGGTTGTTCCACCTACAAGAACGATTTCGTCAATATCACCTTTACCCATCTTTGCATCTTTAAGAAGTCTGTCAAGAGGCAAGAGTGTCTTTTGAAATACTTTATCAGCTAGAAGTTCGAACTTAGCACGTGTTAGAGTAGCATTATAATCAACGCCATCCAATAGAGAATCAATTTCAATATTAGTGGTTGAACATACAGATAGATTTTTCTTGGCATTTTCAGCAGCCATATTTAGTCGCTTTAGTGCTCTAGCATTTTCTCTCACGTCTTTTTTCATTCTCTTTTTAATATCATCACACAACCAATCAACAATTAGATTGTCAATATCAGAACCTCCCAAATGCGTATCTCCACCAGTTGATTTAACTTCAAAAATACCACCATCAAGTGTTAGAATAGATACATCATGTGTTCCTCCTCCACAATCAAATACAAGAATATTTTTTTCAGTTTTATCATCGGTTTTATCAAGACCATATGCAATAGCCGCAGCTGTAGGTTCATTAATGATACGTAGAACCTCTAACCCAGCAATAGTTCCAGCGTCTTTTGTAGCTTGACGCTGTGAATCATTAAAATATGCTGGAACGGTAATAACAACCTTTTTAAGAGGATGTCCAAGAAATGATTCGGTTGTTTCTTTAAGGCGTTGAATAACCATTGCTGAAATTTCCTCAGGATGAAAACTTTTATTTTCATTTTTATATTTAACTTGGATCAATGGTTTATCGTTTTTATCACCATCAACCGAAAAAGACCATAGTTTCAAATCATCTTGTACAACTTGGTCGCTGAACTTACGACCAATCAACCTCTTCGTCTCATATACAGTATTTTTAGGATTCATAGTTGATTGATTTTTAGCAGATTCGCCTACAAGTTTTTCATCTTCACTGAAAGAAACATATGAAGGGATGATACGAGAACCTGTTTGAGTGTCGGGGATAATCTCAACTCTATCATTAATCCAGATAGCTGCACAACTGGTAGTGGTTCCAATATCAAAACCTGCGGCGATGTCTTCGTTATTTGTCATAATACTTGATTTTCTTTTATAAATATATATAGTATAAAATCTTTATATATTTTTATATTATATGTGCACCTAACTTATATAAAAAATATATAAGTTTATATTAAAAGATAGTATTAATAATAATGCAAGTAAGTTTAGATAATACGAAAGATTATGATAAAGTAATAATGTATATAGACTCCAAAAATGGTATTTTTGAAAATACTACCGACTTTAAATTTTATATTAATATAGGAGAACCTATTAAAAATATTTCTTGTATTAAGTTGGTAAATATCCAAATTATTTCAAATATTATCGCCGGATACACGCACGATGATATTTTTTATATTGAGTTGAATAATTATGATAGAATAGTTTCTTACATAAAAAATACAAATACTAACGATTTTAATGTTATAAAATACTTCGACAATGTTCAATATACTGCACAGGATGTAGGTAATTCAAAATTTTCTTCCGGTGCTGCATACCATTCAGGTTCTTTTGATTGGTCAGACCAATCTGTATATTTTTTAAATCCCCCCGAACCAAGCTTGCATAGATTTGATATTACTTTACGAGACAAAGACTATAACGTTATTAATAGAAATAATATAGACTCGTTAAAATTACGTATTTGTTTATATTATATTAGGAAGAATATATTACATAAATAAATATATAAGGATGTTACAGCATTTATAATTAAAAATATATGACATTTACAATTTTTAAGAATTATAAAAACATTTACTATAACATTCTTGTAAATTTTTATTTATGTTTAAATATTATATTTCCTTATTATGACGAAGTAATTGTTAGTTTTTTAAATCATTCATTAAAGTCTATAACGCACGAAGATAATATTAAGCTTACTAATATTAAAAGAGATAGACTGATAAAATATATTTATAATTTTAACGATGATGATAAAATTTTATTAGAAAAAGAAACAAATGCTATAACTATTGATTATTTTAATAATGATAATAGTGATAGTGATAGCGATAGTGATTCTTATTTTCATAATGATATTTCATCAATTATTATAAAAAGAATAAATAATGTTGTGATGGAAAGATTTGTCGAAGAACATAATAATAAACGCAAATCACATCTTATTTCAAATATTTGATATTTTCCCAATAGTCATTTTTTTATCCCATAATTTTTTTAACATTTCCTCATTATTTATATCACCATAGCATTTTATTTTTAATCTTTTTTCAACATCGGTTTTAATATTATTTTTTATATAATTGTCATATTGATTTATATAATATAGATTGTCAAGAGACTTTTTAATATCATTTTTAAATATTTTATTTATAACATAATCGTTATAAATAAAATATAAACAAGTATCGATACTTCCTACAGTATATCCTTTCATTTTATTAATGGAGAAACATTCATTTTTAATTAATACTATTTTAACAATATTAAATATTTTTTTAGTTTTATTATTTAATATTTGCAAAGTATAACTTGGAAACTCGTTATAATTTGTCTTATTATCATGGTTACATATTATACTATAATTACCAATACTTTCCATATTAAGACATTTATTTAATATTTCGGTTATATCAGTTTTGGATTTAGCATAATCTTCCGATAGTATTGTGATATATACCGAACTAGTATTTAAACGATAACAGCAATTTTCAGACTTTTCGTATAATTTTAATGAGAAACTGTCGATAATTGGACTTTTATTATTTTTGATATATTTTAATAAATGGTCAACAGAAGAAGTATATTCTTTGCCAATAGGCAAGCATTTATACACCTTTTTACTTTTAATAGTTGGGTATGTCGTCATTAACAAGTTTAATCTATTATATATTTTTTCCCATCTATGCCCCGATTGTTCGGGTCTTGATAATTCATAATACAAGTTTTTTTTTATTATATCCAATGGTAATATATTGTATTCGCTTGTATAATGTTTTATACTTTTCCTCTCGGCATTAGAGAAACTTAAATATTTTTCGTATGTATCATTATCTATTATAGATATATCAAATATCTGCTTACCATATACAAGAACCTTGTATGTACCAGTATGTATAGCTCTTTTTATTTTAATGTATTTATATCCTCGATCTTCAATTATTTTAGCCAATTCAAACGAATCTTTTAATGGGTTCTTAGAATAACAATCATAATCATTCATAGTATAATCTTTATAAAATCTAAGTTTTTTGGGCAACACTAAGTTTATTACAAGACCACCGTATAATATAAGACTTTTAGAAACTATAAACTTTGATATTATATTTATAACATCATCAAACTCTATTTGTACTTTTTTAAGTTTTGCTATTTCTATATTATTTACAATGCTTTCTATATTACTTAACATATAAAAAGGTATCTCTATAATATGCTCATATATTTGTTTTTTTTCTAGATAATATCTTCATATTCTCTATATTCAAACTTCGGCATTATACTACCTACCTGTGTGTTATTTATAGCCTCATCTAGGTCTGTTCCATTAAATAATGTTTTTGAATTTACAAATACGGGATTTACAACTTGTTTTGTTCCATAAGAACAAACATTTGGTCTATAACGCGGGTCTCCTCTATAATGCTGTTTATATGTTATAGGGTCATATATGCGTTTTGATGTATTTTCATTTTGTTTTTCATTTTGTTTTTTATTATCCATTTCTCTACCAGCTTGGTTTTTAGAATATGGACAACTTTTATTTAGGTCATTATCACCCAATACGATATTTATATTAAATATATTATCACTATTTTTAACAATATCATTTATATGTTTTTCACTATTTAATTTAGTGTCTTCACTATCAACACTATTTGCTGCTGTAGAAGCAATTTTATTATTTGTTATTGCTATTGGTGTAGATAATGCTTTGCGTTTTAATAAATCAGCGCGTTTTAATTCATTGGCTATTAGTCTCAATTCATGTAATATGAAATGTTCGTTAAATAACAGAAGAAGTTTTTGGTCTGACAAAATATATTCTCTAAGAATTGCTTTTTCAAATAATAAGAAGTTATTGTGAATTATTAATGCTTTAAATAAATAATCATTATATTGTAAATGAATATAACATCTATATAGCGGATATAGCATTTTTTGACGAGGTGTTTTATTTAAAAGTTCCTTGTATATTTCAGTTAATAAATGCGTTATTTGTTCCTGTGATATAAATTTAACTAATCCTGGTTCAATATCATTTGATTGCATTTTTAGAATAATTTTATACTCACCCGAGTTATATATTTGCATTTTTAGTTTATCTTCATCCATATTTTTCTCATAAAATTTTTGTAGATTTTTTCTTAATTCAGAAATAACAGGTTGTCTCCCCAATAAACTCTTATATACATTAATAATAACAAACTCATTTATTTTATTTTCTGAAATAAAATCTATATCATCAGAATAATGCTTGTCTGTAAAAGGTAGATATTTGTCATCTATAGGATTTAATATTGATTCTTCGATATTTTCATTTTTTGCTCTATGATTAAATATAATAGTATTCGCATTTAATTGAGAATTAAAAACACCACCATTGCTATAAGTTGAATTGTCATTTAAATCGTATGTTCTTACACTTGTAGATTTTGTAAATGAATTATCAAAAGCATTTGATAATAATACGTTTAAATTAGAATTAGAGTGATTTCGTGGTCTTATTTCTATTGTATAATATGGTTGGAAAAAAATGTTTTCATCACCTACCTTAATATATGAATCGTATGTTAATGCATCGCTTTTATGATTATCTTTATCTAATATATCTTTCAACTCTTTGCTCGTAAAGATTATAATGTTTTCACCATCTATATTTTCAAAAGGACCTTTAGAACGTCTTTTTTCAAGTTCGCTTTGTAGTTTTACATTTTTTATTAAAGTATAATGTTTTTCAACGTGTTCATCTGTTTTTTTACCAAGACTTCTCCATTTTAAACCAACATTATGATCAATTATCTTACTATTATATGGTTTATAATATCCATTTCCAACTGATATATAACTATCGTATGATATATGTAGTATATTCATTCGCGATAATTCTTCTTTTGTAATTATAACAGGCGATGTTGTAGCAACATTTATAATATCATATAATATTATATTATTAATCTTATCGCCAAATGAAGGTGCAATATCGCCATTATATATCCATTTTAATCCAATATCACCAGATGTATTTACGAACCCTTCAAATGTATTTTTTAATAATATTTTTTTAATATTTTTTTCAAAACAAATAGTTAAAATTAAAATACAAAATATTGTAATCAATATTAATAATACATATATATTCATATCTTCTCTATAATTATCAATAATATTTAAAAGTCTTTTAGTTTCTAAATATAAAAATTGACTTGTATCTATAAATAATTATACAACCTACTATGGTATGTATATTAGAAAAATATCTTTCATATAAAAAACATATTGTTAAAATACAAAAAATATTTAGGGCTCATAGTTCTCGAAAGAAGCAATTGCCATTAATAATGTATAAAATTAAAAAATATATAGAATATCAATCTTTACAATTATCTACAACTAATGAAGATGGTAGAATAAATAGTTGCTTTGATGAAGATATTGTAATTAAATTACTTATCGCTAAATTCGGCAACAAGATACAAAAACCAGAAAAAAGACATTGGTATGATATATTAGTATATGATTACATATATGGATGGATACCTGTTAATATAAAAAGTACAACAACATTAACTTCCGACAACACTGGAAATTTAGCTATGTGTGTGTATGCTTATACCGATGAAAAGTTAAATACAGATCCTGATATAACATATCAAAATGGAAAAATGAGTGAAATGTTAATTGATAAACTAACAAATAAAAAATATAACAGAAACTATAAAAAAGATTATTATTTCGTTGTATTAAATAAAACAAATAAAAGGGATGTAATCGTAAATAGTGTTAAAGGTCTGAGTATATTAACACCAAATATCAATAATCTACCATTTCAAGTTCGCTGGGATAAAAATAGAGTTTTTCATTATAAAGATATTAAAAAAAATGTAAATATGTTTGTAGATTGTTTAAAAACCCCGAAGCCGTGTTGGAAAGAAACATTTATGGCGGATGTGCGAACATTAGAATTATAAACAATTATTAGGAATATTGGAATTGCATATTTGTCTATGTCCTATTTTAAATCTCCCTGAATACATAAAGTTATTTTTAAAAGTATTACTATTCATATAATCAACTATTTTTATTAAATTGCAATTTTTTTTTGGTTTTAACATTATCAATCCTCCACCGAAATAATTTATTTTTCCTAAAAAAGAAACCTTTATTTTTCTCGTTAAATTACTGATATAAATACAATCTTTACCTATATTTTTATTTATTATGCTAATATTTCTCGGAGCCCCCCATTCATACCAATTATTTTCATTAAACTTTCTTATCCGTCTTGATATTAGATCTTTTTTATTATCTAATAAATATTTATTAACATTATCATTGCTACAAGGATATTTTTCTATATAAATATATTTTTCAATCTTATTTTCAGCATTTAAAACATCTATATTCCCATATTCTTCGTTTTTATAAACATTTTCTTTTCCAGATACAAGTCCAACATATACATCAAAATAATCACCAAATGTTAAATTATTATCATTTAATTCTTCACAAAATGTTATTAAACCTTTGCAATTTGCAATATAAAGTATTTTTTCATTATACAAAACCTTTTTATCAATTGATGGATTTTTACAATATCTAAAAATAATTATATCAATTGACGCATTTTCAAACATTTTTTCATTATTAGGATGAAAAATATGTGTAAATGTTCCATTTATCATCATATTATCAAGTAGTTTCGAAGCACTCGTTAATTTAAGAAAGTCTGATGGAACTATAAATATCAATTCTCCATTATCTGCAAGTAAATTATAACATTTTTCGGTAAAGTCTATGTATAAATTACCTTTTTTTGTTTTTATATAAGGAGGATTACCTATAATTGTATCATATTTTTTCGTAATTTTTTCTACCATAAAGTCGCAATATACAACATTATCTTTTTCTATATTTTTTAATAATGTTATATTATTATCTATTTCATACATATCAAAAATAATATTAGGACTTTTACAATTTACGAATGATATCAAATCGCCTTGTCCAATTGACGGTTCTAATATACATAATGGTTTATTTAAAATAAAGTCATATACTTTTTCTTTTAATTCGTTATGTGTGGTAAAATATTGACCTAAATTATTTTTGTTTTTCATACCTTAATATTTATGTTCATGTTATGTTATTATTTAAATCAATTTTTTATTTTGAAGAAACAGCATTTTTCAAATGTAATATTGTATTATATTTTTAGTAAAAATAGGTGGTATGCTTAGAATTGGATTAGCATTACTGTTATTAAAACTAAAGAAGTCGTTATAAAATCAAAAAAGATAAATATTGTATTTATAATGTTTCAATGATACTTTATTTATTATTTCTTTTCACCAGAATATAAATCTATTTTATATTCAATTTTTTCCAACCTGTCTATAATATTTAAAGATAAATCTTTGCTTTTCATACTTCCTGATTTTTTTATGTTTTTTTGAACTAGTCTAATATTTTCATATGATATTCTCTTTTTATTTTCTAAACATTTTTGCAAATTTTCAAAATTATTATATTTATATTTTCGTGCTAATTCTTTAATATTTTTACCATCATATTCTGGAAATATGATTTTATCTAATATTCTCGAACGAATATCACCAATAGTTGTATTAAGCTCTAAAGATATTTCACGATATGATTTATTTTCTTCTATATTTTTTATTAATTTTAAATCGTCTTCTTTGTCCCATTTTTTAATATTATCAATATTATTATACATTATATAATAAATATAAAGATGGTATCATTTTTTATCAAATACTAATATAATTTATTCATCATATAAAAATATAAGTATTATAAAAAAATATATAATGAATTATGAAATTTGCGATTATATACATGATAAGAATAAAGTATATAATATTATTGATATAGGTACTAAATATTGTGTCAAAAGTATTCAATTTTATAAAACTTTCCCTAACGCAAAGATATATGTTTTTGAATGTGATGAAAATACTTTAGAATTGTGTGAAAACAATATTAAACCTTATGCTGACAGAATTACTATTATAACAGAACCTGTTTTTAATTATGATTGGGATATTGATATATGTTATATGAATGAACATGACTTCTCATTTATTCAAAATAAGGTTTCGTTGAATAAGGTAAAGTTATTGTGTAACAAATATAAAATATTATATGATAATTCAATATTAAAATTAGAAATGTTTTGCATTTACCATAAACAATATTATTTTAGAGAAGATAACTTTTATTTTACATTTTTTGGCGTCAATGAAGTATATCAAAAAATAAAAAATTGTAACAATATTTTAGAATATCAATTAGAAAAATATAACCCTTTTTTGCAAAAGCGAGGCTATATGGAAACAAGCGTATATTTGCACGTATATTGGAATAAATTATATAAAAATAAAGATATGATTGGCTTTTCACAATATGATATGAAACATTATACCGTGTATAATAATATAGATAAAAATACAATATATTTATATAATTTAAATAACTTAATTATTAAAAATGGAGAATGGAATACATTAATGTTTCCAGAAACACGCAATTTAGACTTTCTCATAAAAAGTTATAATAAACATTTTGTAAAAACCTATTCCATCAAAGAGTTAGAATCAAAACCTCTTAGTTTATGGCAAACCAATATTTATCCTGTTAAAATTTATGAAAAGTTATGTTCGTGGTTAGAAAAACTTGTAGATGAAATATATCCTTGGTGCAACCTTGAACCTTATGATAAAATATTTGGAAGTATTGGCGGATATACAGAAAGAGCATTATCGATATTCAATGCTTTCGAAATATACGAAGGAGTACATTATAGTAATCTCATTATTGAACATGGAGTTGGATGCGAAACAAAAGAACAATATAATCCTAAATCATTTTTAAACAATTATACTCAAGACATATATACAAAATATATAGACAATGTATCTGGAAAACATAATGTAGATTATTGTATGTTTAATGCAGAGTGTTATTTTAATAATGTTAAATATAACTGCGAAAGAATAAATATAAATAATAAAGATTATTTGTATTTTTCAAGAAGCGATAATATAAACTTATTGAAAAATAAGTTTCTCATAGAAGGGGAAGACCCGCGCATATTTATATTTAATAATAATGTATATGTAATTTTTATTACATATTCTCCATATCCTAATCAATCGAGATGCATAGGAATAACATTGTTTGATGAATGGAAACCAATTTTTTTACAAATTGAAAATATGAAACACAATCCAATTGAAAAAAATTGGGCTCCTTTTGTATGTAATAATAAATTATATTTTGTTTATAATTATGACCCATTGATAATAATTCATTACGACCTTAACAATAAAGGTATTTGCAATATTGTTTATAAACATGAGGGTGTTATTTTACCAATAAATACCTCAAATACATTTTTAAGAGGAGGGTCTAATCTAATTCAATATAAAGACAATTATTATATTGGAGGTTGTCATAGTAGAATATATAATGGATGTTATCAGCATTATAGCCATATCATATTATTAGACACATTAAACTGGAAAATAGTTTATTTATCAAAAGCTGTTATGTATAATTATACATTAAATGATAAATTAAATGCGTGGAATATATCATATTCGCAAAGGATAAAAGAAATGGGGAGAATATATAATATTTTAAATGATAAATCACCACATATTATACAAGACCCTATTAGTTTATATGTAAATGGTGGTAAATATTATATTACTATAAATGTACGTGATGCGGTTACTTTAAAATATGAAATACAATTTAAAAACTTGTTAGATTTGAAAGAAGATGATGATAAAAAAATTGGATATTGGGATAATTTGACTAAAGAATATGCTTTATTGGTAAATAATATATAAAACGTAATTCATAATATAATATATAAAAGATGATTGAAGATCTATGCAAATATATTGAAGATAAAAATAAAGAATATATTATTTTTGATTTAGGGTCGAGGGATTGCGAACAAAGTATTGAGTTTTATAAAACTTTTCCAAATGCAAAGATATATGCTTTTGAATGTAATCCAAATACATTAGATTTATGCGAATACAATATAAAACCATATAGTGATAGAATTACTTTAATAAAAGGGGCTGTATGTGATTATGATGGGGATATTACATTTTTTCCAATTAATCAATATAAGACTATAACAACATGGCGAGACGGTAATCCTGGAGCATCTTCTATTTTCAAAAGTAATGGTAAATATGATGTCGAAACTTATGTTCAAGATGAAATAAGAACAAATTGTCATCGCTTGGATACTATTATGAAACAGTATAATATACCATCTGTTGATATTATGTGGATGGATGTTCAAGGATCGGAACTTTTAGTATTAAAAGGATTAGGAACACATATTAACGATGTCAAATATATATATACCGAGGTTACTTATAAAGAAATGTATTCAGGACAAGTTATGTACGAAGAATTAAACGATTTTATTATATCAAATAAGTTTGAAAGTGTGAGTAATTTATCATTGCAAGGATGGCAAGAAGATGTAATTTATAAAAAATGTATTTTATGATATAAATATTTGATATATTATATTAAATATGTCTCTTTTTGATATAGTAATACCTGTTGGTCCTAATGATAAAGACATTATCAAAGAACAAATAAAATATACTAAAAAAAATATAATAGGTTATAGAAATATTTATTTAATCTCATATGATGCTTATTTATCCATAGATGGCTGTATTACAATAAATGAAAATATGTTTCCATTCAATATTGACACTGTTATTAGATATCACGGTAAATTAAGCAGAAATGGTTGGTATTTGCAACAATTGTTAAAGTTATATGCTGGAAATGTAATTCCAGATATATTAGATAAATATTTAGTTATTGATAGTGATACTTTTTTCTTAAAACCAACTACTTTTATTGAATGTGGAAAATGTTTGTATAACTTTGGAACAGAATATCATATGCCATATTTCATACATATGGCAAAATTAGACGAAAGCTTCGTTAAAATTGATAAAAATATGTCTGGTATTTGTCATCATATGATGTTTGAAACTAAATATGTTAATGAAATAATTTCAAAAATAAATAAAAGTCATTATGGTTTTTTCTATAATGCGTTTTTAGAACAAGTAACAGATAAGAGTTTTTCGGGAGCTTCAGAGTATGAAATTTATTTTAACTATATGCTTAAAAATCATCCTACCGAAATAAAAATTAGAAAGTTAAATTGGAAGAATTCTAACAATATCGAAGATATCAACAATGAAGAATATGATTACATTTCATATCATTGGTATAATCGTAAAAAAATAGCACTTTAAAAACAATTATTTTTTTATCATTATGTTTAAATATACAATATGACCTCATGGTATATATTATGTGCTACTTGCGGATAAATGAGTACATAATCTTTTTATTTTTCACATATTTTATTTTTTATATAAATATGTGAAAAATAAATAAATATTGATTAGCAATATAAAATATAAGAGCTAAGTATAAAAGCTTATAGCATAATGGCTGAAAGTTATGATATGATGAAAGACATTGAAAAAGATACTATTACGGAAGTTAGAAGCCAGATTATCTTAATTGATACTACTAAAATTATTAGCTTTAATCCTATAAAAATCAATGAAATCCTTAATGATATTTCTAATTTTCCTGATACAAAATATAAACTTGTATATGCTATTTATACATTGATTGTTCCACGACGTGCCGAGATTGGCTCATTGATTTTAACTGATATTCTTGATATTGATACACTTAATGATGAAAATTATCTCGTTATTGATAAAAATGGCTATAAATTAGTTTTCAATAAATATAAAACTGCTAAAAAGTTTGGAAAGCAAATTATTGAGGTTCCTTTACAATTACAGCTAATTATTGATGAATATTCTAACGCATTTAATGTCGTTATTGGAAATAATCTCTTTACTACAGCTAATAATAAAACATTCTCAAATGCTTGTATGGGGACATTAGTATCAAAGGTTTTCTCATCTATTTTCAACACTCATCTTACAATTAATGATATTCGTATGAGTGCTGGTACATACAATGATAGCTTAAATCTATCATTAGAAGATGATAAAGCATTCGCTATTAAAATGTGTCATTCTTATATTATTGATAAAGAATACGTTATGAAAGTCTGCTAAATATCATAATATATACCTTAAGGAATATAAAACGAGTACATAATTTATTATTTAGAAAAGTTTTATAAGTTTTAAGAATATTAAGAAAATAAAAAGATTATGTACTCAAAATATATTCTACTATAATATTTAAAAAAATAATGTAATTACTTAGCATATTATGCTACTTAAGAAAAATGAGTACATAATCTTTTTATTTTCTTAATATTCTACAAAAGTTTTTTTAAAATTTATAGAAAACTTTTGTGGAATATATAGCATTTTAAACTTATATCGCTATGTTATTATCTTTAACATACTGTGTTATAATTGTAATTGCCAATTTATTATAGGTATTATGAAACCTCATATTAGTTATATCAAACTCTCCATGCATTTCTATATGAAGGTCAATAGCTTTAAACACGTCATACTCATATACTAATTCTTTAATTTTCTCACGGCTTATATTAGTAGTTATATAATCTTCAATAAAAGTACTTTTGTCGCGATCAATATACATTGGATGTTTACCTTCTTCACACATATTTTTTACTATATTCTTGCATCTTTCTTCTAAATCTGTATTAATATTATCAGGATATCTTGAAGACATTTTTTTTGTTATAATGTATAATATTTATTTTTATACATGAAGATATCATTTTTTATTTTTTCAGGCTTTCGAACTATTGTTAATAATGGTATCAATTAAAATGAGTACATAATCTTTTTTTTTCGTGAATATATAGAAATGTTTAAAATCTATAGAAATATATAATTATGTACTCAAAATATATTCTTAAGGTTTTTGCAAAATAATCATAATAATGGTAATAAATAAAATGAGTACATAATCTTTTTTTTCGAGAATATTTAGAAATGTTTAAAATCTATAGAAATATATAATTATGTACTCAAAATATATTCTTAAGGTTTTGCAAAATAATCATAATAATGGTATCAATTAAAATGAGTACATAATTTATTTTTTCTGTGAAATTATAGAAATGTTTAAAAGTTATAGAATTATATAATTATGTACTCAAAATATATTCTTAAGATTTTTAGAATAGTTGTGAATAATATTAAAAATTGACAAGGATATATTACAAATAGTACTACATCAATACGATATGAGTAGCAATATTTATATTTTAGAATTGGAGAATGACAAGTTTTACGTTGGTAAAACAAACGATGTTGGAGAAAGATACAAAGAACATTTAGATGGAACAGGTAATATTTGGACGAAAAATAATAAACCTAAATCTATTATTGAAACTATTGAAAATAGTTCTCTATATGACCTTGACGAATATGTTAAAGAATATATGAAAAAATATGGAATTGATAATGTAAGAGGTGGTTCATATAATCAAATTATATTGAATAATGATACTATTGCATATTTATATGGTGAATTGAATATTTGTAGTAATTCATATACCAAAGACGACATTATACATCTTGATAATTATATTAATTATTTTGATAGAGCACCTGTTGAAATTTTGGACGAAGAAAAATTGTATTTGAGTAAATTAATTGATATTGCAATTAATATTAATAATGAAATGAATGAACGTAATAAATTGTTATCAGTATTAATAAATTTAGATAATGAAAAAAATGTCACCGATAATGTTTTAAAGAACTATTCAACAAATATCGAAGAATATTATAATAAATATTGTAAAAGCAAATATGATAATACTATAGACGAATATGACGATATCACAATATTATATTATAAATGCTTATTTGAATATTATAAAAATAAAAAACTTCTCGCCGAAAGTTTCAAAAGTCAATCAAATCTTATTAATATTTGTAAAAAAAAAGATATTATGTTCTTAAATATGAAATGTGAAAAATATAATACATCATTGTATAATATAAATATAGACTTGCTTAAACGAAAGTTAAATGAACTTAACAAATTGAAATAAATAATAAAATTGAAAGTATATATTATATATTTTTTAATCATTTCTACATTTATGTTTTCCTACGAAAAATGTTATATAACTAAACTTCTCTGTCCTTGTTGATAACTCGTTCTTTTTCAAAATTAAATAATGTAATATACCAAAAAATGTTATTACAAATGCTACAACCAATAATGATAAGTTTATTAAGTTTAACCTATCTATTTCTTTTTTAGTTTTATCATTTTCTATATTTTTTTGTAATATTTTTATTCTTATCGATAATACATACATTATAAAAAATATTATCAATACTACGAGTGTTGTATAAATATGTGTCTTTGTAGTACATATAAACCATACATATAATATAAATGAATATATAACTGATTTAATTAAGTTCTCTTCATTATTAATATCAACACTTGTTAAAATAACTAAAAACGCCAATGTTAAATAGCCAATAATATGCTTGACGTACATATTTTCTTGTAAAAGTTTTTTTAATTTGCAACCAAGAAGATCACCAAGAAAATTACAAGCAATAATTAAATATATAGCAAAAAATGCTTGGTATGGTATTCCTATTAATAAGTTCATTTTATTATATATACAATATATATAATTTATAATATTCAAAAAAAATGATATATCATAATATAAGGAAAAAAATATAACAATATGACTACTAATATTTATATTTTAGAATTAGAGAATGACAAATTTTATGTTGGTAAATCTACCAATGTTGAAGTAAAATATAAGTTTCATTTGAATGGAACTGAAACTTATTGGACTAATGTTAATAAACCTATATCAATAATTAGAACTATTAATGATATTTCACCATTTGAATTAGATAAATATGTTAAAGAATATATGGTTAAATATGGTATTTCTAACGTAAGAGGTGGTTCTTATTATCAACTTAAGTTAAATGATGATACTATTAGAAAATTAGAGAATGAACTTAATACTTGTTATGAATTGTGTTATAAATGTTCTAAATCATATCATTTTGTAACTGAATGTGATTTTATACCATTGGACGATTATGTTGATTATTTTAATAGATGTTCTATAACAAAATTTGACGACGAGATATCGTATTTGAACAAATTAATTGAAATTGTAAGTAAAATTGACGACGAGATGAAAAACCGTAATAAATTGATATTAATATTGATTAATATACATAAAAAAAAGAAGATATCAAAAACTACTTTAGGCGAATATTCAAAAAACATAGAAGAATATTACAATATATATTGTAAAGATAAATCTTATTATAATGTCGAAGATACTAATAACATAAAGATAATGTATCATAATTGTTTATTTGAATATTATAATAAAGAGAGTTTTCTTATCGAAAGTTTTGATAATATAGTAATACGACGCAACGATATAATATTTGCCGATATGGAATGTGAAAAATATAATACTACATTCGATAATATCAATTTAGTATTGTTAAAAAGGAAATTAAAATTGCTTAAAAAAAATCAAATGATTGTTTCCTTAATATTTTATATCTTTATTTTTATATTAAATGTAAAAAATGACATATATAATTTATAATTAACATCAACAATATGACTACTAATATTTATATTTTAAAATTAGAGAATAATAAATATTATGTCGGTAAAACAAATAATGTTGGCGAGATGTATAAAAATCATTCAAAAGGGATTGTTCGTATATGGACTAAAATAAATAAACCAATATCTATTATTAGAACAATAAATAATACATCACCATTTGACGAAGATAAATATGTTAAAGAATATATGACATATTATGGTATTGAAAATGTTAGAGGAGGTTCGTATAATCAAATTAAGTTAAGCGAAGAAAATATTAGGTTTTTGGAGAAGAAACTTAATATTAAATATGATTATAAATATAGATATAATATTATATCAATTTATAATTATATCAATTATTTTAAGGAATGTTCTATTGAAATATTAAACAAAGAGATAACATATTTATATGAATTATATGGAAATATTACAATATTAAATGATTCATTGAATAATAGAAAAGAATTATTAGTTGAATTGGATGAAATAACTGATGATAATATAAAAGATTATTCTGCAAATATAACAAAATATCATAATAAATTTTGTATAGATAAAAATAATTTTAGATATAGCATAAATGATATAACTATAAAATATTACGAATGTTTATTTGAATATAACGATACTGTTAAACGTATTACAACAATTTTCAATAATAAAGATATTCGTATTATTGGTATTGGTAATAAAATAATGACAGATACTATGGAATGTGAAAAATATAATACAGCTATTGATAACATAGATTTAGAAATATTAAAATGCAAATTAAAAGAAATAATGAAATTTAAAAGTCTATTAATTAACAAATAAA
>Ga0335396_10003530_pt1 | contig 17902 bp, 13 predicted proteins | sample FRY02_FD_205743 | JGI IMG/M metagenome (GOLD analysis project Ga0335396, IMG submission 205743) | Freshwater microbial communities from Lake Fryxell liftoff mats and glacier meltwater in Antarctica - FRY-02 (spades assembly) (version 2) | ecosystem: Environmental > Aquatic > Freshwater > Ice >... | reverse complement strand
CCATAGAGGCCAAACGCCATAGAGGCCAAACGCCATAGAGGCCAAACGCCATAGAGGCCAAACGCCATAGAGGCCAAACGCCATAGAGGCCAAACGCCATAGAGGCCAAACGCCATAGAGGCCAAACTCAGGGCGGTTGGCAAAAACTCCAGATGCGTCAACTCGGGCGGGATCGTGCGCAGATTGGGCACTCCAAAAACTGACTACCTGCGGGGAATCTTTGTTGAGCGAACCTTCGGGAAACACTCAAGGGTACATTGTCGTAGGGCATCCGGTAGACGACAGAGTTTTCTAGGTCCAGCGAGTGGGTCATACAAAAACTGGGGTTGGCCTGAATTTGCAAAAGTCCAGTTATTAAGGTTTATAATCCCAGCTAGCATTCTGATTGGGTGAACCAAATTTGTCGAGAAAATAGGCAAGTGGAATTCCTGCTAAAAGTCCACCGATGTGTGCGCCATACGCAACTCCATCGCCTTTGCCGTCCAGTAGCATAAAACTCTGAAATAATTGTAATGCGAACCAAATCCCTACCGCAACAAAAGCAGGAACAGTGGTAAGAAATCTAAAAATAATAACGGTAACATTGTTGCTTGGGTAGAAAAGCAAATAAGCACCCATAACCCCCGAGATAGCCCCCGATGCACCTAGGCAAGGAATCAATAACCCAGAATTAAAAAATTGAGAAGAAAATACATGGACTAAAGATGCAGCGATTCCAACCATCATATAAAAGATGAAATATGTAAGATGGCCAAGCTTATCCTCCACATTATCGCCAAAGATCCAAAGGAATAGCAAATTCCCCAAGATATGGCTAATGCTGCCGTGCATAAACATCGAAGTGATAAGCGTGATGTAAACGGAAAAAGGAGTGGGTTCAAGTCCGGGTTGGATAATATCTTCACCTGTTGTTGTTTTGCCTATAACTTGAGGTGCGGTCTGAATGTCGTGGCCCGACATAATTTCAGCAGGAACGGTTGAAAAAGCTTGGTTGAATTGTTCGTTTTCTCCGAAGTTTTGAAACATAATAAAAACAAAGATGTTAACCCCAATGATCAAATAATTGACATAAGGGAATCTTATTCGACTAGAATTATCATCAAACAAGGGCATAATCATTTTTAAATCTCCGGGCAAGGGAATAAAAATTAGGCCAAAACTGATTCGACTACTCTGCCTGCAACATCGGTAAGCCGTTCATCCTTCCCTAAATGGGGATAAATGAGTTTTTCGTGATCCATACCAAGAAGGTGTAAAAGAGTGGCGTGAAAATCATTCACTGAAATTCTTTTATCAATTGCGTATAACCCAAGTTCATCAGTAGCCCCGATAGCTTGACCACCTTTAACGCCTCCGCCAGCAATCCACATAGTGAAGCCGTGGGGATTATGGTCGCGTCCTCTTCCCCCCTGGGTATTAGGAAGCCTGCCAAATTCACTTGCCCAAACTACAAGAGTGCTATCGAGAAGGCCGCGAGCTTTCAAATCTTTCAGCAATGCTGCTATGGGTTGGTCGACATGGCCACACATTTTTTGATGATTGGAATTAATATCATCGTGGGCATCCCACTGGGTTATAAGGGGTCCGCCGCCCGAATAAAGTTGCACAAAGCGTACCCCTCGTTCGACAAGCCTTCTCGCAAGCAGACACCGAGTGCCAAAGTCTGCAGTTTTGGCATCATTTAACCCATAATTGTGCCTAGTTCGTTCACTTTCATTGCCAAGGTCTACGGCTTCTGGCGCTTGGCTTTGCATACGAAAAGCAAGTTCATAGGAAGAAATACGGGCTGCTAAATCTGACCTCGAAGCATCGAGGTCTTGTTCATTCATTTGCTTGATGAAATCAATGGTAGCACGCTGGCGGTTACGGGTGATATCTGGGGGCGGTTTAAGGTGTAGCAGCGGGCTTGCGCCTTTGCGTAATAATGTCCCCTGATAAACCGCAGGTAGATAAGCATTCGACCAGCAGGGAGCCCCACCCTCGGGTGTACCTTCGGGCTGAAGTAAAACGCAATAGGCTGGTAAGTTTTCGTTTACACTTCCTAGGCCATAAGATACCCACGACCCAAGGCTCGGATGACCCATTAAGGTTCTGCCAGAATGCATTTCATACATTGCAGGTGCGTGAACGGTGCTAGAACACCAGCAAGATTTTAAAAAACAAATGTCATCGACACAATCAGCAAGGTTAGGCATAAGGTCGGAAACCTCAAGCCCAGAATTACCATACTTCTGGAATTTTCGAGTCGATGCCAATAAAGGTGTATCACCTTTTGTGAATTGGCTGACCGGCTTACCAAAGCTTGGGGGAAGAGGTTGCCCATTAAGCCGGGTTAATTCTGGCTTAGGGTCAAACAAATCCATTTGACTGGGGCCACCTACCATAAACATAAAAATTACAGATTTTGCTTTGCCAGTAAAGTGAGGGGCTTTTGGCGCAAGCGGCCTAGCGAAATCAGTTGCGATGTTCGCAGCAAAACCTTCCTGAGAAAGCAGCCAACTAAGAGCTAACGAACCACAAGGGCCCATAGGGTGAGAAAGAAAGTCACGGCGGTTAATAGGTACCCTATTCATACTAGAACCCTACCACAAAAGGAGGAAAAAAGCATTAGAAGTACCCCTTATTATTTTCTTTTTAAGGCTTCCTGAAGGGTGGTTCCGAGGTCTGCAGGGCTTTCAGCAACTAAAATATTCGCTTTTCGGAGGGCTGCCATCTTGTCTTGTGCTGAACCACTTCCACCACTAATAATGGCACCAGCGTGGCCCATCCGTTTTCCTGGGGGTGCTGTTTGGCCTGCTATAAACGCTGCAACTGGTTTGGTGATATGTTTTTGAATATAGGCAGCGGCTTCTTCTTCAGCGGTTCCACCTATTTCACCCATCATCAGGATAGCTTCGGTGTTTGGATCTTCTTGAAACATTTTAAGCAGGTCAATTTGATTGGTACCGATAATTGGGTCGCCCCCAATACCAACGCAGGTGGATTGGCCAAGCCCAAGGTTGGTCAACTGCCAAACAGCTTCGTATGTAAGGGTGCCACTTCTTGAGATAACACCAATAGTGCCTGGTTTATGAATGTAACCTGGCATAATGCCGATTTTGCATTGGCCTGGGGTGATAAGTCCGGGGCAGTTAGGGCCAATTAGCCTTGCATTAGGAAAGCCCGCAAGAAACCGTTTGGCCTTCGACATATCAAGAACAGGAATGCCCTCGGTGATTGCGACGATAATATTGATTCCCGCATCAGCGGCTTCCATAATTGCATCTGCAGCGCCTGGAGGTGGAACAAAGATCATCGTTGCATTGGCACCTGTTTTGGCAACGGCTTCAGCAACGGTATTAAAAATCGGGAACCCTTCTTTTGTGGTTCCACCTTTTCCGGGAACCACTCCACCTACAACTTGTGTACCATATTCCCTGCACTGAATTGCGTGGAAGGTGCCAGCTTTTCCAAGACCTTGACATAGAACTCGAGTGTTTTTATCAATAAGAATGCTCATTCAATCAACTCCACATTGGCTTCGTAGAAGGATTTAAATTACTTGGCAGCTGCCACAACTTTTTTCGCAGCATCGGTTAAACCTTCTGCTGTAATAATTTTTAAACCGCTTTCAGATAGAATCTTTTTACCTTCTGCAACATTCGTTCCTTCCAACCGTACCACCAAAGGAACATGAAATCCTACTTCCTTGTAGGCAGCAAGAATGGCATTGGCAATGGTGTCACATTTCATAATGCCACCAAAAATATTTACTAAAACAGCCTTTACATTCGAATCAGAAAGAAGAATGCGAAAAGCTTCGGTTACTTGGTCTTTGTTCGCACCACCACCCACATCCAAAAAATTCGCAGGGTCGCCACCGTGATACTTGATAATATCCATCGTACTCATTGCCAACCCCGCACCGTTTACCAAACAACCAATATTACCAGTCATTTGAACAAAGCTTAATCCAGATTTAGCAGCCCGAACTTCTGATGCATTTTCCTCCGCAAGGTCGCGTATCTGTTCGATTTCACTATGGCGGTATAACGCATTGTCATCAAAAGTAATTTTGGCATCTAATGCCAAGACTTCACCCGTTGGCGTTACCACCAAAGGATTAATTTCAGCAAGGCTTGCATCTTTTTCAAGAAAAACTTGGGATAATGCCATCATAATGGCTTCTGCTTGGGGAACTTGTTCTGGAGTAAATCCCAAGGAATAGGCCATTTTTCTAGCCTGATAGGATTGCAAGCCAGTTTCAGGCGAGATCGGCATTTTAAGAATTTTTTCTGGATGGGTCTGTGCAAGTTCCTCGATATCGACTCCACCTTCTGCACAAGCCATCATAATAGGTATGCCTTCAGCCCGATCCAAAACAATCCCTAGATAAACTTCGCGTGCGATATCCGCTGCAGTTTGGACCAAAATTTTAGTAACTTTTTGGCCTTCTTCACCCGTCTGCAAGGTTACCAGCGGGAACTTAAACATAACTTCAGCGATGGGCGCAATATCTTCGCGTTTAGTAATGTATTTAACCCCACCAAAATCTTTATTACTGCCCTTAAAACGGCCTTTTCCTCTGCCTCCAGCGTGTACCTGCGACTTAAGTACAACGGGCTTTCCCCCTAAGGTGTCAAAAGCTTTGACAGCTTCTCCAGGAGAAAAAGCAATAATGCCAATAGGAATTTTAGCGCCCGCAGCAGCGAGCAAATCTTTTGCTTGGTATTCGTGTATTTTCATTCGTACAAACTCAGGTTCATTGTTTGGTATGGTAATTTTAAACTTTATAAGTTTGTAGCTTAAGCTACCCTAGTATTTATAGAATGATATGAGGTGGATGCCACCTTTTTCCATAAGCATTCGCAGAGAATTCATTTTTCCTGAGGTACGAGCCGATGGATGTTACTAACTTGCTAGCCGACTTAGTTCGATTGCCCAGTATTAATCCTATGGGCCGTGATCTGCCCGAACACTTGATCTACGAAAATCGTGTTACCAACTATATGGAACTGTTTTTTAGAAATTTAGGTGCAAGAACCGAGCGGACTTTAATTCAACCGGGCCGTGAAAATATCGTGGCTTTTCTTGACCCCCCAGGGAACCCTTCTCGAACTATCCTTTTTGAAGCCCACCAAGATACCGTGCCCATCGACGGAATGATAATCGATCCCTTTGGCGCCAAGATTGAATCAGGCAAACTTTTTGGCAGGGGTGCTTGCGATGTTAAAGGTGGAATGGCCTCGATGGCAACTGCTTTCGAAAGCCTTTTTAAACAAAAAAAAATCGGAATGCCCCAGGTCGTTATGGCCTGTACTATTGATGAAGAACACGGCTTCCAAGGAATTCAAAGTATTGTGGATCAGCCTTGGATCAAAAATCACGACCCGCAATCTATTTGGGCTGTTGTCGCAGAGCCAACTCAGCTTCATATTGTTAATGCCCATAAAGGTGCGGTTCGGTGGGATTTACAATGCAAGGGAGTTTCTTGCCATAGTTCTACTCCAGAAAAAGGAAAAAATGCTATTTATCAACTAGCAAAGCTACTGCCTTTTGTTGAAGAATATGCTAAAAATCTTGCAGGCTCTAAGTCTCACCCAAGATTAGGATTTCCTACCCTCAGTTGCGGTATGATTCGTGGGGGTACTAGTGTTAATACGGTGCCCGATTTCTGCGCGGTGCAACTCGATCGAAGATTATTACCTGGCGAAACTGCTTATGAAGCTGTTGACCATTTTCGAAATTGGTTGAACCAAAAGTGTAGTGAAATTTCATTTGAAGTTACAAATCCTTGGCTTGCTGCCCCTGCTTTGGGCGATGAGTTTTCGCCTAAACTTGTTCAAGCACTAGGCAAATGCATTCAATCTAAAACTGGTTCGTTACAGATTGATGCGGTTCCTTATGGTACCGATGCTGCAAGTTTGTGCGAATTGAAAATTCCTGCGGTGGTTTTCGGGCCAGGCAATATTGCCCAAGCACATACCAAAGATGAGTGGATAGAAATAGAACAACTCAAACTCGCACAAGAAATCTTGGTGCACTTTGTTCTTACTCAATCCACTTAAATTTTAATTCTATTTGCTACTAAGATCAAACATTTATCGATATAATAAGAATTCACAGATTTACTTAAACTAGAGGAGAAATAAGAAGTGAGCATTATTAGGATCGGACTTGCGGAGACCAAAAATTTTTCAGAGGGTTATGATGCGATTTTTGGCAAAAAAAAATCTGAAAAGATTTCTTCTTCCACACAACCTACCCCCTCTGCTAAAGCTAAAATTACACCTAAGAAAAATACTAAGAAAAAATAGCCGCTTTGCTTTTGGTTTATAGCACTTTCAAAGCCCGCAAGGTTAATCGCCCTGTGGGCTTTCTTTACGGATTGCTGCCATATCCCCTTGTCTCTTCATTGCGAAACTGATTCATTGGCGCCTTCCAAAATGGAGCAAGTTTCGAATTTAATGCGGGTATTGGGGTTGTTAGCTTTGTCATTTGTAAATCTGGAAAAAGAAGATGAAAGCGTTCTAGGTTTAACAAAATATCTTTAGTGGAATCAAGATTTGATTTCCCCTCAAGCAGTTTATCCCCCGAATTGTAAAGGTTTCTACCCCCTTCAAACCGAATTGATTCCTTTAGTCGCTCGACTGATATTTCTGGGTCTTCAAATTGTATAAGTGCAAATGACCCTGCTTGCATTATCAAACTATCAGAAATTTTTATACTGCCCGGGCCAGATGGCGCTTTAGCTTGCGAAACTTGAAACGGGATACCCTCGCAAAATGCAGAAACTTTGTACAACTTCGCTTGCAATACCGAGGCTACTGACCCAGGGAAATTTGAGTTCTCAACCTTTGCAATCGCACCAGTTATCGCTATAAAACTTTGATTGATTTGCAATTCACACGGCCTTGTTGTTCGGTTACGAAATACATTGCATTCCCCTTTCAGCCTACTTTGCTCGATTAATATGATATTCGCAGGAACTAGAGGTTTGCCTAGCATCGAATCCATCATTAAACTCGAGTCCGCAGTGATACCAACAATGGCAGGAAGTTGGGGCAGGTCGCTTTTTTCCATAGTTAGGTTGCAGTTTTTTAAAGTTAAATTACTTGCCTTACCTAAGTTTGAAAAGTTTGGAGTCTTGCCCCCAGGTTGACTAGGTTTGCAAATAATATCGAGGTCTTCGATTTTCAGGGAACTTTCATTGATAAGAAATAATGTTCCCGATTCTCCTTCGCGGGGATTTGCAGAAATAAGAATGGGTTTATTTCCCGGAAAAGGCTTGAGAGTAATTTCCCCAGTAACTTTTTCGATTCTAGATTGCCCGACTAATAATTCCCCATCGTGTTTGATTAAAATGGTTTCTCCACCTTTGCAACTGCTGATTGCAGTTTCGACCGACTTAAAAATCAGTTTGGATGGTTCATCAACTTCTGGATCAACGATTCTAGGCTTGTTTGCAAGTTCGTTCTTGCTCATTTCAAGCAGAGGTAAAGGTTTAGAAATGTAGGAAAAATCTAGGAATTTTTCTGCCCCAATAAGGCGATCCTTTACACTATCTGGATCCCGTAACTCGGGTGCGGTGTCTTTTACCATAAACGCTTGCCCAAGGTGAAACTCTTCAAGTAGTTTAATAGGTTGATCATTTTTCCAAGGGTTTGTTTCCAATATTTTGGAACTATCGTCGTTGCCAAGTTTATTTTCGTTAAGTTGGTTTTGAAAAGTGTTGAAATCTCTTAGCGAGCTTTGTGGTGAAATTTGTGCTAAATAAGTATCGATTTTGAAGTAACGATTTTCAATACCTTTAAATCTAGTTTGGTTTGCATTGCTTGTGTTTTTTATTAAGACCGATTGGTCATTTTCTGATTGTAATATTAAGTCTGGCAACCTTGCTATCAGTGAATGGCTCATTGCAATTTGTGGACTTGCAAGCAACCCAGCAAGAATTACCGAAGATTTTGTTCCCTGCATAATGGTGCAATGCTGGATGACTACTGGATTATCAGAGTCTGTTTTTCCTTGGAAATGCAGCACCGAATAATGCGGACCGAATACACAATTCGTAAATCGAAGCCGAGAACTACCCCGATTAATAATGGCATCACAACCACCCCCATCGGGTTGCCTGAAAGATACCGGATCAGGTTTTGCACCCGCATCGGTGGAAGGTGCAACAATTTGTTCAAAGCCCAAAAAACAAGAATCTTCAACAGTTATCAACGGCTTGGAATTTTCTAGAGGGTCTATCAAAAGTGAAGCCAGTAGTTTGTTTTCACTTTGCACTGCTTGTGCTTGGATAAATTCACACCGCCTCACTAATAACGATTTCTTCCCTTTATAAGTTATACCGTGCATTTCTGTGTCGGTTGATCTTGCATCAATCATAATGTTGATATCTTGAATAATCGCATCATCAGAAAGCAAAGTGATAGCAGACCAAGCAACTGGTTTAGAAATTGCCCTAGCATCGTAACCAAGTTTAATAAGATGTCGTTTCGTAGTATCTTTACTTCGAATTTTAACGATGGGATTCGTGATTATTAAACCAGGATCTTGTTTTTCATTCTCAGGGGTAAGATCTAAATCTTTTGCAAGGATGATTTCAATTTGCTTTGAATCTTTAAAGCGAACTAACCACTCTTTCAGATCTTTCAGAGAAGGTTCATCTGATTCATATTTCGGAATTAACCCAACCTTGGGTTCAACTTGTGGGTTGGTTGGAAGCGAATTATCATTTTGATTGGTGGTCCCGATTGCAGATTCTGGTGACGGGGGGAGAACAATCGCATTAGCGCTAGGAGTTTCAAAAGGCCAATTGCCCTGTTGCTTTGCCAATCCATTTTGTAAGGAATCAATGAGTATGAGCAAAATAATCATACCTATTCCCACAACCAACCAAGGCAAAGTAATGCGCTGCCCATCAGCAACCGAAGTTGTTTCTTGATTTGTATTGGGTCTGAATTCGGAATTAGTAGATTGTAACCCCAGTTCAAAACAAACTTTCTCCATCTCAAATAGCATTTCTTGTGGTGCTTGAAATCTATCACTTGGATTTTTAGCCAGCATTTTATCTAATAACCGTGCGATATTGTCAGGTAAATCAGGCACTAAAACCCGAGGATCGGTTGGTTTTATATGTTGATGGTGATATAGTTTCCGTGCCGCGGTTCCCTCGGGAACTGCTGCGTGACCGGTGATCAAATGATAAAAAGTACAGCCTAGGGAATAAATGTCGCTTCGGTGATCGGCATCGCGAGGTTCTAAAGCCTGTTCTGGTGAAATGTAATCAAAGGTTCCAAGGGTCATTCCCGATTGTGTGAGGCCGCCTTCATTTGGCCCTAATGATCTCGCAAGCCCCATATCTACCAGTTTTACAAGTCCTTCGGGGGTGATAATAATATTAGAGGGTTTGATATCGCGGTGAACAACATTACGGCTTGCAGCGTGTGTAAGGCCACGAGCAACTTGAATCATATATGGTAGGGATTCGTTATAAGGAATAACATTGCGTGCGCTAAGAATTTCTTTAAGGTTTTTCCCTTCGATAAATTCGAAAGCGATGAAATTAAGCTTTTGGTCTTCGCCACAGAAGAAAACCCTAGCGATGTTTTCGTGATCAAGTCGCGCAGCGCTGCGTGCTTCCTGATGAAACCGAAGTACATTTTCGTTTTCTTTAGCCATATCGGGTGGTAAAACTTTAACCGCAACGGTTCTATCTAAAATCGTATCCCGTGCCTTAAGAACGGTAGCCATTCCACCTTTACCTACTGCGCCAATGAGTTCAAAATGGGCAAGTTTCTTTCCTTTGAAAATATCGGTTGCAGGCTCTGGATCAATAGTTTTAAGCTGCTTTGGCCCTGTTTTTGAAATGATCGTTGGAACATTATCGGTAGGTTCTAAACCTGAGGCGAACAAAATTGCAGCAGGGTCCGACGGATCCATATCTACAAGAACCGTGGGAAGCGGGCCAGGTGATCCTAGCAAAACTTCCTTTGGTGGCTCTGATTTTGTTGGTTTGTCGCCCATCAAGCGTGGTTCCAATTCATTGCCAGACTTTAAAAGACTGACATAAAAAAACAACTAAACCAATTATCCTTGAATGTTAAGTTAAATCAACATAGGAATTTAGAAAGTCAAGTATTTGCAGATTACTTTAAGCGGTTGGTTGCTTAAAGCAAGTTAAAGGTTCCTCGAGTGAGTCCAAACTGGTTGCTGGCTTTTAAATTTTGCCAAAGCACTTTTCCCTCGGTTTTTCCACTTAGAACCGCACTATAACCCGTAAGGATGGTCTGAACCTCCATTGCTGTTTCTCTCAGGAATTCAATTCTGAAGTGAATGACATTCATTTCAGAAAGCCGTTTAAGATATTCCGCAGCGGATTGAGGTACCGAATTGTAAACCGTATTTCTACAGGCCGCATCGACCCCCACGGGGAACTCTGCACCGTTATGATCCCGTAGCGAAACCTTATGCTTTTCACAAGGCCTGCCACAATCTCGATGGTCTTTCCCGGTTGAAAGAAAAGCAGCAAATACACAATGTTCCATATGAAACATAGGCATATGTAAATGCGCATTGATTTCCAGAGTTTGGGGGTCAACTCGTTTTATCAGTTGTCTTAATTGATCCCAATTTAAATCGTTGCCTAAGGCAATTCGTTCAAGCCCCTCGTCAAGCATCATCTGTGTGCTAATTTCATTGACACAATTAAGCGACCAATCACCAATAAGCTTTATCTCTGGAAAGTTATTTTTTGTGTATCGAAGTGAACTAATGCTTCGGACCAACAAAGCATCGGGCTGATTTTTAGTTAATTGTGCAAGGAAACCATCCTCGCCCGGTTTGATAACCCGTAGAGTCGCAAGTGAAACGGGTATATTGGCTTGCTTAGCTTTACTTACCGCCTCTTTATAAAGCCGACCATCTTCAAAATCGCAATGAATCATTGCAATCTTGGTCTGATTGTTTCTCCCGGACCATTCAAGCACTGCATTCAGTTGTTCTAGGTTTCTTACTAATGGAATTAAAGTAGGAGTAGAGTTGTTTAAAGGCTTCTTTGCTTTAAATTGCTGGCGTAATGTTTCGAGAGCGTTGCTATTAACAACAGGCCTATTCTGATTAGATTTTCTTTTTTCGGATAGTTGCTGAACTAAATCCCTGCGAAGTTTATTAAGTATTGCAGCGGGAATCATAACTTCGCCTGCTGCTAATTCAATTTGCCCAAGGGAGAAAGGGGTGTTGCCTAACCTGCCTAGAAATTCTTTTGCATCACTGATTTGAAAAGCCCGATTAAGAGCTTTTTGAACCGGGCCTTCCCAAACGGTTTTCGCAACAATGCCTTCATCGGTTTTGGCTTCTATTTGTAATGGCCCATCAATTACGAATTCAAGTTTAAAATCAAGGATGCTGGGATGAACAACAAGATCACGAGCATAAGATGCTTCCATCCGCTTACGGAAATCATAATCATCGGTTTTCCAAACTGGGGCATTAAGCACCTCTTCTTTTGCAAGCGCCAAACCACCGTGCACTCTAATTTCAAAAATATCTTTAGCTCTGGTTTTATGAATTTCGACAACCCTGCCACCAGGTTCTTTTTCTTCAGGTCGAGCTAGATCAATGACAATGCCATCCCCAGGCTGCAACGGTAATTTAAAATCTAGGTGGTCTTCCCGAAGTTTAAGAAAGATGGAATGACCTTTAAAATCTTGAATGGTTCCAAGAAGCAGGCCCCGGCTTTTAGGAAACCTACCACGCACAAGCTTTTGGTGGTTGTTACCTTCAAAAAATCCAGGAGTAAAACCCCGTGAAAATGCCATCGTCAGGTCGTTAAGCTGATGCTTTGTTGGCTCAAACGCCTTACCTTCTAATGCCTTATCAATGGCCTCTCGGTAAAAGCGTGTCGTTGCAGCCACATAGGCTGCATTCTTTAATCTTCCTTCGATTTTGAAACAGGTAACCCCTGCATCGATGAGTTCTGCAATTTGGTTGTAGCCTGCAAGATCTTGCGGGCTTAATAAGTAAGCTCGGTCTCCAAGATCCGCTTCTTGTCCATCGACCATCATCGTATAGGGCATCCTACAAGCCTGGGCGCATTGGCCCCGATTTGCACTTCTTCCCCCAAGTGCCTCGCTAGTAAGGCACTGCCCACTGTAAGCAACACAAAGGGCGCCGTGTACAAAAACCTCTAGGGGAATATTGCTTTCTTGTGAAACCTTCGCTATTTGCTCGATAGACATTTCCCTTGCAAGTACAGCTTGAGTTGCGCCAAGTTCTTCCGCAAAGTCTGCGCCTCGTGAATCCGCAATCGTCATCTGGGTGCTGGCGTGAATTTCGAGATCGGGAACAGCAAGCCTAGCCAGTTTTGCTAAGCCAATATCTTGAATAATAACTGCATCAACACCTGCCTTGGCAATTTCGTGAAGATACTTTTCTGCCTCTTGCAACTCATCCGAAAAAATTAAAATGTTAAAAGCTACAAAAGCCCTAATGTTATGATCGTGAAGAAAAGCTACGACCTTGGGAAGGTCTTCCAGTTTAAAATTCGTGGCCCGATGCCTAGCATTAAATCGATCCAAACCGAAGTAAACCGCATCCGCCCCATTAGCAGCAGCAGCCTTTAAACAATCCCAATCGCCCGCAGGGGCTAAGAGTTCGGGCTTTCGTTTTACTTGAACTGGCAGCATAGAAACTTTCTTGGCATAGATCGCTTTTTAAGTTAGATTAAAACCACAATAGTTATCTTAGCGGAAATTAAAGGGGCCTCTCTATGTTAAGACTTATTTTTCTGGTGTTTCTATCGCTTTTTATGTGCGGTTATTCGCTTAGTGCAGATAATTTGCCACTCCTTTTTGAAGATAACTTCCAAAAGGGCCTCGACCGTTGGAGTTTTAGCGATAGTTCCTGCTGGAAAATCGTCGATGTGAAAGGCGAGGGCAAAGCCCTTAGTCAGTTTAAAAAAATCAGCTCTTTCAAACCCCCTCACCGTAGCCCCTACCATTTTGCACTTATCAAAGACCTTAGCCTAGGCGATTTTGTCTTCGATGCCAAATTGCTTAGTACCATCAAGGATTATAACCACCGCGACCTCTGCCTCTTTTTAGGTTACCAAGACCCCGCTCATTTTTATTATGTCCACCTAGGAAAAAAAACCGATGACCACGCAAATCAGATTTTCATTGTCAATGGCAGCGATAGAAAAAAAATCTCTACTAAAACGACTCCAGGTACTAACTGGACCGAAGCTTGGCACAAAGCTAGAATCATTCGCAATGTTAATTCAGGCGCGATCGAAGTTTTTTTCGATGATATGAAAAACCCCGTTATGGCTGCTTCTGATAAGACTTTTCTATGGGGACAAATCGGCGTTGGTACTTTTGATGATACAGGCGACTGGACCGATATTAAAGTTCAGGGCGTGAAAGTTGCGCCTAAGTAGTTTTACGAGGGCAGGGCAGGGCGAATCTCAGCTAATATTTCTTCCGCACCTTGTTGCTTCATCTTCTCTGCTAAAATCTTTCCTACCAACTCGGGTTCATTGATTGAGCCCTTTTCTTGCGCCACGATTCTTTGCTTCCCATCCACCGATAAAACCACCGCAGTTAATGAAATGGTTGCACCAGAAATTTTCGTTCGAATTCCCACCGGAACTAGACATCCTCCACCTAGATTTCTTAATAGCGATCTCTCTGCTATCGTTTCTGCTTTTGTATTTTGGTCGTCTAACCGTGCAAGCATTTCCAAAACTTTTTCATCACCCTCACGGCATTCTAAACCCAAAGCCCCTTGACCTACCGCAGGAAGCATCCACTCTGGGTCTAAAATTTCACATATTCGATTTTCAAAACCTAATCGAATTAACCCTGCTTCTGCAAGAATGATGCCGTCTAGTTTCTCGGTTTCTATTTTTTTTAACCTGGTTTCTACATTCCCACGCAGATGCACTAGGGTAAGGTCTGGCCTGCGATACAGCGCCTGAGATCTTCTCCTTAAACTGGTTGTTCCTAGGGTTGCATTCTTTGGTAATTCATCGAACGACCGAATGGTGTTGGAAACAAAGGCATCACCCGTCGAACCCCGCTTTGGAATTGCTGCGAGTGTTAACCCGGGAACTTTTGCTGTAGGAAGGTCTTTCAAGCTATGTACAGCAATGTCAACACTGTTATCCAAAAGCGCTAACTGAATTTCTTTGGTGAAAAGTCCATCAAAACCAATTTGACTTAAAGCACGATCTTTAATTTGATCGCCCTTCGTCTCGAGAATTACAAGTTCAATTCCCTGCTCGGGGAAGAAAGATTGAAGGGTGTCACGAACAAAATGAGCTTGCCATAATGCAAGTGGACTACCCCTAGTCCCAATTCGAACATTATTCATATTTATTGGCACCAAGTTTTTCAAGATGCGACCGAAGGAGATAAGCTGTTTTTTGAGGAGAGATAGTTCCTTGAATGCAAAAAGCTTGTTCCTCAGGGCTTTTTTCAGCGCGGTCTAGCCTTATCCAAGCAGGCTTTAAAGTTTCGGGGTCAGTCTGGTATCTAGGAAATAAATGCCAGTGAAGGTGTGGCACCTGATTTCCAAGAAGCTCATAATTAATTTTAAGAGGGTTAAATACTTCTTGAATGGCTTTAGCGACCAGACACATCTCATCAAAATAAGCGTGCCTCTTTGCTAAAGTCAGGTCATTAAGTTCGCGAATATGATCCTTCGCAACAACAATGGAATAGCCTTGGAAGAACTGAAATTTCCCCAAGAGCACAAAACTGTTGGGGAAATTCCAGATAAGTTCCGAAGAATCAAGGTCGTTAAGAGAAGCAAGTTTGTGACAGAAAAAACAGTTGGTCAAGGAAGTAAAATCCTAGAGGTAAAAAAACTAATCCCCACCACCATCTCCGCCACCACCAAAGTCTCCACCGCCCGAATCCCCACCACCGCCAAACCATCCACCACCACCACTATCGCCGCCCGAATCCCCACCACCGCCAAACCATCCACCGCCACCACTATCGCCGCCCGAATCCCCACCAGAACCACCATCGACATCGCCACCCGAACCAGTGTAATCAGAATCCTGAGCGGAAGACCCATCGTCTGCCCCGCCGGCGCCAGCACTGGAAGAATCAGCGCCATAAGCAGAGGATCCAGAATTATGTCCTAAGAAGCTATTGTACATCCACATACCAGCAGCAGCGCCAAACATACCACCAACCAGGGAAGTTAAGAAGCCACCACCGCCGCCACCATAACCACCGCCCCCGCCGTAACCGCCACCTGCCATACCGGGTGCACCACCACCACTGCCGCCGAAGAGTGATCTAAAGATACCAATAACAAGCCAAACTCCGCCAAGGACTAAAAGGCCAATACAAATCCAACCCCCAATGGGGTTGTCCGCAATAACTTGGTTATCTGGATTTGGGGAATGTTTCACGATAGGAGTCGGGGCTACAGGCACAACTACAGCAGGCTTTTTAACATTCGAATGTGATGCGATGGTGTCGTAAATAAAACTGACCGCTTCGGTTAAAGCTTTATCATTTTGCTTTTCATTCAGCCTAGATAAAATCAAGGTTTTTAATCCTGCTCGGTCTGCTAAAGTGAAAGTCTTTTTCTGGGTTTCATTTCCCAGTTCAATTTCAAGATGGCCCGGTTCTTTGGTAAGCAGAATGTATATGCCATTTACACGCAGGCTACCTGCTTGTTTGCGTGCCCATTGGTCAAACATTCTGTTTTCCGCATCTTTATCTTTAAGATCAACGCCTTTAAGCACATCTTCAGGAACCTTGCTAAAGGTTTCTATAACTAAATCTTTTTTGAATTTTTTTTCGATGTCACCGATTTTGCGGTTCGCTTCTACTTTTGCGTTTTCAGAAAAGAACCCCGCAGTGTCCTTTATTTCACGAAACTCAGCTTGCAAGGGCCTGTTTAGCCCAAGGCCTATTAACAAGGCAACAACAAAACTTAGCTTTTTAAAATGGGCTGACATTCGTTTCCCTTTCAAAGGATAGAGTGATCTTAACTAACAGCATTATAATGCTATTCGATTATAATCATAATGCTATTCGATCATATTCCATAATTATTGCTGAGATTTTCATAAAACTTGAAATTTTAACCAAAGGGTAACTTAAGTGGGTAGTTGCAAATGAGGATTTATCGGGAGAAAGGTACCGTTTCCTAAAGCCAGAAGGTAAGTGTTGCTAAAAAAACAGCCTAGTTCGAGCTAGGATGAAGATTTCAAAATTTGTTCCAAGCAAGATTTATAAAGGATTTCCGAAGTTGCCAGTCTTGAGCGCCCCGGTCAGTGGATATTTGGTATTTTCTAAAATTAAACATTTGTAGGCAGTGTAGCAAATGCGTGTAAGCATCGCGTGCAGGGAAAAATTGCCCGGTGGATTAGGGGATTGTTAACGCAGTCGCTGGGCTTGAATTAAAAAAAGCAGGCAGGTGGAACTTATTCCACCTGCCTGCTTAAGTTTTCTGATTGCAGTTTGCCGATTATTAGAAATCGGAACCAAGAACTAGGCCATCGTCAGGGCGAATCAACCAAGCCCAAGTTCTAACTGAAATACGAGAAGAAACTAATTTAACACTTCCATCACTCATTCCAACAGGGCTCGAGGCAGAATGTAAAGGGTTAATAATTCCGCCAGAACCAGCAATTCGAACACACTGTAAATTTGTCATATTTGGAAATGGAGCAATATACCTACCCATTAGGGGCCCCGATTGGGGTGCTACATTATCCATGGCTTGCCTAGGCATACCGGCTACAATTACAGTGCTATTAAAAGCAGGAGAGGGCAGTACAATATTCGCTGGAAGCATCCCACTAATCTGCCCATTGATCTGAACTGTCGGATAAGCAGCCACAAGTGGCAAGGCTGGTAATCCATTAAGGCCAGCAACAGGGCCACCAAGAGGAGTGCTACCCGGAAGTGCAACATTGCCATAAATAGGCATAACCCAAGAATTTTGACCAAACACGCCATTTGTTCCACAATTTACAAATTGTTCGAAAAATATGATAGTATTTGAAGTACCATCAGAACTTGAAAGCCCGGCAATGCTGTAAGTTGAGGAAAGCCTTCCACCCTCAGCAGGAGGCATAGGAAGTCCAGTGCGATTACTATTTCCAAAGACTTCGGAATTAGGAACATAACTTGTCCCCCCGTTAGCAACCGGAGTCAAGGGTGGCAATACCGTTGTCATCCCACGAACTGCACTATTATCAGCAGGGCAAACCAAAACTTTGATTAAGGAATTTCTTAATACATGGTTGTAAGTTAACGGCACAGTAATTAAGAACCGATGCAATGCTTCTTGTTCAATATAAGGTAGGAGTTGGGTAAAAATACTTCCACTATATTGATCTGGGGGGGTTAGCAGTTGTACTTGTACTTAACCCAGGGAATGTACCAAAAACACCTTCAAAATTAGAAACTGCCAAAGAAACATTTTTCAATTGACTTATGCAAGTGGTACGGGCCGAAGCCTCGCGCACCTTCTGAATCGCAGGCAACAATAAGCCAATCAAAATAGCAATGATCGCAATCACCACCAACAGTTCGATCAGGGTAAAGGCTGATTTCTTCTGTTTTAATAAGCGTGAAAACATAGCAAGCGCCCTTTCAAAAAGATAAATACAATGACAAGAACCGAAGCTGATATAACATTTAATAAGTCGACAAAAATAGAAAGAGTCAAAACGAGCGGGAAAAACCTTCAATTAGATTCTTTCCTAATTAATTTCTAACAGCAAAAAAGTATTGATGCAATAACAATTTCAAGCTTTTAGGACTTACGCAGTTGGACAAAAATGGTCTTACCTATAATTACTATTTTAATTAAACTTTCACCTATGAGCAAGGCAAAAGTAACGGAAAACGATTTCATTAATTTTCTAATAGCCACCCCATTA
>Ga0335396_10003527_pt1 | contig 17909 bp, 16 predicted proteins | sample FRY02_FD_205743 | JGI IMG/M metagenome (GOLD analysis project Ga0335396, IMG submission 205743) | Freshwater microbial communities from Lake Fryxell liftoff mats and glacier meltwater in Antarctica - FRY-02 (spades assembly) (version 2) | ecosystem: Environmental > Aquatic > Freshwater > Ice >... | reverse complement strand
TCGGTAATTTTAACTACATAAACACCAGAATTTAAATTAGAAACGTTAATTGCTTCAGAGCTAATTTTTGTGTTTAATACTTGTTTGCCAACAATATCGTAAATAGTTACATTTTTAACAGAATTTGCATCAGAAGAAATGTAAAGATTATTTTCAGAAACTGGATTAGGATACATTTTTAAACCAGCAATTGAGTTGTCGTTTACAGATAAAACTGCAGCACCAATTCTTAATTCATCAATAATAATTCTTGGAGTTGATGTTGCATTATCTTGTCTTAAAATAAATCCGCCCAAATTAGCAATCGCTACCGCTGGAGTATTAGTAAGAGTAGCGGGTGTAGCATTGGTAAAAGTAGTTAGGTCAGGATTAAGCCAAGCCTTTAAACCGTTTGTTCCAAAATCATAACCCATAATAACTAGTACAACATCACCTACATTTCTTAGTGTTGCATCATAATTCGCGGTTGTAGATGCAGAATCAAATCCTAATTGGTATTGCGTGCCATTCTTTTTAATAAACAATCTTGCCATATATGATTTTTCACTGTCTGTAAGTCCTGCAAAATAAGTTTGTGTTAAATCTGTAGTAACATTAGCCATGTCAACAACATTTATAAGGAATGAATAATATATAGTTCCTGATGACGTAGTTGTAAACGGAGTAAACGGATCAATACCAGCTCCAGATATTATAACTGAGTTTCCAGAAGAAATCACTCCAGGATAAGTTAAATTACTGGCAAATGCTAAAACATTATTTCCAGAATTTACATTAGTCCACATTTGTTCTGCACCTAATGAATTTCCAACTGTATAATTAAAATTTTCTGTATATGGTAAAGCGTTTATTGGTTTACATTCTGGGGAGTTAACACTTCTAGTGATACCACAACTTCCGGTTACTGTTAGGGTTAAATTAGTTCCTTCAGGCACGTTTGAAATAATAACATTTCCTGTTGCCATGGATGAAGGATTGTCTCCACCTATTGTTCCTGCATTAACAGCTAAATTATAAGTACCTGTATTTCCTCCTGTAAAGGGAATAGTAACGTTATAAGTATCTAAATTAAGAGTAGATGCATTACAAGCTGTTAGTTCTGTTCCTAAGTTAAGATTACAAAAAACAGAAATGTTAATATCATCAAGTCTATGAGAAACGGTTTGTAAAGTTTGAGTAAACCTTAATCTTAAATTTGCTGTTGATTGTAGAACTCCACCAGGTACAGTAACTAAAGTCCAAGCAATAGTAGTATTTTGTGTATATGTTATTGGCGTCCAAGTTGTTCCATCAATACTTTGCTCAACTAATAAATGATTAGCTATATTAGACGTTAGGTATCCGAATTTTAACACTAATTGAGCACTGCTGTAACTAGAAGTATTTATCCCTTCAATTTGAAAAAAGCGAATTGGTGCCGTAGTAGCAAACCAAACATTTCCAGAACCTGAAGCGCCGATATAACCTGATGAAGCTGTTGAAGGTCTTACATCACCATTTCCTGTATAAATAATTGGAGCGGGATTTTGCCAACCTGTATAAGCTGTTACTAGTGTAGTTGCGCTTGGTGTCCCTATATTTTCTGTGTAAACTGTTTGTCCAAAAGACAATGAAGCCATTAAAATAAAAGTTAAAGTGTAAAGTTTTTTCATGTTTTTAATTGATTAATACGTGTATATTACAAATATAAAGAGTATTTGTTTTAAAAAAAAAGTAAATAGAGTAAAATAATAGTTATATTTTTTTAAATAAAAAAAATCTAACTATTTGATTATTAGTTTTCTTGTTGCTGTAGCTTCGCCTTCTTTAATTTGAATTATGTAAATGCCAGGAGATAAAGTAGCTACATTTAACTCTTTTGTTGTTAAATTATAACGAAGTACTTCTTTACCTAAAACATTAAAAATAGAAATTTCTTTATTTAAAGAAAGTTTAGATGTAATGTACAGTTTACCGTTACTTACTGGGTTTGGGTAAATAGTTAAGCCTTCTATTGTAAAATCTAGATTCTTAGACTTTATATCTTGAGAATACAAATCAGAATTAGTAAAAAAGAAAGCTAGTAAAAATATATAAAAGTAATTTTTAATCATTGGCGTAAAATAATATGTAAATATATAATAATTTGTAAACAATTACAATGCCAAAACAAAAAATACCGCTATAAACGGTATTTTTGTATAAATATTATATTTTATCTAATTAAGAATACTCCTTCAGCAAAACTCCATTTCCCGTTTGTTAGATTTGCTCCTGTTGCATTTTGATTTAATGTATACTGTTGTTGTGTAAACAGTACGCTTAAAGCACCTGCTCCAGCATATTGGCTTGTTGCATTATTTATTTTAACGTTTAATAGCTCTATTTTACTTGTATTAACTTGGTCGTTATTAGTTAAAGCGTCTTGTATTCTAACTGCTGTAGCATTAGTATTTGTATAACCAGATATTACAATATTTGAAAATTTACCATTGCCTTGTTTTTTAAATTGAATTGCATCAAATTCTGCAGCAGAAGACCCTCCTTCTGTATTAGTTCCAGCTTCTCTAATTAAAGTTATATTAGTAATTGTTGGCCAAAATGCATTATTATTATTAGAAGACTCTATTTCCATTCCATAATTACCCGTTCCTGTTTGATATGCATACCAGTTTGAATTGTTTTGACCTCTCCAGCCATCTTGCCAGTCAAAAGAGTCATCAAAATTACCAAAAGCAACTAAATTTGTTGCACTTACAGTTCCGCCATAGAATTCAAATCCGTCATCTGCTCCTTTATATGCAACAAGGTTTTGCAAAACAGTTCCACTACCTACAGAGTAAAAAGAAAATGAATTCATTTCGCTTGTTCCATCTGTAATTTTTTTACCTGCATATTCTACTCTTACATATTTTAAAGAACCACCATTATGAGTAGGATTTAACCCTCCATAAGTTAAGCTTAACCCGTCTTCTGAAGTTTTAGAAGAAGTTCCTCCAGCTCCATTAATTGGAGCATCGCCATACATAATAATTCCACCCCAAGAACCTGGAATTTGAGAATTTTCGGTTAAAACAATTGGTTGATTTGCTGTACCGTTCATAATTAATTTTCCTCCGTTTTTAACTAATATTGCATCTACACCATTAGCGGCAAAGGCAGTTATAATAGAACCCGCATCAAAAGTTACAGTTACTCCACTTTCAATTGTATAAATTCCGTTTAATACATAATCTCCAAATGGAATAGTTTTATTTGAAGTAACAGAACCAGATAATTCTCCAGTTGCAGGGGTTATTATTCCTTCATCATCATTTGTAGAGCAACTTACTAAAAAAGTAGTTGTAATAGCAAGGCAGTAAATAATTTTTTTCATAATAATTGTGTTTTTTGTTTTTATGTTTGTTTGATACAAAGATAAAAGGAGTATGTTTTTTTAATGTTTGATTAATGTTATTAGTAGATTAACATTGCACTACCTTAGTGTTAAGTTTATCTGTCTAAATTGTTAAGTTCTTTTTTAAAACTGATAAGAAACACCTAAAGAAACGCCTGTTCCTTTTTTGTAATCTTGAACAGTTAACGAGCTTTCGCTAATGTTAATATTACTGTTGTTACCTAAAGTTCTTTTATAATATGGGTTCAAAATATTATCTAACGAAAATTTCACATCAAATTTTTTATTAATATTTTGTGTCCAGATTAAGTCTAATTTATGAAAAGGTTTTTCGTAAACATGGTCTAATCCTGCAATACCAACAGCATAAATTCTTTCTCCAAAAACACTATAAACTAGAGTTGCTGTATTCTTCCATTTTTCGTTAAAATCAAACTCATATTTTAAATCTGCATTTACCAACCAATTAGATGCTCCTTGTAATTTTCTAGATTTAAAAGTGTCAAAATAACTAGTTCTTTCGGTATCTGCTTTAGCATTTGTATGCATTAAAGAAGTATTAAAGCCAAACGAAAAACCTTCTAAATTTTGATTAATTTTCTTTAATTGAATTATATATTCAAATTCTACTCCAAAAAGTGTTGCACTTTTATTGTTGTAATAAGATATTTGTTGACCGCTTCCTCCACCAAAATTATCAAAAGAACGTTCTATTGGATTTTTAATGTATTTTGCAAAGGTAGTTACTGCAATAATTTCGTTGTTAGAAGGAGAAATTTCAAATTTTAAGTCAACGTTATTGTTAATACTATTTTTTAAATTTGCATTACCTTTTTCTGACGTTCCATCAGCATTAACATAAGTAATAGGAAGAGACTCGAACAAAACAGGTCTTGTTATAGTTCTACTTGCAGCAAAACGGATGTTTTTATTATCTGATAAACTATATTTTAAGTTTAATGATGGTAAAAAATCTAATTTATTAGTATCGTTTTTTCTATATACAGAACCAATTGGGTCGCTAATTGTTCTAAACTTTAATTCTCTAATTGTATTTTCTGCTCTTAAACCAATGTTTGTTTCTAATTTATTTCCAACATTTAATAGATAGTTAAAGTATAAACCGTCAACTCTATTAAAAATTTTAGTTTTATATTCTCCCCCTGTTTCTTCTCTAAAAGAAATATAGTTGTTTGCAATAGCGTTTTCTATAAATGCATTTATACTATTTAAATTTACTATACTATTCGGCAAAGAGGTGTTGTTTGGTATTCCAGATATAAATCTGTAAGATGTTTTCATAAACTCTACATAACCATTATATCCAAAAGTTAATTTGTTTTGTCTATCTTGGTTTTTTCCAAATTTATAATTATACTCTAAGATTCCAGACATATGAAAGTTGTTTTCGACATCTAAATATTGACGAATAAAATTGTTACTTCCAAAACGTACCTCTACTTCTTCATTATTAATTACAGTGCCATTTATAAATTTTCTATCAGGTTGATTAAATTTTGTTTTAGTATAAGACAAACCCCCTTTTAGAGTATGTTTTTCGTCTGTAGTTAGTTTATATTCTGATAAAATTTGATTTGAGAAATAATTAGACTCTTCGTATTGATTTAATCTTATAATCTCATTAGGGTTTTGAACAGCATTTCTAGTATAACCAATTTGATCTTGTATTTGATTATCTGTAGCTTTAATAAATAAAGCATTTGTAGTTATTTTTAATCTATCTGAAGAAAAATTTAATGAAAACAAGGCAGATGCTTGAGTGCTAAATTTATATTGTTTTTTAGAAAGATTATTATCATAAACACCCAGTCCCGTTACAAAAGTTCTATCTACACCTTCTCTAAATTGATATTTATTATCAAGGTTAGCAGATATAAAATAAGACATTTTATATGGCTTATCTTCTAATTTAAATCTATCAAAATGTGTAAAACCAAAACTTGTATTTACAGGAGCTGTTATTTTGCTAACATCCCAAGTAGAATTAAAAGAGTTGTTAATTTGACCATTAGGAATATTACCAAATTGATTTGGCAAGCTTCTTTCTTGACTTCCAAACCCAAAAAAGCTTTTTGCGTTATGGCCATCGTTAGAAATCAAAAAATCGACAAAATTATTATTAGTAACATAACTAACTCCGTAATTTATTTTTGTTAGACTTTTAGTAGGTTGAGTCGTTTTTATATCTATTGTTGCACCAGCAAAATCGCCATATAAGTTTGGGTTAAATGTTTTAAAAACATCCATATAACTTACAATGTCTGTTGGAAACAAATCCAACGGAATTATTTTTTTAAACGGACTATTAGACGGCACCGCTAAGTTGTTTATTAAAAGGGTATTGTAACGATCTTCTAAACCTCTAACAAATAAACCTCTAGACTCTACCTTTGTTATACCTGTAATTTTAGTTAGTCCAGATTCAACATTACTTACTCCTTTTCTAGACATTTCTTGAGCTCCTATACTTTGTTTAATTTCGGCAGCTTTTAATTGGTCTAATAAAAGAGCACTTTCTCTTTCTTTAGAAACAGTATGAGAAATTACAACATTCTCTAATTCATTTGTTTCTGGCTCAAGAGTTTGGTTAATAATTTTAGTTTCGTTTTCTTTTATAGAAAAACTTATCTCTTTTGTTTTTTGTCCAATATATGCAATTACTAAAATGTAATTTCCAGAGGCTATATTTATAAAATACTTTCCATCAAAACCTGTTGTGGTTCCAATAGAGGTCCCTTTAATTATTAGATTCGCAAAAGGTAAAGGTTCATTGTTAAATTCTAGACTAGAAATAACACCAGTTACTTTAGAATTTTGTGCGTAATTAGTAACACACATTAATAACAGAACGATTAAATATTTAAATTTCATAAGTATTTTATTTTTATGCAAAATAACTAGTGTGATTTAACTTAGTTGTTTGGTTAATGTTAAGTCTTTGTTATTGAAATGTTTTGTAAACGTTACTATATTATATTAAGGTTAAGAATCAATATTGCTTTTTAATTATCTTTATCTTTACAGCAAAACAGTCAATTATTCTTTATATGAAGAAAAGAGATATTAAGATTTTATTGGTAGATGATGAAAAAGATATTCTAGAAATTATTGGGTATAATTTATCTCAAGAAGGATATCAAATTTTTACTGCCGAAAATGGTAAAGAAGCTATTAAAAAAGCTAGAAAAATTAATCCGCATTTAATTATATTAGATGTAATGATGCCAGAAATGGACGGAATTGAAGCTTGTGAACATATAAGAAGAATTCCAGAATTGTCTAATACTATAATTACTTTTTTAACAGCAAGAAGCGAAGATTTCTCTCAATTGGCTGGTTTTGATGCTGGTGCAGACGATTATATAACCAAGCCAATAAAACCTAAAGTATTAGTTAGTAAAGTAAAAGCATTACTTAGACGATTAAAAGAACAAGCCGAAGAATTGGATGTTTTAAACGTAAATGGTATAGAAATTAATAGAGAAGAGTATAAAATTGTTAAAGAAGGTTTAGAAATTATATTGCCAAGAAAAGAATTCGAATTGTTTTATTTATTAGCATCTAAACCAGGCAAAGTATTTACTCGAACAGAAATTTTAGATAGAGTTTGGGGTAACCAAGTTATTGTTGGCGACAGAACCATAGATGTTCATATTAGAAAACTAAGAGAAAAAATTGGCGAAGAATATTTTAAAACCATTAAAGGCGTTGGTTATAAAATGGAAATGTAATGAGTATAAGTTTTAAAAAAACATATAAATTTGCTTTAAAATCGGCGTTATATATATCAATATTTACCGCTTTGTTTTTATATATTCTTACAAGTGTTTTTTACACTATAAATTACACGTTTATAGGGTTGTTTTTTATTGGTTCATTTGTTTTTTCGTTTTGTGTAATACAATACAGAGTAGAAAAATTTATTTACCAAAGAGTTAAAAAAATATATGATGATGTTTCACTTTTAGATTCTTCAACATTTAGAAATCAATCTATCACTACAGATGTTGCAACATTAACCAGAGAAGTTAAAAAATTTGCTACAGATAAAAAAATAGAAATAGAAACTTTAAAAATAAGAGAAGAATATAGAAGAGAGTTTTTAGGCAATATCTCCCACGAATTAAAAACACCATTATTTACTGTTCAAGGTTATGTTTCTACATTATTAGATGGTGCTGCAAACGATAAGGTTTTAAGAAAAAAATACTTAGAAAGAGCAGAAAAAGGAGTAGAAAGGTTAATTTATATTGTTAAAGATTTAGACATGATAACTAAATTAGAAACAGGAGATTTAAACCTAGAACTTACAAATTTTGACATAGTAGAAGTTGTACAAAATGTTTTTGAGTTATTAGAAATGCGAGCAGCAAAAAAAAACATTTCCCTTTCGTTTGATGCACGCTACTCAAAACCAATTATGGTTTATGCAGATCAAGATAAAATTCAACAAGTTGTTACTAATTTAATAATGAATTCTTTAAAATATAATAAAGAAAAAGGTTCTACAGAGGTTGCTATAGAAAATTTAATTGACAATAAAATTATTATTAGAATTACAGATAATGGAGAAGGAATAGAAAAACACAATATACCAAGAGTGTTTGAGCGTTTTTATAGAGTAGATAAAAGTGGTTCGAGAGCAGAAGGAGGTTCTGGTTTAGGGTTAGCCATCGTTAAGCATATTATTGAAGGGCATAACGAAAAAATATATGTAGAAAGTAGTTTTGGAGTAGGTTCAGAATTTTCATTCACACTCGAAAAAACTAAATAAACCTTCTCGTTCTTTAATTAAACTAAAATAATTTTACAACTGTAAACGCATAAGTTTTTTTGCCACATAGATTCATAGGTTTTTTTAAATCTTTTAGTTTGAAAATAGATTTTATAGAAAAAATCTTTGATTTTTTTGCTATGGTTTCTTTAAATACAAAACAATTTTTCAATGTTTTATCAAAACCTATGAATCTATGTGGTAAATTTTTTATTTTTACAATTGCTGCGTTTGCCCTAATTGTAAACATAACATTTAATATAATTGGTTATTATTTATTAATTTTGCCAAAAAAATAATTTGTGGGAAGTAAAAATAAACTAAAGCGTTTTAACGAAAACACATCGTTTAATAATGTGTTCGAACCAACAAGAGAAGAAGTAGTTTCTGGCAAATTTAGTCTAAAAGGAAAGTGGAATAAAGACTTTTTTAAAAACGATAATCCGTTAATATTAGAACTTGGATGCGGAAAAGGAGAATACTCTGTAGGATTAGCAAAAAGATATCCTAACAAAAACTTTATTGGTATTGATATAAAAGGAGCTCGTTTTTGGCGTGGCGCTAAAACAGCAGTAGAAGAAAACATGAATAATGTTTGTTTTTTAAGAACTCAAATAGAATTAATAGAAGACTGTTTTGCAGAAAACGAAGTAGACGAAATCTGGATAACTTTTCCGGATCCTCAAATAAAATACAAAAGAACAAAACACAGATTAACAAATTCTGAATTCTTACAGAGATATAAAAAAGTTTTAAAGAAAGACGGTTTAATGAATCTTAAAACCGACAGCGAATTTATGCATGGATATACTTTAGGATTGTTGCATGGCGAAGGTCACGAGGTTTTATACGCAAATCATAACGTGTATAAAAACGAAGGTTCACCAGAAGTTGTTACAGCTATTCAAACTTTTTATGAAAAACAATATTTAAAAATAAATAAATCAATAACTTACATACAATTTAAAATTAAATAAATGAATATTGGATTACCATTATTTCTCGGACTTTCTGTAGCAGCTTTAGGCGTAACTCCACCAGGATTGCTAAACATGACAGCTGCAAAAGTTAGCATGAGAGATGGTAGAAATAGAGCGTTGTGGTTTGCTTTTGGAGCATCAATTATTGTCTTTTTTCAGACTTTAATTGCTGTTTTATTTGCACGATTTATAAATAGCAGATCAGATATAACGACAATTTTACAAGAAATTGGTTTAGCTATTTTTGTTTTAATTTCTGTATATTTCTTCTTTTATGCAAAAAAACCAGTTCAAAATAAAAAGAAAGAAGAAGTTAAGATAAGAACAAAAAGCAGTAGGTTTTTTATAGGCATGTTGCTTTCTTCTTTAAATGTATTTCCTGTTCCATACTATGTGTTTGTTAGTGTTACTCTAGCATCGTATCAATATTTTTATTTCGAAAATTATTTTATATATGTATTTTCTTTAGGCACATCAATTGCTGCTTTTTTAGTGTTCTATGCCTATATTATTTATTTTAAAGGAAAAGAATTAAAAACTTCGTTTGTGTCTAAAAATATAAATTCAATAATTGGCACAATAACAAGTTTAGTTGCTGTTTATACATTAATAAGTATTTTATTAAAGTAGAAATAAGATGATAAAAGAAGAAAATTTTTTCGAGCGAGTATACAATGTTGTAAAACAAATACCTACCGGAAAAGTAACTTCGTATGGTACAATTGCAAAATATTTAGGAACAGCAAGATCTGCAAGAATGGTTGGCTGGGCAATGAATGCAGCTCATAATTTACAAGATGTTCCAGCCCATAGAGTAGTTAATAGAAACGGGTTGTTAACAGGTAAAAGCCATTTTAGCGGGACAAACCTAATGCAACAATTACTCGAAAATGAAGGGATAAAGGTAAAAGACAATCAAATTATAGATTTTAAAAATCACTTTTGGGACCCAAATTCTTTATAATTTTCAAAAATTACATAGAGTTGTATTTTCGACTTCTATTTAACTATAAAGATTTTCAATATAGTACTAAATAGAATTGCATTTTTCGTATTACCTTTGTAATCTAAAATAAGTCTTAATAAAGCAATAATGCAAAGGCATTATTTGTAAAAAATAATATATGAAACTCGATAAAATAGAAATCTTAAAAGCATTAGAAACAATTACCGTTGCCGGAGAAGGCAAAAACATGGTAGAAAGTGGTGCAGTTAAAAATGTATTAATTTTTGGAGATGAAGTAGTAGTAGAATTAATTTTAAGTACGCCAGCTTTACACATTAAAAAAAGAGTAGAAGTAGATGTGATAAAAGTAATACACGATTTAGTTTACAACAAAGCAAAAGTAAAAGTAAACATAAAAGTACAAGCTCCAGAAAAGCAAGAAATAAAAGGTAAAGAAGTGGCTGGTATTACCAATATAATAGCAATAGCTTCTGGCAAAGGAGGCGTTGGTAAATCAACAATTACAGCAAATGTTGCCGTAGCATTAGCAAAAATGGGTTTTAGTGTTGGCATTTTAGATGCAGATATTTATGGACCATCTATGCCAATAATGTTTGATGTAGAAAACGCTAAACCAATTTCTGTAGAAATCGATGGGAAATTTAAAATGAAACCTGTAGAAAGTTACGAGATAAAAATATTATCTATTGGGTTTTTTACAAAACCAGACGAAGCTGTTATTTGGAGAGGTCCAATGGCGTCAAAAGCACTAAATCAAATGATATTTGATGCAGATTGGGGCAATTTAGACTTTTTGCTAATAGACTTACCGCCAGGAACCGGAGATATACATTTATCAATAATGCAAGCACTTCCAATAACTGGAGCCGTTATAGTTAGTACGCCACAAGCAGTTGCATTAGCAGATGCTAGAAAAGGAATAGCAATGTTTCAAAACGAAAGCATAAACGTTCCCGTTTTAGGAATTATAGAAAACATGTCATACTTTACACCAGCAGAATTGCCAGAAAACAAGTATTATATCTTTGGTAAAGAAGGAGCAAAAAATCTTGCAGAAGATTTAAACGTGCCATTATTAGGAGAAATTCCGCTTATACAAAGCATTAGAGAAGCCGGAGATTATGGCAGACCAGCGGCATTACAAATAGCAACACCATTAGAAGCAACTTTTGAGAGTTTAGCAAGAAATATTGTTCAAGAAGTGGTAAAGAGAAATAAAAATCTGCCAGAAACAGAAGCATTAAAAATAACTACAATGGCTGGTTGTGCTAAAGGCCCTGTAATAAAAAATTATTAGAAATTATGACAACTCAAGAAATTATAGAAAAAATAGAAATTGCTCTAGAAGAAATTAGACCTTTTTTAATATCAGACCGAGGTAACATTTCTTTAGTAGAAGTAATAGACGGTAAGCACGTGAAAGTACGATTAGAAGGATCTTGTGCAGGTTGTAGCGTAAATCAAATGACATTAAAAATTGGAGTAGAAGCAACCATAAAAAAGCACGTTCCACAAATAGAAACGGTAGAAAATATAGCATAATTAATTATGGCGTGACCCAATGGTCGGGCTTTTTGCTAAATCTTTTTGTTACACAAAAAGGATATCGCTTCAATCCCTCACGCAAAATAGCTGATATAAATCATATTATAGAAGTTATATAACAATTAGTTTTGTGCCTATTAAAAATAAGTAAAATATAAATGATTACAACAGATATATTAATAATAGGAGCTGGTCCAACTGGTTTATTTACAGTATTTGAGGCTGGACTTTTAAAATTAAAATGCCACATAATAGATGCTTTGCCCCAATCAGGAGGGCAATTATCAGAACTCTATCCTAAAAAACCAATTTACGATATTCCAGGATTTCCAGAAATTCTAGCAGGCGAGCTTGTAGCTAATTTAATGGAACAAATTAAACAGTTTCAGCCAGGTTTTACATTAGCAGAAACTGCAGAAACTATAGAAAAACTAGACGATGGTACTTTTGTAGTAACCACAAACAAGGGCACAAAACATAATGCAAAAGCAATTGCAATTGCAGGAGGTTTAGGCACTTTTGAACCTAGAAAACCACTTTTAAAAGACATAGAGTTTTACGAAAAAGACAGAGGAGTAGAATACTTTATAAAAGACCCAGAACAATTTAGAAATAAAAAAGTAGTGATATCTGGAGGTGGAGATTCTGCTTTAGATTGGAGTGTTTTTTTATCAAACATAGCATCAGAAGTAACTTTAATTCATAGAAGAAACGAATTTAGAGGAGCCTTAGATTCTGTAGAAAAAGTTCAAGAATTAAAAAATTCGGGCAAAATAAAACTAATAACGCCAGCAGAAGTTGTAGGCTTTAAAGGTTCAGAAAGAGTAGAATCTGTAGATGTAGAAATAAATGGTGCAAGAATGAACATCGAAACAGATTATTTTATCCCGCTTTTTGGGTTAACACCTAAATTAGGAGCAATTGCAAATTGGGGATTAGAAATAGAAAAAAACGCAATTAAAGTTAACAACGCTTTAGATTATCAAACTAATATAAAAGGCATATATGCTATTGGAGATGTAAATACATATCCTGGAAAGTTAAAACTAATTTTATGTGGGTTTCATGAGGCAACATTAATGTGCCAGAGTATATATAATAGAATTAATCCAGGTAAAAAATATGTTTTAAAATATACAACAGTTTCTGGAGTAGATGGATTTGACGGTACAAGAAAACAAGCCGAAAAAGCAGTTGTAAAAGCTATAAATTAATGCAAAACGGAGACGTTAATATAAAAATTAAAGATAGAAATGGAGTAATACATGATGTTCAAGCCCCAACAGACATGAACATGAATATTATGGAGGTAATTAGAATTTACGAACTTGCTCCAGAAGGCACAATTGGTGTTTGCGGCGGAATGGCAATGTGTGCTTCTTGCCAATGTTATGTTTTAAACGATGTAATTTCTTTAGAAAGAAACCCAGACGAAGAAGCCATGCTTTGGGAGGCCTATCATGTTAAAGACAACAGCAGATTAGGTTGCCAAATACATATTTCAGAAGAATTAGAAGGACTAGAGATAGAAATAGCACCAGAACAATAAAAATTTTTATATTATTCTTTTCATTCTTTAAAATAGTAAAACTTTATTTTATTTAAATGCTGAAATTCCAGTAATATCCATTCCAGTAATCAGCAAATGAATGTCGTGTGTTCCTTCATAAGTAATCACCGATTCTAAATTCATCATGTGTCGCATAATCGAATATTCGCCGGTAATTCCCATTGCACCAAGCATTTGTCTAGCATCACGAGCAATAGTTAGAGCCATATCAACATTATTTCTTTTTGCCATAGAGATTTGTGCAGTAGTTGCTCTATTTTCATTTTTTAAAACACCAAGTCTCCAAGTTAATAATTGAGCTTTAGTAATTTCTGTAATCATTTCTGCTAACTTTTTCTGTTGTAATTGAGTTCCAGCAATAGGTTTATCAAACTGAATTCTTTCTTTGGCATAACGCAAAGCCGTATCATAACAATCCATTGCAGCACCAATTGCACCCCAAGCAATACCATAACGAGCAGAATCTAAACATCCAAGTGGAGCACCTAAACCAGATTTGTTTGGCAACAAATTTTCTTTAGGAACTTTAACATTATCAAAAATCAATTCTCCAGTTGCAGATGCTCTAAGAGACCATTTGTTGTGCGTTTCTGGAGTAGTAAATCCTTCCATTCCTCTTTCTACAATAAGTCCGTGAATTCTACCTTCTTCATTTTTTGCCCAAACTATAGCAATATCTGCAAAAGGAGCGTTAGAAATCCACATTTTAGCACCATTTAAAAGATAATGATCGCCTTTATCTTTAAAGTTGGTAATCATACTTCCTGGATCCGAACCAGAATTAGGTTCGGTCATACCAAAGCAACCCATAAATTCTCCCGATGCAAGTTTAGGTAAATATTTCATTCTTTGTTCTTCGTTTCCATATTTCCAAATAGGATACATAACCAAAGAAGATTGAACAGACGCCGTTGAACGAACGCCAGAATCGCCTCGTTCTATTTCTTGCATTATTAAACCATACGAAATTTGGTCTAAACCAGCACCGCCATATTCTACTGGAATATACGGACCAAAACCACCTATTTCTGCTAATCCTTTTATTATTTGTTTCGGAAATTCTGCTCTTTGAGCATACTCTTCTATAATAGGAGAAACATCTCTTTTAACCCAAGCACGAGTAGCATCACGCACTAACTTGTGTTCTTCGGTTAATAAATCATCTAACAAATAATAGTCGGGTGCTTGAAATAAATCAGGTTTCATATGTTTTGTATATTGTATTGTTGTAAAATGTATATCGTAAAATTAGCTAAGAAAACGTTTGCAAATTTACGTAAACAATTTTAACAAATAAGAGAACAGGGGTTATATTTTTTGAAGCTATTTCCAGCTATTCACTATATCTTTTTATTTTTTAAAGGAAAAAATAAAAAGGATGCCGTTACTATCTGGGCTAGTGGCAAACTAGACGTAATACCAATTATATTTATGATTTAGTCATTGCGAGGAGGCACGACGAAGCAATCTCATCATCGCAACTGCTATAACACAAAAAAGCAACTCGTTGAAAAGGTGCCTTGGTTTTTAGTACACTTCGATACAGTTACAAAATTTTTAAATTTAAAATAATAATCTAAACCTTTGACAAAGGTAATTACTTTCATTTGCAATTATTTGTGGACGTATCATTACTTTATTTTTTATTCAATTAAAATCATTTAAAAATACAAAAAGCGAGCCATAACTAAACGGAACACCTTTTTTTTAATTTAGTCGGTAGGCAGTGAATTTTTATTACATTTGATACTTCGATAAACTCAGTAGAACTAAACTTAAATAACATGAAAAAAATCATTTTGCTTTCAATAATTAGTATGTTTTGTCTAAATTCATACGGTCAAACAGCAGAAGAATATTTCAATAGAGGAATTTTAAAAGCTGAACTTGAAGATTACAAAGATGCCATAGCCGATTATACCAAGGCAATTGAGTTAAATCCTAATGATGCATTTGCTTATTACAATCGAGGAGTTTCAAAAGGCAAACTTGAAGATTACAGAGGAGAGATAGCCGATTATACCAAGGCAATTGAGTTAAATCCTAATGATGTAAATGCTTATTCCAATAGAGGATTTTCAAAAGCTAAACTTGAAGATTACAGAGGCGCCATAGCAGATTATACCAAGGTAATTGAGTTAAATCCTAATGATGCATTTGCTTATTACAATCGAGGAGTTTCAAAAGGCAAACTTGAAGATTACAGAGGAGAGATAGCCGATTATACCAAGGCAATTGAGTTAAATCCTAATGATGCAGATGCTTATTTAAATAGAGGATTTTCAAAAGGCAAACTTGAAGATTACAGAGGAGCCATAGCAGATTATACCAAGGCAATTGAGTTAAATCCTAATGATGCAGATGCTTATTTAAATAGAGGATTTTCAAAAGGCAAACTTGAAGATTACAGAGGAGAGATAGCAGATTATACCAAGGCAATTGAGTTAAATCCTAATGATGTAAATGCTTATTACAATAGAGGAAATTCAAAAGCTAAACTTGAAGATTATAAAGATGCCATAGCAGATTATACCAAGGCAATTGAGTTAGATCCTAATTTTGCAAATGCTTATTACAGTAGAGGATTTTCAAAAGCTAAACTTGAAGATTACAGAGGCTCCATAGCAGATTATACCAAGGCAATTGAGTTAAATCCTAATTTTGCAAATACTTATTACAATAGAGGTATTTCAAAATATGAACTTGAAGATTACAGAGGAGCGATAGCCGATTATACCAAGGCAATTGAGTTAAATCCTAATGATGCAGTTGCTTATTACAATAGAGGAATTTCAAAAGGCAAACTTAAAGATTATAGAGATGCCATAGCAGATTATACCAAGGCAATTGAGTTAGATCCTAATGATGCAGATGCTTATTCCAATAGAGGAAGTTCAAAAGCTAAACTTGAAGATTACAAAGATGCCATAGCAGATTATACCAAGGCAATTGAGTTAGATCCTAATGATGCATTGGCTTATAACAATAGAGGAATTTCAAAAGCTAATCTTGGAGATTATAAAGATGCCATAGCAGATTATACCAAGGCAATTGAGTTAAATCCTAATGATGCATTTGCTTATTCCATGAGAGGAAATTCAAAATATGGACTTGAAGATTACAGAGATGCCATAGCAGATTATACCAAGGCAATTGAGTTAAATCCTAATTATGCAGATGCTTATAACAATAGAGGAACTTCAAAAGATGAACTTGAAGATTACAGAGGAGCCATAGCAGATTATACCAAGGCAATTGAGTTAAATCCTAATGATGCATTTGCTTATTCCATGAGAGGAAATTTAAAATATGGACTTGAAGATTATAAAGATGCCATAGCAGATTTCACCAAGGCAATTGAGTTAGATCCTAATGATGCAGCTGCTTATTCCATGAGAGGAAATTTAAAATATGGACTTGAAGATTATAAAGATGCCATAGCAGATTTCACCAAGGCAATTGAGTTAGATCCTAATGATGCAGCTGCTTATTCCATGAGAGGAAATTCAAAATATGGACTTGAAGATTATAAAGATGCCATAGCAGATTTCACCAAGGCAATTGAGTTAAATCCTAATGATGCAGATGCTTATTCCAATAGAGGTCTTGCAAAAATAGCTTTAAACCAAAAAGACAGTGGTTGTTTAGATTTTAGTAAAGCAGGCGAATTAGGCGATGCCAATGCTTATGAATTAATTAAAGAACATTGTAATTAAAAAAATACGATAGCATTTCAAAAAAGATAAAATTTATATTTGTTGCGTTAGGTTATTGTCTACCCAAAACCAAACTAGAACTTTAAATAAAACTCCTTAGTTAATTCAATATAATCTTTAGTGTAGTTATGTCTAGAAATTTCAATAACCAATTCGTCTGTTTCGTTTACTTTATATAATTTTGAAAAAGCCAACAAGCTTCTTTTAATATCAGATGTTGGCGTGCCTTTTACTCGGGTTATTTTAAAAGGATAAAGCCCAAAACTTTCTGCAACATCTATAAATGATGCTTCTTCTTTAAACGGAATAATTGTAGAAAACATTCCATCATCAGATAATAATACAGAAACGGCTTCTATAAGTTCGTTAAACGGCATTGCGTCTGTAAAACGTGCCAAATCTCTTTGGGTATTGTCTGTTTTATAGTTTTCTGAGTAAAAAGGCGGATTAGAAATAATTAAGTCATATTTTTCATCTTTCATTTCGTCAACAAATTCGTCTAAAGCAGCATGATAACAGTATAAACGATTGCTCCAATTTGTGTTTTCGAAATTTTCAACACATTGTTCAAAAGCATCTTCATCTATTTCTATAGCATCTATTTGTTCTGCAAAACTTCTTTGAGCTATCATTATTGCTAAAATGCCAGTTCCAGCACCAATATCTAAAACAGAATAAGGATTGTTAAAAATTGGAGACCAAGCTCCAAGTAAAACACCATCTGTGCCAATTTTCATAGCACATCTATCTTGATTAACGTCAAAATTTTTAAATGAAAACTTTGTCAAAATTTCAATTTTTAAAATTAAGTTTTGTTTATGATGTTTTTGGAATTTTAATTATTGGAATTTCTACTAAAGGTACATTTCAACTAATCCTTCTGGCAAATCCATTATAACTTTTTTGTTTTCACGGTCAATTTTAACTAAAAATTGATCTATCATAGGTATAAGTAATTCG
>Ga0335396_10003521_pt1 | contig 17929 bp, 11 predicted proteins | sample FRY02_FD_205743 | JGI IMG/M metagenome (GOLD analysis project Ga0335396, IMG submission 205743) | Freshwater microbial communities from Lake Fryxell liftoff mats and glacier meltwater in Antarctica - FRY-02 (spades assembly) (version 2) | ecosystem: Environmental > Aquatic > Freshwater > Ice >... | reverse complement strand
TAGCCTCTGAGGAAAAAGAAAAGGTACTGCCTATCATTTGGCCCTCACAATCATCTTCGATGAAACGGAATGTCTTTAGTATGCCAACTGGAATCGCCTAATCGGTTATTCCCCAAGGCACGTTGGTGATTTTGCAACACGGGAAATTTTGGCCAAAAAGAGATGCCTCTAAATCACCTAGTGATCAGCGCATCTAAGTTGGCGTGAAAACTCCTCTTCAATACTCTGAATAAACGAGATAGGGTTTTCGAGGGGGTGGGAAATTGACTACAAGCGACTCAGGGGTGGTAACACGAGCTAGTTCGCTACCGATTACCTTTTCGGCATTAGCTGTCTTCGCCAGCCTCGCCCTCTATTTCTTCGCGGGAGCCCTAGAAACGAATCTCGTTTATTACTTCGGCTACCTGTTGACGCCGTTGGTTGTATTTGCTTGCGTAGCCTGGGACTCCATTTCCCAAAGGACAAAGTCCCGTGACGTGTGGTTCAGCCCAAGCCCAAAGAAGTCGCTATTAGTTAGAGTTCTAGCTGGAATAGCTCTTATCCCTGCGGTCTTGCACATTATTCAACTCGGAAACCTGCTGGGTCAGCGGGCAGTTCAGGGAGGTTGGCTCTCTTGAGAAACAAATTCATCGGTCTTATTTTGCCCTCGCTTCTAGTCGCCATGGGGCTCATTTCATTTTCTAGTGCAGTTTCTCAAGCGGCCGTGCTAACACCCGCCGCTGAAGCAGCCTTTGGAGATGTGAGTAGATGTCTGACATCGGGGAAAGATAAAAAACTCGATGTTTTTTACCTAATAGACAGCTCGGGTTCTTTGACGCGGACGGACCCCCATAACAAACGTAAAGAGATTCTGCAGTCCAGCATCAAGCAACTCGGTGGATTTTCTAGGGAGGGCATACAAACCAATGTTGCAGTCTTTATGTTTGCAACCGGCATAGAGAAGATCCAGGATTGGACAGCAATAGATTCTCCGGATGAAGCCTCAAGAATATCTCAAGAAGTTGCGGGCTTTATCAACAATGACCGTGCAGCTGGGACTACTGACTGGAAAGAGGGCCTCGAGAAGGCGTATAAAGAGTTGGATTTTCGTGGCGACAGTTGCAAAATGCTTGTTTGGTTCACTGATGGCGGGATCAATCCCACTGACACTGACACCCTTGTTGACACCTTTGAGAGCCTTTCAAGCCTGTGTAGGCCCGGTATAAATGAGCAATCTCTCGGGCAAGGGGAATTTGGTCTCATCTCAAAGTTTCGCAAGGCTGGAATCCCAATTTTCGGAGTTCTGTATGCAAACCTGGATACCCTCGCCGATAATCAAGTTGAGCTGGAAAAGTGGCGCATGAGCTTCATGCAGCCGCTCGTTGAGGGAAGAGGCCAGGTAGCCTCAGTTTCAATTCCTGGCCTGGATCTGGTCGGCGGAACCTTAGAATGCGCCGAAGTCAATGGCCAGGGGGTTGCTCCCATCGGGCAGGCGAATGGGGCGTTTCTGAACGCCGAGGACCCAGTGGCTTTGGCTTATCAATTCCTTAAGCTGCAAGCTCAAATAACGGGTGGTTCAAGTAACGCTGCCTCCCTCAGCGGCTATAGCGTGCCACGAGGAACGGCAAAGTACACCTTGTTGCTCGACTCAAGTGACTGGGTTCTAACTGGCCCAGAAGGGTCAGGATTTAGCGCCTCCCCTTCGAATCTTCCTCAGAACGTGAGGGTGTCAGGTTCCAATGGCGTCAACGCAATCACTGTGGTTACGGCGGGCGATGCTTCACTGATTGGCGACTGGGGCCTAGATCCAAAAAAAGGTACACAGGTTGATCTCTTTGTATATTCCGGCTTGACTATCGTCCTGGACCGAGATAAAACCAGCAAGGTACTCAGTGATTTCGATAACACCCTTACGGGAAGAGTTGTGAGAACCGCAGAGTTCCAGGGGGTTCCCATTGAATTGTTCTCTTATGAGAACAGAACATTTGAACTCACCTATCTCTCTAATGGGGTGAGAGTTGACGTATCCGGAGTCACAGTTGATTATGAAAATCACGGCGAATTCACTATCGAGCCCTTCAACCCAGATGGCTCACAAGAGCAAATAGAGCTATTCATCAAACTCTCGCTTGGCGACAGCTTTGCCGACGTGGAATCACAATTTACTTTACAAGTGCAGGACAAGAATGCTCTAGCAAAACCAGCGGCCGACACTCTTTTACTATCTAACCTCGTGGGTCCGGACGGCATTGCATCCGGCGAGTTTGTAATCGAAGGCCCAAATACGAGTGCTAGTTCACGTTTTTGTTTCAAAGGAGTAGGCAGGATAGAAGACACTCAAACAGGTGTCGAGAAGATAGAGCGTTTGCATGAATTCCAATTTTCAATAGACAATAAGCCACTAAGTGGTCAGGGAATATGTTTTGACGTCGAACAGAATGAGATCTTGCCTTTGAAGCTAGAGGTGACTAATCCCACTCAGGCGGATTCAAGCGTGGTCGCGATCCTGAGCACCACCAGCACGGCTCCAGATTCAGGGAGCGCAATCGAGACCCCAATAAGAATTTCGTTCAAAAGCGAAACTGCTTCAAATCAGACCGTGGCGATCGGCGCCATCATTTTGCTTCTGATTCTCGGTCTATTAATTCCAATGTTAGTGCTAGCACTTATCAACTTCTTGACGACCAGATTCTTGCCAATCGAAGGGGTCGTCCGCACATCCTTTTCTGTCATTGTGCAACCAGGGCTGACGGCAAAAATTGTTGATTCGGCTACGAACACATCTGTGGCCATCGACTCCAAAGACTTCAAGTTCGTAAGCCCACAGGGTGCGAGCCGATCTTATGAAACCGGCACTGGTGCTGCGACGGCTAGGGTACCGGTCTTCCCGCTATCTTCGACATGGTACGAATGGAAGGCTCCTTCAGGCGGGCGCCTTCTGAGCGCCTTCTCAGCAGCCTCAAAGTCCACAAAGGATATCCGAGCAGGTCGAGCGGTAGAGATTTCCCCGAACATGGGTGAAAACTGGGTGCTGATGTTTCCAGAAGAGCAGCTTCTAAAGCCCTCCAGCGACTCAATATCTGGAGAGTTGATTGTCTTCGCAAACTCGGGACGAATTAGTGACTACCAAGCCAAGATTGCCGCAATAGTAAACCAACCGGGCCTACGTCAAAAAATTGTAAACCTCTCAAAATCAGTTTCGGAACAGAAAACCAAGACAGAGGGCAAGCCGACTGGCCTGGGCGGTACTGAGTCGGCCCTACCTACCCCCAATGTCCCGGGTGTCCCCGGCCAGCCAGGGAACTCGGTTCCTAAACCACCGACTTCGGGGGGCGTCCCGAAACCACCTAACCAGCCCGGATCACCCGGTGGCGGAGTACCAAAGCCACCGAGAGCAAACTAAGGAGAAAAGTTATGTTGAGACCATTCATTATTGTCGGCGTCGGTGGTTCTGGAGGTAAGACTGTTCGCGCGCTAAAGCAAAGCCTTGCCGCCCAGCTTGAGAGCATGGGTTGGGAAGGGGGTCTGCCGGAAGCTTGGCAGTTCCTGCACATTGACAGCCCATCCGCACAAGATGGCCTCGAGTTTCCCGCACCCCTGCTGCCGCAGGAGGAGTACCTACCCTTGGTTCCGTTCGGTGCTACCTATAGGACGGTTCACTCAACAGCCGTTGATGGAATGGGCTCTGATCTAAAAGACCTCCAGAGGGCGCTACCTTCTCCCTCGGAAGTATCTGTTCCGGTTGCGATGGGTGCCGGTGCGTTTCGTGCTATAGGCCGCGCAATTTCAGCTGCAAGCCTGGACAAGATGACCTCTAGATTCAAATTGATGGTCAGCTCCGCCCTCTCGCCGGACGCTAAGGCCGAACTGAATAACCTCGCAGACTTGATGCAAATCAAGCAGAAAGAAGAAGCTGCCCTGCCCCCCACAACCATTGTCGTCAGCTCCATGGCGGGTGGCTCGGGCGCTGGAATGTTCATTGACGTGGCAGAGGCGCTGAAGGCTGCGATTGGAAGCGCGAACTGGAACAATGGGATTGTTTCAATGCTCTATTCCCCAGATGTCTTTGGAGAGTTTGGGGAAGGCGTCAAGAAAATGATCCCCAACACATTGGGTGCGTTGGCAGAGATGACAAGCGGCTTTTACCTGAACACTCACACTGCAGCCACTCAGGCTCTGTACTCAAAATTTGGTCTAATTGTTACCCAAGGGCCGCGATATTCCCTGGGTGCCAACTACAACTTCATAATCGGAAGAAAAAACACCTCTGGAGTTGATTTTGGCTCGCAGACGGGAATGTACATGGCGACAGGTCAGGCGATGTCGGCCTGGCTCACCGACCCCATCGTCCAAGACACACTTTCCGCCTATACGTTCACTAACATGCTAAACACCTCTGCAATGCAGCCAGATAATACCGGCTTGAGGAGGGTAAAACTTGACGCCCAGCCACTGTTCTCGCTGGGTTTTGCAAGGGTAAGTTTGGGTCTCGACAAATTCTCAGAATACGCCGCTCAAAGGCTGGCAAAGCAGACTTTGGAAACCGGAATGCACAAACACCTCGAAAATGATCCTGAATTGAGGGAGAAGAAGGAGGAAGAGTGGATCGAATATCATGCGGACATAAACTTCGGCACCTTCATACACGAGTCCGGCCTTAACGAAAAATCAGAGTCAGCAAATCAAGTTGTCGATGCACTTCAACCAGACCTCACTGAGCTCAAGGCAAGACTGGTTGCGGACGTTCTATCCGCCTCCTCCGCTGGGATGGCTAAAGGGGGCAACTCCTTCGAACAATGGGTGAATAGGATCACTACTTCTTACGAGAACTCCTTGGGCGAGTACCTAGATGAATTAGAAGCTGAGACCCAAGCCAAGGTGAGAGATTGGGTGTCAATGATGCCTGGTCACATCATGGCCCTCGTGAGAAAGACAATTGCCCAGCAGGGGATCAAGGTCACTGTCGAACTTCTTAGCAGGCTTGTCGATGACGCGAAAACCGCTAGCCGCGAGCTTGGAGAGGAAAAAGGAGTGCACATTGGGCACTCATCAATGGTTACCAACGAAGTTTCCTCCGCCCTGGGGCCGGCAGCCACAATGAGCGCGATCCCGTCGGGCCATCCAACAGTGTCAGCAGCCATGAGCGCAGTGGAAACCAGCTTTTACTGGAGGTCGGTAGCCGAGGTGAAATCGATTGCCCGAGATGTTTTAGATGACTTCATCTCTAACTTTATTGAGCCCATGCGATCCAGTTTGTCCAAATCTCTCGGAGCCTTGAAGATCGCAACTGAGGAAAATGCCCTTCCAGACAATCGAGTAAACCCTTACCCATATTGGCCCGACTTCAAGACCAAATCGGTTTCGGAGGATTTCGAGCCAGCCCCCAATGAGTCGATTTTGATCGACCCTAAAACTTTCCCCAAGGAATTCGATGAATTGGTGGAGGCAACGGTTAACGATCCGAATATAAATTCCGGGCGTGCTGTCATAGCCCAGATCCTGGGCGGAAGTGAGAATCTAGACAATCTCGATGAGATAAAGCCCACAAATGAGTGGAGAGTCTTTGGCTACCAGGGGGACAATTTCTGGGTACCTAAGAATAGGCATTACCAAATCAAGTCCGAGGCGCCGCAACCTGCCAAATTCTTCTTCGAAACCGACCACATGAAATATCTGGATTTCGCGAAGAAGTGGATGCGAATTCCTGGACGAACATTTTATGCCTATTTGAATCAGTCGATAGTCTCCTACATAAACGCCAACGGCGACCCTGCATTGAAGCAAAAGCGAGGTTCGGACTTCTCGAATGCCATGAAGACTGTAATTAGAAATGCTGATCCTCTCGTGACTCTAAATAAGGCTCTTGAGCAGGCGGTGCACGGCGGCGAGATTGGCAAGTCTGCAACATGCACTGGCATTCCTGTCGACATTGATGAAAATGACCCGCTGTACCCAAGTATCAAGGACGCGATTATTGCGAGCGGGTATCCGCTGGAAAACTCCAGTATGGAAAAAAAGTGGTTTATTGGAGCCTCTGACGGAGCTAAGAAAACCTCTGTTGAAGTGTTCTCCTTGCTGGGGACCCCGGTTAACCCAGTCGTCGTGGAGTCGCTCATGGAGCCAATAGCCTCTCAATGGAAAAGCGTCTCAGGAGAATATTCCTCTCGTGGACCGTTTATGAACTGGAGACGAGGCAGACAGCTTTCAGAGGCAATTCCCGCCAGCGACCGTCAATGGCAGAAGATGCTCAATGGTTGGTTTGTTGCCCGAATTTTGGACCTTTTTGAAAACGACACGGGCAATGCGGACTACGAACGCAAAGGGCCGATAGTTAGAATCTGGGACGGACCAGGAAACGGCTATGTCTCCTTCCCGCACCCTCTTTACTCGGCAGACAGTGCAAGAAACGTAGATGATTACCCTGCAATCGTGCTCGACTCACTAATGATCGCCTTGTCGGAGTGCTACGTGGAGCAATCACTGAAGCCATTGCTTCCCTATCAGCGTCTTATGCAGCTGGGCGGAGGTGAGCACAATCACTGGGGGGACCTAGAGGACTGGATTCTTCGAGGGAAGTCCGATGCAGGAGGCCCAACACCTAGGCCAGAACGCGCAGGCTTGGCCACTGGGTCGGTCAGCGAGCGACGGAGCAGTGCCTACGAGTACATCACTCAAGTAGGCAAGGCTTTTGACGAGAAGATGTCGAGGGTCGACCCTCATGCTGACCCAAAGTTCTACCCAATCGCCTGGGAGCTTAGAGACGAGACATTGAACTCAATAGAAAGGGTTAAGCAGCAGATCGCGGAACTCGAACTAAGCAGTGACCTCTAAAATGAGAGATGCAAAAATTTGGGGAACCGGGGGTATCACAATAGTGATCCCCCCATCCGGGGAGCAGGGCAAAAAGCTCTACGATGTGGCGCGCGAGTGGACCTCTATTGGTCTTCTCAGGCCATCAATTTGGCTTTCAGATATGGATTCGGCCGATGCCAAGCTGTCGCCGCCAAATATATTTGCCACTGTAATCGGTAGCTCGAAGGCGGGCGAGGTCCAGGAAATAGAGGAAGAACTCTTTTCCCTATTGGCACAGTACGAGGTTCGTAAGGTGAGACTGGTCGTTGTTCGACAATCCTCCGCCGATTTGGCCTTTGATCAAATCCAGGACCAGTATGCAGAGCATGTCTCTGGCTATTTAGAGGCGTCCATCCCTCCTCGGGCCACTTCCGAGCGTTCAACAAATGAAGATTTTGGGCTGGTAAAGCTGAACTTGATGACTTCGCGAACAGAGTATGAGGACCCCGATTCCAGCCAGGTACTCGATCCGTTTTTCAATGCCCACTTCGTGGCATCATCCGAGGATAAGGCCGGGGCAATGACCGCGGACGCCTTTATTCGTGATGAGGCGGACACTCCATCTTTTGCGGGCTTCACGCTACTTCATGTTGCGAGCGTTGGCGCACTTTGGACCGGGATTCCCGTGGGGACCTTTGAGCTCGCCTCAAACCAAATTACCCACCAGGGGGAGGCTTTTGTTAGCAGAGTTTTTGTCAGTGCTATCCTCACGGACGGATTGGTGCTTAGAGCCTGTGCGAGGGTGCTCGACACTGCAGCGGATCCAAAATTGGGGATGGCAGCACTTGGATTGGGCCTCACCACGCAAGGCACCTATCCAATACCTGAAGGCCAATCTTCAGAATGGGTCCGATTCATGGTCGACATGACCTTCTCCTTCGAAAATAACTTTCTTACCTACAGACCTTCGGATCATGAGGCAGACCCCGAAAAACTAAGGATTGGTTTCAAGAGGCAGCTCGTCGACTTCATTCAGTTTTCTTGGGACCGCTTGAAAGCTCTGCCGGTACATATTTTCAGATGGTCTCGTCGCAAGGTTACGGAGATCTTCAACAACCTATTTCAGGGCGGCGGATCTGGGTCGGCGGTTGTCGGTCCAGACCATAAGTACTTCGATCCCAGAGATCGACTATTGATGAAAAAGTATCAAGAAGTATTCATAAAAAAGGAGGAAGCTGAGCGAGCTTTGGTTTCTCCAGTTGCGGGAGAATCTGTAAAATCCACTCCTGAGCTATGGGAGCAGATAAGAAAACTGGTGTTTTCGATGCTGGACGGATCGAACCAGCACCTGTTTGGAATCGAAAAGGCTGAAAATGGAAACCCGGTCTTTTATGACCTGACACAGGTTTTCGCGGATCCTTCCGAAGAGCTCACTTTCCCGGTTGCTGGCTCTGAGCAAACCATAAGTCTGGGTTGGGATGCTTATCGAGACTGGCAAAAACTCCGCATGGAAGCCGAAACAAGGGTCGACGAAACGACTAAACAACTCAACGAGCTACTAGATGAAATCGTTCAGCAGGAAAAGTCGACTGAGGAAGCGAGGCTCAAAAAAGCTGAGCTGGAGCACGCGCTTTCCTCACGAGAAAGCGCATAGGTAATAGCCATGGCAAAGAAGAAAAATCCTGCGACTGAAAAGGCGAAGTTGACTGACGAGGCCGCGGGGATAGAAATATCAATTGACCAGGAGCTGGAAACAGCCGAGACCATTGAGGTGCTTCCGGGCCAGGCTACTGCAATCGAGATAGAGGAAAAACCCAAGGAAGAACCCAAGGCAGAGCTCGTGTCTGGTCTTGCGGTTGAAGAGGAGATTTTTTCCAAATCCGAAGGCAATCCAGTCGAAACTTCTCCGGGGGACAGTGACACCCCTGAGGTTGAGATCAAAGATGAACAATCGAGCGCCGGCGAGCAGGCGTATCTAGACAGCCCAGAAACGAACCAAGATCCTCTCTCTGACGATGCCGAGTTGGCGCGGTCAACTGAAAAATCCAACCGGGTAAACAAAAGCAAAAAAGGCAGCTTCAAGGCCAAACTGGAGGGCAAATTGTCCTTGACCAAGAAGCCCAAGACGGTCGACACCAGCCTAGAACCGGAGTTTTCAGCTGAGCAGGCCAGCTACACAGATCCCATAGAGGCCATCGAAGAGCTGGCTCAATTACAGAAGCAACTTCCCCTGAATCTAGCTGAGATTAATCGCAATAAGGCGAAGAGCGAAGAAGTTCAAGAGCAGAGGCTGGAACAAGAAAAGCAGCTCAGCAATGTTGATTCCTGGATCTCCAGACAAGAAGGCTCATATTTTTGGAATGTTAAACAGGGAATGGACCAAAACCTGACGAATGCCAAGTCGGATCTAGAGGATTACGAGGCTGAGGCTAAATCCCTGGACATACCGGATGAGGGAGAGCTTGTCAGAATAAGGGAGTCATTCCATAAGAACCTAGGTAGATCTTTTCTTGCCTTCTTGTTTCCCACACTCCTGCTCCTGCTTATCCCTTGGGCCACCAGACAAGATTTGGCAGGCAAGATTGTTAATGGTGTCAACAGCGGGTGGCTGATACCCGCCTTCGTCATATCTCTCGCGGTCTACTTGGGCATACTGGGCCTTATCCAAAGGGGCCGGCGGCAGCAAAAGAAGAACACTCCCTGGAAAACTCTTTTGACTCAATGGGCCGTAATTCTCGGGGTCGCGATATTTATTATTCTTAACTTCTGGGCTCATGAAAATGACACGTTGCTTCAGGTGACTCGGTTTATTGAAAGCATCAGGGTCCTAATGATCACCACGCTCGCCATTGCACTGTTTTTTGCAATTGTCGGCCTGCTTATTGGCTATTACAGCAAGTGGTCAGAATTCAGAAGGAAAGTTGTCGAGCAGTACAACAGGCTTGAAAACGTGGTGAACGGATACATAAAGACGAAACAAGAGATTGCCCGACTCGAGAATTTGTATCAACAATTAAATGAATGGCTTGAGGTTCTGGCTCACTCTGTTTACCGGCCATGGAAGGTGAATCCGGCATGGAAAACCAAGACGACAGTGGAGACAGTCTCTGAGACGATGCCAAGGGCTCTAAGGGTCGCGGAAGCGATTGAGTCGGAAAATGCTGAAACAGCCAAACTCGAGAAATTGATCTCTGATCACCTCTTGGTCCAAGGATGGCGCAATCATGCGTTCGAAGACAGCCTCAGGCAGATAGCCACCGGACAGGGCCTGAGTGCAGCTGCCCTGGCCCCAGCCCAGCTGGACAGGGACCTTCCTCACCAGCCGAACAATACTCGCAAGCTAACTCTTGAAGCATTTCGAAGCGCCGCGAATAACCTAGAAGATCCACAAACGCCGTCATATCTGGAAAGAGTTGCAAGATCTAAGATGGGCGAGCTTGTCGTCAGGGCTCAGAAGTACGCTCTTAGTGAGGCGCAGCCAAAAGTAGAGCTCATCGTGAAGGATCCGCTGAGAACTCTGGTCAGTAATGGCGTGGAGGAGAATTCGATGACTATTACCTCCGAGTGGGATGGGTTCTTGTCCAAGAATCTGGGACTCCAGGAGGTTGTTCAGCCGCCATTAAGCACCCTTGGTTTCACTGATGACGGAATTATGAGGGAATTGCACAAGCCAACTTCGTTCGTACTGGCCCCTGAAAAACTCATAAAGAAGCTTGAAAAATTGACGGCTGAGTCGGTCAAGCTAACACCGGTTGAGGTCGATGTGGAGAATCCTCGGGCGGAGATAGTTGTCAGGATCGATGTTACTCAAGCCATTTCTTACGAAAACATCAAGCTTTTGTCGTCCGGTGCGCACAAGGCCTTCAGCTCGAAATCGGAACCGCTTATTGATGAAAGCAACCAGGACTTGTAGATCTAGGATTCGGCCCCAGGGTTTTCTCTGATTACCGTGATTTTTGACTGCAGCTCTTTAATCTCGGACTCAGATAATTTCCCATCCTCGAGGAATCCGGTGAGCATCTCATTGAGCTCACTGAGATCGGCTAGCTCGGACTTCATTTGCTGGTGCTCCTTCCGAGCTTGGTCCATCGAGTTCAGAACCACACCGATCAAGATGTTCAAAATGGTGAAAACAATTACAAACATGTAGGACAAGAAAAAGGGAAAGGCCAGGCTAGAAACAGCAAGCCCTTCTCTAAAAGCTTCTGGAAAGTTTTCAAGTGTAAGCATCACGAACAGCGTCATCATCGATATGCCTATGTCTCCCCACGACTCCGGCAATTCGCTTCTAAACAGATATGTGCCGGCCATGCCATAAAGAAACAGCAACAGCGTAGTAAGCACAGCCATGCTAAGAAGCGGCGGGATGCTTCGAACGATGGAAGTGCTTAGAATTTTAACCTCTGGTAAAAAGCGGAAAATCCTTATCAGCCTGAAAAGTCTCAAAAGTCGAAGTATGACCGTCTGTCCCTGGAATAGGGGAGACATGCCCACCACTATGAAATCAAATATGTTCCAGCCACGGGTAAAAAACATCCAGGGCTTTTTGCCGTAGGAAACGATCCTGAGAACAAGCTCCACTGCAAAGATCCCATAAGCAACCTCGTCCACTAAAAGCAGGGCGGCGGCTGTTGATTCGGGCAATCCCGGAAAAGTTAGCGCAGCCAGAGCAAGCGCGTTAGCGGTAATTACTAGCGCAACTAGAAGTTCGAAAGCGTTGCTGTAGACGATGCGCGCCAGCCAGTGAATTCTGTACTCATGAAGTTCTTCGGCTTTGCCGTAGGCTCTAACGAATTGGCCGTTCTTCTGGACCATGATTCCCCCCCCCAAAAAAACCAGCCCCCATGAGCCCTAGTGCCAATGGTATCACCGTTAATGACGCACCCTTAAGGCTCGGAACTAGCCTCCACATCTACCTAGAGACTGGGGAGGCCTTAGACTTTTGGCCAATGAAGATAATTAGCTGCCTAGAACTGGGTGGAGCCTGCAGTCAGGCTTTTCGAGGCTCAAGCTTCGAAGAAGTAGCAAGCCAAAGCCAACAGCATGGCGCTGAGATGGCTGCAATGGCAGATCAGCCCCACCTAGATGCCATGTCAGAAATGATGACCATCCTGGAATCAGGACACGTCCAAGAGTGGATGGACGCCAAGATGGAGTTCTTTGCGTTGCTGCCTGACGATGGCCAGTAAAACTGTGGGCCGGCCCAGCTAGTCTTATATAAAGATAAACCTTGGGGGCGAGGCTGATGTGGAAACCAAAAACAATTGCCATCGTGACTGGCGTCGTAATCCTTGGCTTCATTGGCCTTGTCACTGACAGCCCAGAACCACAACCAACCACCTCACAAACAGCCTCACAAGCCCAATCAACCCCCACCGCGTCTGCCTCTCAGGAACCAGAGCCCGAACCCAATGAGACTGAATCTGCTGATCCTGAGCCAAAAGCAACCCCTGCAGCCAGCTCCAGCCCAGCTCCATCGGAGCCTGGGCAGGAGACTGCCAATGAAGAGCTGGTTGCTGAGGAGGGTGGGTCTTCTGAACAAGTCGATAGGTTCACGTTCTTGCTTGCAAGCATGGAGATCAAACCAGAGGTAACAAGTGGTTATGACAGGGGTCTGTTCAAGCACTGGATAGATGCAGACGGAGACAGCTGTAATGCCCGCGAAGAAGTGCTGATTATTGAATCCCTAGAATCTGTCACCTTGGGTGCAGGCTGCAAGGTGTTAACCGGCAGCTGGTTCTCAAGCTATGACGCCGTTGTGATCACTGATTCATCGAAGCTAGACATTGACCACATGATTCCACTAAAAGAAGCCTGGGACAGCGGTGCAAATGCGTGGAGTCCTGAAAGACGCCAAGCATTCGCCAATGACCTAGACCTTGAGGAAGCACTAATAGCGGTCAGCGCGGGCTCTAACCGCTCTAAGTCAGCAAGAGACCCCGCTGAGTGGCTACCAACAAACATTAGTTACCGGTGCCAATATGTTGAGGACTGGATGACCGTGAAGGTGAAGTGGGAACTGAGTGTCGATGCCAAGGAGTTTGACGCATTGAGGGGTATAAGTGTGGGGTGTGTTAATTAGAGCTGCAGATGGCTGGTTGCCAAGAACTGATCCACTAGCCTGGTTGAATGGGGACGTTCAGATCAGGAGTCGTGCATCGATATCCATCGAACCGAGATTCAGAACGTCAATTTGTTGACGGCCTTCCTAACTTCTTTGAAATAACTCAGCTGGCCGACAAGCCCCTGGTTCTAATGGAGAAAGGCATATCTCAAATTGCCCAGACAAAGAACTCGACAACAAAAATATCATTCCCAGCGATCATCATTTCAAGTTCGCCACACTCGAGGGGCTCGGAGTGGAATCCTTGGCACGATGTTTTTGAACCTGATCTTGGTTACATCAGGTATTTCGGAGATGCAAAAAAGCCTGGTAATCCGGCGCTAGCTCCCGGTAACAAAATACTTCTGGAGGAGATGTCTAGGCATACTTCGGGTGATGCAGCGGTTCGAGCGGGGGCGAGCCCGCTTGTTTTTTTCGAGCGCGTGCCGGTTGAAGGACGCGCGTACGGAAACGTTAAGTTCCAAGGTTTCGGGGTAATCGAGCGGGCCGAGTTGGTCACCCAGTACAACGCTGGTATTGGCTATTTCACTAACTTCGTTTTTACATTTGCAGTGTTGAGCCTCAGCGATGAAGACGAAGAACTCGATTGGGAGTGGGTAAACAGCCGAAGAATCGCGGAGAGCTCAGCGCGTGACATCCTTGAAGATGCGCCAGTTTCCTGGCGAAAGTGGGTCGGAGAGGGCAATAGCAAGCTCGAGTCCCTTCGGAGAAGAGCCGCACTGGCCAAGGTAGAGAGCGTTGGAGGCCAACGCCCTAAACCAGGCTCCCGAGAGGATAAGTGCCTTCAAGAGGTCTACGACTTTTATACAGCGATCGGTAAGCACCGTTTCGAGCTGCTTGCAAGTCGAGTAGTGATGAGTCACGTCAACTCATACGGAGGAACATACCAAGAGGGCTGGGTCACCAGAGGCAGCGGAGATGGGGGAGTCGATTTCGTGGGCAAGGTGCGTCTTGGCTCGGGTTTTGCCGCTGTTGATGTCGTTGTTCTTGGTCAAGCGAAATGTGAAGTACTGGACAAGCCAACAAGCGGCAATGCATTGGCACGAACTGTCGCAAGACTAAAAAGAGGATGGATAGGCGCCTACGTGACTACCAGTTACTTTTCTAAGCAATCTCAATTAGAAGTTATCGAGGACGCCTACCCGCTCATTAAAATTGGCGGTGCAACGCTAGCAACCGAAACTCTAAAACTTGTGGAAGCCGGAGGTTTTGGGAGCGTTATCGGGTACCTGGAGTCCTTGGAGCTCGAGTACCCAAACATGATTCAAAATCGTCGGCCCGATGAGATTCTGGATACATGACTCAGATAAAGCGGGCTAGTTGAAGAATTGCCGTAAGTGGTTTCTAAAATCTAGGTCGTAGACATAAACATATGTTCCCTTGACTCCTCTTGTGAGGAGTACTCGGTAGATGTTTAGGACATATTGGAGGATGTCCTCGTCGGTGTACTTGATGCCTAGGGTTGGGTTGTTTTCTCTACCTTTGACGTCGAAGTAACTGTTGCGGTTGAACACGAGGCGCTGGCTAGCTGTGTCCCACTTTATGTCCGGTCCAATGATTACGCCGGCATAGTTCAGGTCATAGCCCTGAACGGTGTGGATGCTTCCAACTTCTTCGATTGAAGTCTTCGAGTTAATCCAGTCGGTCGCTGTGCGATTCCAAAAAAGCTTGCTGCCCTCGATCTCAATATCGAATTTTGTTTTGTCTTTCTTGCTGGCCCACGGCCAAGCAAATCCGGCCACAAGCCGGGCTAACTCATGCTCACTATTTCGAGAGTCAATTGCATCCCGCATGCTTTTGAAGTCGTCGAAGAACCGAAGGTCATAAGAACCGAAGTTCTTCGCCTTAGTTGGATTCTGGGACAGAAGAGCTTGAACAAACTCGATGTAGTCAGAGCCGCCCTCAACTCTCATTTGCGAGGAGAGGTGGAACAAAGCATCGCGACTATCGGCCGCCGAGATTAACTTCGAAATGGCAGCTAGAGGCAGGTCAGCCGGCTTGATACTCTGGGCCGCATCCACCAGTAAGATTCGAGCGCTGCTCTGTTCCCTGATCCATTCCAGTTGAGTTCGGGACTTGTCATCATCACCAAAAAGTCGAAGGTTTATTTCCGAGAAGGCAGTGTTCTGAGAGGCTGAAGACTGATTGGCTCGCTGCCCAAGTCGGTGGGCCTCATCCACCACAAGAAGGTCAAACTTTTCCATGGCATGCCCCACATCAAATGGGCTAAGGACCATGCCTTTGTTGAGACCGGGAGTCTGATCAAAGACGATCTGGACAGTCTTACGAAGAGACTGCTGCGGGATTACGAGACCAATTCGAATCTTCCCCACGAGAGCCCTGTATTCCGTAGCGAAGTACTCGTTAAAGATAGAGTCCTTGTCGGCGGGGTCGTCCGGTAGATGGTTGGCGATGTCTACCAATAGTTTTATTAGGTAGATAGCGATGATCGTCTTACCCGTACCCGGGTCACCCTGGACGACTATTTCGTCATCCTTTAGCCCAGAAGCGATGCTAAAGAAGCGCTCCATGATGCCCGTGAGGGCGACGGCCTGGTCGGTATTGAGAGCCTTAAACGGTGAGTACTTAAACAGGTTGCTATTCACAATTTCTGGAACTGGTCTGGTTAGGTAGCCGTCCTCATAAAGCTTCTTGAAGAGCTCATCGAAATCTTGTCGGTACTTATCCCTGTCGAAGTAATTCGCATCTGAGATTCCCGTGTTGAGGTTAAGGACCCTAAATCTCTCATCGGCTGCAAAGTAGCGAATCAGCTGTGACTCTAGGTCAAGACAGACAGACTTATTGAAGGTCTTGTTGAGGATGATCTGGACTCGTTCGAGGTGGGCTCTTCCTGGGGTTGCCAGGTGCTGCTGCATGCGAGACGCTGCATTAACCGTCTCGCCAACGTAGATCTCCTCAGAGTCACTAATTGTGTAGACCACGGGCCAATTGACATGGTTCTTATCTGCCTGTTGCCAGGCGGTGACTGCCGCTTTATCAAAGGGCAGTTCTTCGATTTTATAGTCGGTCATACTTTGCGCTCTTACCGAACGATTTGGCCACCGGATACTTCAATTTGGTTTGCTCGAGTTTCTCCAGAACAATCTCCATCGGATCGACATCTAGTTTGTCAGCCAACATAAGGCAATAGGTCAGCACATCTGCGAGTTCAGCTCTGACGGCAGATTGATCCGCACTGGAATTCCACTGGTAGCACTCAAGCAGTTCAGCAGCCTCAATCGAAATACTTTTGGCCAAATTTTCAGGCTCGTGAAATTTCTGCCAATCGCGTTCCGCTACAAAAGTCCGTAACTGCAGGGTTATTTTTTTGTGGTCCATGCATTCAAGTTACCTCTAAGTGGTGACAATTGATCAATCAGGGCGATGATGCCTAGATGATGCCTAAGTCATTGGCCTGATGTTAATCAGCCCACGGCGGCCGGACTACGCGGTCTGAAACCTGGTGGGCAATGGGGGCCCGCTTGCTTACTCTTCAGTCGGCTCTGGAATCAAGTCCCTTACCGTTTCAGATAACTTTGGAGCAGAGGCGGCAAATGCCTTTAGTGGCTGTAACGCCTGGGCGTAGCAGAACTCAACCTGGTCTAATACTGAGTCAATAAATGCACTCTGACCCCTTCCTCTCTTGCTGCCAGATGAGCGGACTATGTCAATCCTGAAGGTCGAAATCTCACGGGAGTTGTCTAATTCGATTTCCACTTCACCAGACTTCAGAGCGGAAAGGCTTACTGCTGCTTCCAGCGTTCGGCTTCGCTTATATCCAATGGAGACCACGGCGTCTTTGGGGGCCGTCTTGTATTGGCGAAGCATCCAGTTGAGACGGGACTTGTTTTTCCCCTCATTCGGAGCTGCAAGGTCAAAGCTGCAGTGAGTGACCCCAGCAGCAACGTCCGCCATGATATTGAGCTCAGCAGCGGCTCCGGGGATCTTTATTGTTCCCTGCAGCGCCTTATCTGAAATCAGCTTCGTGGCCTCGGCTAGGAGGAACTTCTTACCATCCACTTTGGCACTTCTTGGAACGACCTCATGAGCGTCGACCCCTGACCGAGCGGAGAGCGTGAAGGCACAGTAGCGAATGAGGTTTTGGAACTTAGCAACGATGTCAATAACGGCGTCGTCGGGCTTCTTGATGGAGCCAGTTCGGATGCTGTCCCTTACGGTCACCCAGTTAGCACCCATGTCATTGAACTCGGAAGCACCAGAGGCATCTGACTGCAAGAAGCGAATCAGCTCCTTCAGAATCCATGCTCTGTCTGGGTCTTCAAGGTGGGTGTGCTCGCTCAAGATTATGGACTCAGTAATTACCTTCATCCAAGAAAAGTGAACCAAAGATGTAGAGCGAAGTCGGCGATTGTCAATGCCATCTGTCGGGTGGTTTCCGGTGGCGTCCATTACCTCGTTGCTGACGGTTATCAGGGCTTGCAAATTTTCTTGTTTGGCTATATCCAAATACTGATTCAGTTGACTCAGCTCTAGTTCGCTTTTGCCAGTCTTGAATTCCACAAGGGCTCGCCAAACTTTTTTGCCCCTTGTCACTTGTATTAGGCCATCAGGGCGCACTCTTTTTTTGCCAATTTTGAACTCTGGCTCAATGAAGGTTTCCACGACTCCACTGAAGGCACCATGCTCCTTCAGAAGCTCGGATGTTAGCTCCGGCACTCCCTGCATCACCGCAAGAAGGGCACTTGCCGCCCGCCGCTCCTGGTCTAGAGCGCCCTTGATACCAGTAACTGGAATCAGCCGCGCGGGTTGGAATTTTGAAACATCTAAATCGGACATAGATTCCCCCTTACGGCAAGATTACCCAAAACCTGTGAATCTACCCAAACAAACCAGATACCACACCAGACCAACCCTGACGAATATCGTCAAGCTTTAGATCTGCAATGTCTTTGATTTCAACTAGTCCTGAGGTCGCATCGGTAACACCGATGCGAAGACAAGGAACTCCTCTTGCTTCACAAAGAGCTTGGAACTTCACATCGTCTTCTCTGCCAACGGTTACTAGCACTCTGG
>Ga0335396_10003519_pt1 | contig 17937 bp, 14 predicted proteins | sample FRY02_FD_205743 | JGI IMG/M metagenome (GOLD analysis project Ga0335396, IMG submission 205743) | Freshwater microbial communities from Lake Fryxell liftoff mats and glacier meltwater in Antarctica - FRY-02 (spades assembly) (version 2) | ecosystem: Environmental > Aquatic > Freshwater > Ice >... | reverse complement strand
GTTGCTCCAACCCCTGGTCGAAAACGCGGTTCATCACGGCGTGGAGCCCAGCGATGCCGGTGCCACCGTGCGTATATCGAGCCAGCGGCGCGGCACCGTCGTCGTGATCAAGGTCACCAACACCGTGCCGTCTGGAACCGGCGTTCCCGGCCATGGCCTTGCACTCGACAACGTGCGCGCCCGTTTGCGGCTGCTCCATGATGTGCAAGGGCGCTTTCGCAGTGGGCTGGTCGATGGCGTGTTCCAGGCGCGCATGGAGGTGCCGTTGTGACGCTCAAGGCCTTGATCGTCGACGATGAGGCACTGGCACGCAGCCGCATGCGCAGTCTGCTACTCGATTGTGTGTCGCCCAAGGTCACCGTCGAGGGTGAAGCGGCGCATGCAGCGCAGGCGCTGACCTTGCTGGCGCGACAGTCATTCGATGTGGTGCTGCTGGACATCCACATGCCGGGCACCGATGGCCTGGCGCTGGCGCAGCAGATCGCCGGCCGGCCGGATGCGCCGGTGGTGGTGTTTGTCACCGCACATGCGGGACATGCGGTGCGGGCCTTCGACCTGGAGGCGGTCGACTACGTGACCAAGCCGGTACGTCTGTCGCGCCTGATACTGGCGCTGCAGAAGGTCGAGCGGCGCGTCGCGGCGACACGCGCATTGCAATCCGACACGGCGGTGCCCTCGCTGACCATTCAGGACCGAGGGCGCACCGAGCGCATACCGCTTTCGGAGGTGGTCTATCTCAAAGCCGAACTCAAGTACGTGACGGTGCGCACCGCCGACCGCAACCTGATACTGGACGGTTCGCTCAGCGAACTGGAAGAGCGCCATGGCGCCTTCTTCGTGCGCGTGCACCGCAATGCACTGGTCGCCCGGCGCCGGGTGCGTGCGCTGGAGAAACATTTCGACGAGGAGGAGGGGGAAGGCTGGGCGGTGCGGCTGCAGGGCATTGACGAGACGCTGGCGGTCTCGCGCCGGCAGTTGGCCGTGGTGCGCGAACTGCTCAATACGTCGGCCTGACGCGACTGCCGCCGCCCCACTCCCCATCCGTTCGCCGACAACCCCGACCCCATGAACGACGCACTGGCCGCACAGATCCGCAGCTTGCCCTGTTTCACTGGCATTGCGCACATGGCGGAGCTCGTTGGCGGCATGACCAATCGCAATTACCGGGTCGACGACCGGTCGGGCCGTTACGTGGTGCGGCTGGGCCAGGACATTCCCGAGCACGGTGTCATGCGCTGGCATGAACTGGCGGCGGCGAGGGCCGCGCATGCCGCGGGCGTGTCGCCCGAGGTCGTCTACGCGGAACCCGGCGTATTGGTCAGCCGCTTCATCGACGGGCGGACCTTGCAGGCGCAGGACCTGCGCGCGGGCGAGCACTTGACGGCGCTGGTGCCGCTGCTGCAGCGTTGCCACCGCGAGATACCCCGCCATCTGACGGGCCCGGTGCTGATGTTCTGGGTGTTCCAGGTGATCCGCAATTACCTGGCGCGCTTGCACGATGAAGCCGATGGCGAGCTGCGGCAACGGTTGGCCGGGTTTGCCGCGCTGGCACCGTTGCTGGAGCAGGCGGTGGGGCCGGTCGAGATCGTGTTCGGGCACAACGACCTGCTGGCTGGCAACTGGATCGACGATGGACAGCGCCTTTGGCTGATCGACTGGGACTACGCCGGTTTCAACAGCCCGTTGTTCGATCTGGCCAATCTGTCCTGCAACAACGCATTCGACGCGGCGCAGGACCATGGCTTGCTGCAAGCCTATTTCGGGCAGGCGCCCGATGCGACGTGCATGCGCGCCTTCCTGGCGATGCGCTGCGCTTCGGCCTTGCGCGAGACCTTGTGGGCCCTGGTGTCGCAACAGGTGTCGACCATCGGTGTCGACTACCGTGGCTACGCCAGTGACTGGAGCGCGCGGCTGGACGTCAGCCGGCAGGAGTTCGAGGCCGGTCGGCGTCTGCCCTGACGCACAGCGGCCGGGCGGGTGCTGGCGGCCTGCTCAGCCGGTGTTGCGCAGGCCCGCTGCAATCCCGTTGATCGAGATATGAATGCCGCGCCGCTGGCGGTCGTCGATCTGCCCGCCGCGGTGGCGCCGGATCAGTTCGATCTGCAAATGGTGCAGCGGATCGATATACGGGAAGCGGTGGCGAATCGAACGTTGCAAGGCCGCGTTGTTGGCCAGCCGGTGCTTGTCGCCGGTGATCTGCGCCAGTGCGGTGGAGGTCAGGTGCCATTCGGTCTCGATCATCGCCAGAATCTTCTTGCGCAAACGGGTGTTGCTCACCAGTTCCGCATAACGCGACGCCAGGGCCAGGTCACTCTTGGCCATGACCATGTCCATGTTGGACAGCAAGGCTCGGAAGAATGGCCACTGGCGCTCCATTTTTTGCAGCACAGCAATGCGTTCCTTGCGCGAATCCGGGCCGCTCGCGTGCAGGAACTCGCTGATGGCCGATCCGAACCCGTACCAGCCCGGTAGTGTCAGGCGGCATTGGCCCCAGCTGAAACCCCAGGGGATGGCGCGCAGGTCTTCGATCGCCTGGGACGGCTTGCGCGAGGCCGGACGCGAGCCGATGTTGAGTTCGGCAATCTCGCGTATGGGCGTGGCGTCGAAGAAATATTCGGTGAAGCCGGGTGTCTGATAGACCAGCTTGCGGTAGGCCGCCATGCTGGATTTCGACAAGGCAGCTGCGGTGTTGATGAACGCTTGCGGCACTGGCTTGGCAGCGGGCATCAATGTGGCTTCGAGTGTGGCTGCAACCAGGGTTTCCAGATTGCGCCGCCCGATGTCCGGGTTGGCGTACTTGCTGCCGATGACCTCGCCTTGCTCGGTCAAGCGGATCTGGCCGCGCACCGTTCCAGGTGGCTGGGCCAGGATCGCCTGGTAGCTCGGACCGCCGCCACGTCCGACCGTGCCGCCACGGCCATGGAACATGCGCAGCCGGATCGGCGCCTGGCCGGGCCGGGCGTCGGCCAACTCGTCGAACAAGGCGACCAGTGCCACCTCGGCCAGGTACAACTCCCAGTTGCTGGTGAAGATGCCGCCGTCCTTGTTGCTGTCGGAGTAGCCCAGCATGATGTCCTGCTCGGCGCCGCTGCGTTGCACCAGATCCTGGATCGCCGGCAGCGCGTAGAAGTCGCGCATGATGCCGGCCGCGTTGCGCAGGTCCTCGATGGTCTCGAATAGCGGTACAACGATCAGGTCGGTGCGCGGCTCGCGGTCCAGCGTGTTGTGCATCAGGCCGGTTTCCTTTTGCAGCAGCAACACCTCGAGCAGGTCGCTGACGGTCTCGGTGTGGCTGATGATGTAGTGGCGCAGCGACTGGCGGCCGAATCGCGCCAGCATGTCGCGGGCGCAGGTGAAGATGGCCAGTTCATCCTGCACCAGTGCCGAATAATCATGGTCGAGCACACGCAGCTGTCGGGCGTCCTGCAGAAGCTTCAGCAGCACCTGCTGCTTCGCCGCTTCGTCGAGCTTCGAATAGGCGGGTTCGACGCGGGCCACGGACAGCAGCTCGGCCACCACCTCTTCGTGTTTGTCCGAGCTCTGGCGCAAGTCCACAGTGGCCAGATGAAATCCGAACACATCGACCGCGCGGATCAGCGGCTGCAGCCGGTTGCTCGCCAGCGCGCCACTGTGGTTGTCCAACAGCGACGTTTCGATCGTGCGCAGATCGGCATTGAACGCCTGGGCATCCGGATACGGGTTTTGCGGGGCCACCGCATGGCGCGCCGCCTCGCCGCCGGTCAGTTCCTTGAGCGTCGCGGCCAGCCGCGCATAGATGCCGGTCAGCGCCAGTCGGTAAGGCTCGTCCTGTCGGTGTTCATTGGTGTCCGGCGAGCGCGCCGCCAATGCTTTCATCTCCGGCGAACAGGTGGCGAGGATGGCCGAGATCGACAGCTCGCCGCCAAGCAGGTGCACCTCGGTGAGGTAGTGGCGCAGCGCCACGTCGGCCTGGCGCTTGAGCGCATAAGACAGGGTTTGCGCGTTGACGTTCGGATTGCCGTCGCGGTCACCGCCGATCCACTGGCCCATGCGCAGGAAACTGTGGATGTTGCGCTGGCCCAGTTCGCGCTCCAGATCGGCATAGAGCCGGGGAATCTCGCGCAGGAACGTGGCCTCGTAGTAGCTCAGCGCGTTCTCGATCTCGTCGGCCACGGTGAGCTTGGTGAAACGCAGCAACCGGGTCTGCCACAGCTGCGTGACGCGGGCGCGGATCAGCGCCTCGTTGCGCGCCAGCTCGCGCGGCGTCAAGGCGTCCTTGCCGGTCTGCCCGGCCAATGCCTGCAGTCGTATCGCATCGCGGGCGGTGAGCAGCTGTGCAATGGCCCGTTCGGCATCAAGGATGCTCTTGCGCTGCACCTCGGTCGGATGGGCCGTCAGCACGGGCGACACATAACTGCCGGCCAGCGTCTCGACGATGGTCGACGGCGTAACACCGGCCCAACGAAGCCGCGACAGGGCCACGTCGATGCTGCCCTCCTGGGTGTTGCCGGCCCGCTCGTGAAAGGCCCTGCGACGGATGTGGTGGCGGTCTTCCGCTAAATTGACCAGATGGCTGAAATAGGTGAATGCGCGAATCACGCTGACCGTCTGGTCGCCGCTGAGCCCGACCAGCAGCTTCTTGAGTGCCCGGTCGGCATCCTGGTCGGCATGGCGGCGAAAGGCCACCGACAACTTGCGGATCTGCTCGATAACGTTGAACGCGGCCTCGCCGTCCTGGTCGCGAATCACGTCGCCCAGAATGCGCCCGAGCAAGCGGATGTCTTCTACCAGCGGGCGTTCGTTTTCGCGCGTGCGGCGGGTTGTTTCGGTCTGTGTTTTGCTGGTCATGACAAGGCTGGGAGAGGGGGCTGGGCGAAGTGGGCCATGCTAGCATCGCTGCGCCCCCTGTGATTACCAAACGGTTACGACTTTGACCCTCTCAGCTTGCCCCCCTCTTGTCATCGCCACCCGCGAAAGTCGACTGGCTTTATGGCAGGCCCGCCATGTGCAACAACTGCTCGAGGCCCGGGGTCATCGTGTGCAATTGCTGGGCATGACGACGCGGGGCGACCAGATCCTGGATCGCACGCTGAGCAAGGTCGGTGGCAAGGGGCTGTTCGTCAAGGAACTGGAAGCGGCGCTGGAGGATGGGCGGGCCGATCTGGCCGTGCACTCGCTCAAGGACGTGCCGATGCAACTGCCCGATGGTTTTGCGTTGGCCTGTGTCATAGAGCGCGAGGATCCGCGCGATGCCTGGGTCTCCGCGCAATGCGCGAACCCGGCCGCATTGCCGCAAGGCGCCGTGGTTGGCACGTCGAGCCTACGGCGCATGGTGCTGCTGCGCGACATGCTCGATCAGATGGGTCGCCATGATGTCCGGATCGAGCCCCTGCGCGGCAATCTGGACACCCGGCTGCGCAAACTCGACGACGGCGCCTACGACGCCATCATCCTGGCGGCGGCCGGGCTCAAACGGCTCGAACTGGCATCGCGTATCCGCCACAGCTTCACGATCCAGGAAATGCTTCCGGCGGCCGGGCAGGGGGCGCTTGGCATCGAAATCCTGTCGAACCGGCACGATCTGGTCGAAGCGCTGGCGCCGCTGTCGCACGTGCCGACCTGGCACGTGGTGGCTGCCGAGCGGGCGGTCAGCCGGGCCATGGGCGGCAGTTGCTCGATGCCGTTGGCCGCGCATGCGGTGTGGCAGGCCGACCAGTTGCATCTGCAAGCCGTCTGGGGTGATGCAGAACCGGCCTCGGACGGCGCATCTGCCGCTGCACTGGTCAGGGCTATGGGCCAGGAGCCGGTGACGACGCTGGCTCAGGCCGAACAGTTGGGCGAACGGGTCGCGCAACAGCTGCGCGATGGTGGCGCCCGCGCGGCGCTGCCTGTCCCCTGACCCCGGGCAGCGCCATCGCCATGCGCGTGTTTGTCACACGACCGCAGGCCGAGGCAGCGCACTGGGTGCAGGCGCTGGTTCGCGAGCAGATCGACGCGGCCAGCCTGCCCCTGATCGAGATCCGACCCGTTGCCGACGATCGTGCTGTGCGTGTAGCCTGGCAGGCGATTGGCCAATTCGATGCGGTGATGTTCGTCAGTGCCGCAGCGGTGGCGCATTTTTTTGCCGATTCATCGCGCCATGGTGGGCGCTGGCCGGACGCCGGCGTGCTGCGGGCCTGGGCGCCGGGGCCCGGAACGGCGGCCGCACTGGTTGCCATGGGCGTTGCGCCGGGCGAAATCGACGCACCGGACCCGCACAGCAGGCAATTCGATTCGGAGTCTCTGTGGCGTCAGGTGGGCTCCACGGTTAGGGCTGGGCAGCAGGTGCTGGTGGTGCGCGGCACGCTCGGTGACGCCATGCCGGTGGCTGTCGGCGCCGCGGCCGACACGGCGCTGCCAGCGGATGCCGGCCAGGGGCGCGATTGGTTGGCCCGGCAATTGGTTGCGCGTGGCGTGCAGGTTCGCTTTGTCGCAGCCTACTGTCGCTGCGCGCCACCCGCCGCGGCGTTGCGCCAGGCGGTGCTCGCAGCCCACGCGGTTGCGCCGGCCTGGTGGCTGTTCACCAGTTCCCAGGCCATCGAGAACCTGATTGCGGCTGTTCCCGAGCATGATTGGGCGCCCGCGCAGGCCCTGGTGACCCACCCCCGGATCGCCGCCGCAGCGCGTGCCGCGGGCTTCGGTGTTGTGCAGGAGTCACGCCCGGCGTTGGCCGATGTGGTGGCGTCGATAAAATCCCTGGGATGAACCAGGACGCCAACACCCCGACAGCCGCCGAACCCGGTGTTGCCCCGGCATCCGCGACGCCGGCTTCACCCGCTGTGCCGCCTTCGGTCGAGGCCAAGCCCGCGCCACCGAATTCGCCTCCGGCCGAGGCTCTGCCCACGCTGCGAGTTTCCCCGTTGGCGATGCTGGCGCTGGTGGTTGCGGCCGTCGCCATGGCCGGAACCGTCATGGTCTGGCAGCGCATGTCGGCAACCCAGGAGCAATTGGCGCGTCAAAGCGGCGAGTCGGCGATGCATGCGGCCGAGGCGCGCGCAAGCGCCAAGGCGGCGCAGGACATGTCGCGCGAAACCGCGGCACGCCTGGCGGTGGCCGAGGTCCGCTTGAGCGAGGTGGCGGTTCAGCGCAATCAGCTCGAAGGGCTGATCCAGAGCATTTCGCGCTCGCGTGATGAAAACCTGGTGGTCGACATCGAGTCGGCCGTGCGGCTGGCCCAACAGCAGGCGCAGCTCACCGGCAGTATCGAGCCGCTGGTGGCGGCTTTACGTTCGGCCGACCAGCGCATTGCACGCGCGGCGCAGCCAGGGCTGGCACAGGTGCAAAGGGCGCTTGCGCGCGACATCAGCCGGATCACCGCGTCGACGTTCACCGACACGCCCAGTCTGCTGGCGCGCATCGACGAATTGCTGCGCATGGCCGACGATTTGCCGCTGGCCAATGCCGTGGCCTCGGTCAGTGCCAGCGGCTCGCTCAAGCGCCCGGATGCGCCGGATGCGCCCGAATGGTGGCAACGCGTATTGACGGTGGTCGGCGACGAGGCCAGCAAGTTGCTGCGCGTGAGCCGGATCGAACAACCCGAGGCGGCGTTGTTGTCGCCAGAGCAGTCTTTCTTCGTGCGCGAGAACTTCAAGCTCAAGCTGCTCAACGCCCGCCTGGGCCTGCTGGCGCGCCAGCTCGAATCTGCGCGTGCCGACATGGCATCGGCATCGACGAGCTTGTTCCGCTATTTCGACCCGGCGTCTCGCAAGACCCAGGCCGTCGCCGGTTTGCTGCAGCAGGTGCAAGGGCAGATGAAGAATCTGGAGCTGCCGCGCGTCGACGACACGCTGGCAGCGTTGACGACGGCTGCTGCCGGTCGTTGAGGTCGGATCGACATGCGTGTATCGCTCTGGCTTCTTGCCCTGTTCGGCCTGGCCGTGGCCGCCGCCCTGTTTGCCGGCAGCAATCCTGGTTCGGTCACGGTGTTCTGGCCCCCGTACCGGATCGACCTGTCGCTCAATCTGGTGCTGGTGGTGTTGCTGGGCGCCTTTCTGACCTTGCATCTGGCGCTGCGCGCCCTGTCCGCCCTGTTTGCCATCCCGCGCGAGGCGCGAATGTGGCGCCAGCGCCAGCGCGAGCGCAGCATGCAGTTGTCCCTGCTTGATGCCTATTCGCAATTGGTGGCCGGTCGCTTCGTGCGTGCCAAGAAGGCCGCCGAATCGGTGCTCGAACAGGTGCGTAACCTGGCGGGTAGCGACGACAAGCTCGCCTATGCCGACCAGCTGCTCTCCACCGCGCATCTTCTGGCGGCGGAGTCTGCCCATGCGCTGCAGGATCGCGGCGCGCGCGAAGTGCATTACCGGGCGGCGCTCGAGCATGCGTCTCGCGTCGTTTCGCCCGAGGCGGGTGAAGGCGCGCGTCTGCGCGGCGCGCGATGGGCACTGGATGACCGGGACGCAGCCGCGGCTTTGCAATTGCTCGATGAGGTCGCCCATGGGGCCGGGCGGCGCGTACTGGCGCTGCGCATGCGGCTCAAGGCCGCGCGTATGGCCGGACGTACCGTGATGGCGCTGGAGACGGCGCGCCTGCTTGCCAAACACCACGCCTTGTCGCAGGTCGCGGCGCATGGTGTTTTGCGCGGCCTGGCGACCGAGTTGATCGCATCGGCCTACGACCCGGCGCAATTAATGCAGGCGTGGTCCCGGCTGGAGCCGAACGAACGGGCAATGCCCGACGTCACGCTGGCGGCCGCAATGCGCCTGCTGACATTGCAGGGCGATGCGGCGCTCAGTCGCGAGTGGTTGTTGCCGGTATGGGAGCAGATGCTGGAGCAGCCATCGGCGCTGGTGCCAAGCCAATGCATAGCGGTGGTTCGCGTGCTGGAGACCGGCTTTGCCGCCAATGCCGAGACGCTCGAGGGCGACTGGTTGACCCGGATCGAGAGTGCCCAGCTCAGCCATCCCGGCGACCCGGTGCTGCATTACCTGGCCGGCGTGACCTGCATGCGTCTGCAGCTCTGGGGCAAGGCCCGTCAGCTGCTGCAGCAATCGCTGGTACGCCTGCAGGATGCCGGTCTGCGCCGCGATGCCTGGCGCCTGTTGGCGGATCTTGCGCTGGAGCAGGGAGACGATCAGGCGGCGACCGATGCGTGGCGACAGGCCGCGCAAGGCTGACTCTCAGCCGCTGTTAGAAAAAGAAACCGCCCCAACATCGATATCGAACCGGGTATTGCCGGGTATTACCAAACTGGGAATGCTGCCTCTCACGCTCTCAGTCATCGGCGAGGGGCGGCACCTCGCTGTTGAGGCTGCAATGTCGGATCAGCCAGCTGCCGTCCGGTTGGTACAGCAACACGCAGAGCGAGGTGCCGTTACCAGTGACATCACCTTCTGAATAGGCCGCAAGGCACCACCCGAGGTCGCCGGACCGGCCAGCCTCGATCACCGTTATGCGATTTGAATTCGCTTGCGCCGTCCGGACGCGGTGTAGTGCCTCGATGGCGTCGCGCCCGTGTGTCGCGGTCGCATAGGGGGAGAGCAAGGTCGCGCCGTTCATCTATGGCAGTCATTGGCTTTGACTGGCCAGGATATCCGACGAGCTACAGTACGTTGGGCATCGCAACCCGGCCGACCCTGCGAGTGGTGCGAAATCGATTCAAGGGACAACCATGTCAGCCCGAAAGTGCAGCCGTGGCCGGCACCAGCGCCGCGATGCGTGAACTCCAGCTGCGATATCACGATGTGGGTGGTGCCGCCGCGCCGCCCTCTGTCGCAGGTGCCGGTGGCCGACACCCTCCTCAGGCGCTCGCTGGAATCAGCTTCCCGATGTTGCGGGCCGCCACCAACCCGAACTCCTTGATGCGCTCGCACGTGTCGGCCACGCCTGGATGATCGCGATACTGGCCGATCGCGCCCAGCGGATTGAGCCGCGTACCCTTGGCCCAGGCGGAGAGCGCAGGATGACCGGCGCGCGCCTGCTCGAAAGCCAGTGCTGCCCGGTACGTCGACAGGTAGTCCGCGTTCTTGTCCCAGTACGCGATGGGCGGACACAGGCGGTTCTTGTCCTGGTCGGACTCGACGGTGGCCTCTACCACACCCAACAGGGCGAACTGGTAACTCGCGAAACCCCAGAAGCAGGGCTGCACCGTCACCCGACCGGTCTCGAAGATCGGCCGCAGCGGGGGCTTCGCCAACCCGCGGGCAGCGCAATGCACGTGGACGGCGTTCTCCTCGGTCGGCACAGTCCCCTCGTCCAGCACGATGTGATCACGCTCAATGCTTCGCACCCTGCCCATGCGCACCACGTCCTCGATCTGGCGCAGCAGGCCCAGTTCGGCCTCGCTGACGATGGCGCCATGGCACATGGTGGGGGCAACCGCGGTGTCCACCCGCAAGAAGACACCATCGGATTCGAGTTGTGCGAACACGTCGTCCACCGAGGTGGCCTGGGCAATTGCTCGCAGTTGCAGGCCCTGCCCTGCGTAGAAGTCCGGCAGGAAGCTGTGCGGCTGGTGGTAGCGGCGGTTCAGCCACCATCCTTCCCGTGGCTTGACCCAGCGGATCGCTGCTGGCCGGACGCCCTGGGACAGCAGCCACACGCAGGTGTCCAGCGCTGTCTTGCCGGCACCGATGACCACGAACCGCTCAGGCTTGGTCTCCAGGTGCGTGATGTCACCGGCCGGCACCCAGCGAACGCCATCAGCCACCTCGAACGGAGGGGGCCCGTTGGCGGGGGTGCTGCCTTCCAGGTAGCTCGTGTCGACGAGCTTGCGTCGCACGCGCACCTCCTGCGTCACGCCAGTGAGATGCGAGACGAACCGGTGCCGGCCCGTGGGATCGGGGAGGTATTCACTTCCCGGAAAGTAGCGCACGCGCCCGCTGGGGATGAAATGCTGCTGCATCACCCGCGCGAAATAGGCCCGCAGCTCGTCCGCGCCCGCCAGTTCGTGGAAACCGGCGTTCAGGCCGGACAGGTCCACTCCGTCGTGCTCCATGGGCACCGACGCGACGCCGTAGAAAGTGGATGGTTGGTGCAGGCGAACGAAGGGATAGGCGTCGACCCAGTGCCCGCCAGGCGCATGGCGCTGGTCGACAACCGTCACCGTGGCATCCGAGTGCGTGAGCAAGCTCGCGGTCAGTAATCCCGCGGAGCTCGACCGATTCATGCGCGACAACGGCTTGTGATGGCGTCGCGACAACGGCCACAACCCTTCGACGCGTTCAGGTATGCGTCGGCCGTCAGAAAATTCGTCAAGACGCGCAGCCTTGCACGGATATTTCACGTTCCGTGCATGTCCACATCGCACCTGCAAAATCGCAGCGAAGGGCTTCGGACTGCCACTGTATTTCCAGATCGAGCGCCTGCGCAATCAGTGGAGTTGGGTGATGTCTGCGACACGGGCGAGGTTGGCGTGATCAGCGTGCGCGGGCCTCACGTGTCACCGGGTTACCGCAATCCCGAGCACAACGCCGGCGTCTTCGATAACGGCATGCTCAACACCGGCGATCTGGGCTACACCGACGAGCAAGGTCGCTTGTACATCGCTGGACGCTCCAAGGACCTGATCATTCGCAGCGGTCACAACATCGACCCCGTGATGATCGAGAACGCAATGGCCGAACACCCGGCCGTTGCGGTGGCGGCTGCCGTGGGCATGCCCGACGCCTACGCCGGTGAGCTGCCGGTGTGCTTTGTGGCCTTGCGCCCCGGCGCACAAGTGAGCGACGCCGAGTTGCACGCGCATGCACAGCAACGGATCGGCGAACGCCCCGCCTGGCCCAAACATTTCCACATCATCGAGGCAATCCCCACGACGTCGGTCGGGAAGATATTCAGGCCCGAGCTGCGCTGCGACGCGGCAGCACGCATGGTCAAGCATTTGCTGAGCGAGCAGTTCCAGTTGGCCGATGCGCAGGTGCAGGTCAGCGCCGGGGGGCCGCGCGGCATGCGCGTGAGCGTGTCACTGCCACAGACCGCACGGGCGGTCGTGCCTGCCGTTAAACAGACGCTGGACGCCTACCTTTTTGAATCGCACGTGCAGGTGGTTTGAGGTCGCGCGCCTGACACGGGGTCTCACCGGGTCTGAGCGCCGGAGCACTTCACAGGGTTCAGGTCGAAGGCGTTGAATTCACTCGCCTGCCGTTGACGCGTGTGGTCGCGCCACGGCAGCTTGAACCGGCGCAGAGGGTAGGGTGACTCGATCACGCTCGCAGCCTCATCGGGCGTCGTTCGCAGCAAGGCGGCCGCACAAGTCCCCGCGGTCAATGCCCGGAACAGGTCGGCTCCGGCTGTCCAAAGACGCGCAAAATTCCAGACACTCGTTTTTGCTGGCTTGCTTTGTTGCCCTCTCTAACCAAGGGGGCTTCGGTTGGGTTCTCTAATTGGCGCCGGTCTCGACAAGTAAAAAAGGGGTCCGTGATTGCTCACGGCCCCCTTTTGTGTTGGCAGCGCCCCGATACACGGGCGCCGCCATCGTGGAGAGATCAGCTTCCCGACTGTTCGAACGGAAGGTTCAGGTTGCGCAGGTCGCGTTTGGTTTCGACTAGCACCAGCGGACCTTCGTCAGCCACCACAGGCGCCAGAATTTCACGCGGCACATGGATGGGATCAGGTTGCGCGGCAATCGCGGCCTGGGCAATCCTGATCTTCTCAGCGTCGGAGTTGACCCAGTTCAATCCGGATTGCTGTGCCATCTGCGCCAGTTCGTCGATCGGCAAGTCAAACGCATGTACCTGCGGGAGTCCAGCTGTTGGTGCGGCGGCTGCCACTGGTGCCTGGGCTGCCTGGACAGGAGCCGGTTTCGACTCGGCGGATGGCGCGGAGGCCTCCAAGGCTGGCGTGGGGGCCGCCGCGGTGAAGCCGTCCAGTGTCGGTTGCGCCGGTGGTTCTGCACGGTCCTGCTGATGTTCGCCGTGGCCGCGGTCATTGCGCTCGCCCCGTGAACGGTCGCGGTCGCGGCCATGACGGTCGCGCGAACGCTTTTCACGCGGTTCGCCATTTTCTGCCACGGTCGGTGTCATGGCCATGTCGCCGCCGTTGACGGCCTGCGACTGTCCTTCTGCCAGTGCTGCTACCGGCTGCTCGCCAGCGTCGGCATTCGGCTGCCCAACGGCGCCGCCGTCTGCGGTCGCGTCGGCAGGTGCTGCCTGGCGATCCTGACGCGGACGGCGTTCGCGTTGACGCTCACCGCGGCCTTCACCGCGGCTCTCGCGGCCTTCACGACCCTCTCGACCCTCTCGGTTGTCGCGTGCGCTCTGCACGTCTGCGCCGTCGGCCTGCACCGGCGCGCCGGCTTTGTCCGCCGAAGCGTCTATAGCGGCGCGATCAGCGCCATTGCCGCGTTCGGCATCGCGGTTGCGTTCGCCACCACGTCCGCCACGGCCACCACGCTCACCACGCTCACCACGCTCACCACGGGATGGGCGCTCTGCGCGCGCTTCATTGCGCATGTTGTCGCCAGCACCCTGACGCTGCGCGTCTTGCTGCGGTGCAGCGTCCGCGTTGACGTTGGCGTTGCTGCTCTCGCTGCGATCGCGCGCACCCTGACCGGAGCGCTCACCACGCTCGCCACGACCACCGCGACCACCACGCGTGCGGCCTTCGCCTCGGCCCTCGGTGCGCTGGCCATCACGACCTTCGGGGCGACGGCCATCACGGCCGCCACGGCCTTCACCGCGACCGGTGTCCTTGTTCGCCGGAGCAGCTGCCGGGGCAACCGGTGCAGCAGCAGGGGCCGCAAACAGACTCTTGATCCAGCCGAGAAAGCCACTTTCAGCCGGTGCCGACGCCGCCACGGGTGCGGCGATGGGTGGCGCAATAGCGGGCTGCGCCACGGGTGCTGGTTTTGGTGGTGCCACGGGTGCCGGCGCGTCTGGCAACACACCCTTGATCACGGGGGTCTGACGGTTGGTTGGCTCCTGGGCCCGGCGCGTCACAGCGGTCGGGTCTTCGACTTCATCGGCCAGCTTGTAGGTGGCTTCTATGTTGTCCAGACGCGGATCGTCGTGCTTGAGTCGCGTCAGCTTGTAGTTGGGGGTTTCCAAGGTCTTGTTGGGAACCATCAACACGTTGATGCGCTGCTTGAGTTCGATCTTCGTGATTTCGGTGCGCTTCTCGTTGAGCAGGAACGAGGCGACGTCGACCGGCACCTGGCACAGCACCGAGGCTGTGTTGTCCTTGAGCGACTCTTCCTGGATGATGCGCAGGATCTGCAGCGCCGAGCTCTCGGTGTCGCGGATGTGGCCGGAACCACCGCATCGTGGGCAGGGAATGGATGCGCCTTCGCTCAGCGCCGGGCGCAGGCGCTGGCGGCTCATTTCCATCAGGCCGAACTTGCTGATCGAACCGAACTGCACGCGTGCACGGTCCTGACGCAAAGCGTCACGCAGGCGGTTTTCGACATCGCGCCGGTTGCGGCTTTCTTCCATGTCGATGAAGTCGATGACGATCAGGCCACCGAGGTCGCGCAGGCGCATCTGGCGTGCCACTTCGTCGGCGGCCTCCAGGTTGGTGCGGGTCGCGGTTTCCTCGATGTCGCCGCCACGGATGGCGCGCGCCGAGTTGACGTCGACCGAGACCAGCGCCTCGGTGTGGTCGATGACGATGGCGCCGCCGCTGGGCAGTTGCACCATGCGGGCATAGGCCGATTCGATCTGGTGCTCGATCTGGAAACGCGAGAACAGCGGGGCGTCGTCGCGGTAGCGTTTGACGCGGGCCGCATGCTCGGGCATTACGTGCGCCATGAATTGCTGCGCCTGATCGTACACGTCGTCGGTGTCGATCAGGATGTCGCCGATGTCATGGTTGAAATAGTCGCGGATTGCGCGAATCACCAGCGACGATTCCTGATAAATCAGGAACGCGCCCTTGCCGCCCTTGGATGCGCCGTCGACGGCGTTCCAGAGTTTGAGCAGGTAGTTCAGGTCCCACTGCAGTTCGGGTGCACTGCGTCCGATGCCAGCGGTACGGGCAATGATGCTCATGCCGTTCGGATACTCGAGCTGGTCGAGTGCTTCCTTCAGGTCGGCCCGGTCGTCGCCTTCAATCCGGCGCGATACGCCGCCGCCGCGTGGGTTGTTGGGCATCAGCACGACGTAACGGCCGGCCAGAGAGATGAAAGTGGTCAGCGCGGCGCCTTTGTTGCCGCGTTCCTCTTTCTCGACCTGGACGATCAGTTCCTGGCCTTCGCGGATCGCGTCCTGGATACGGGCCTGGTTGGCTTGCACACCCTGGGCGAAATTCGTGCGTGAGATTTCCTTGAACGGCAGAAAGCCGTGGCGGTCTTCGCCGTAGTCGACAAAACAGGCCTCGAGCGATGGCTCGACCCGTGTCACCACCGCCTTGTAGATATTGCCCTTGCGCTGTTCGCGCCCTTCGATTTCGATTTCATAGTCGAGGAGTTTTTGTCCGTCGACGATGGCCAGCCGGCGTTCTTCAGCCTGGGTGGCGTTGATCAGCATCCGTTTCATGGGTAGCGTTCCTGTTTCCTGCATCGAACCCGCATTGCGCTGCCATATTGCAGCACCCCGGGTTCCTTTTGGTCTCTTGACCGATGACATGCTCATGACGAGCAAACGATGCCTGACGAACGCTTCGAACCGATGGAAATTGCCTCGGGCCCGGACTCAGAATATGTGTCGGGGCGTTGGCACGGGGATGGGGGCGAGGGGATGCGGTTGTGCGTAAGGTGTCGGAACGGGACGGGCGGAAAAGGCCGACCGCTGCTCAGACATGATGGGCCGATCCACGTGCAAAGCCGCCACCCTCGGGCGCGGTATGCACATCAGGACCAATTTCATCAACACAATCATTTCGCTCTAATCCGACCGCCAGAGTCTGTCTAGCGGCGTTGGGTATTCCATGTCAGTGGTTCAAGGCGTCGGCATACCCTTTTGCTGGGCAGACCACCACGGACTCGGGTCCGTGATCTGTCATGCTGGCAACCTGGTGGCATCGACCTGCCAGCGACGCTGTTGGTGGGGTGTCGACTAAACTCCAGACAAATCAACCACTTGCAGCGCGTCGCTAGTGAAACACATTATAGGGGGCAATCCGTCCCCGGCACCGGAAATTGCGAGGATGCTCCTGGTCGATGACGAGGACGCCGGCCAGCGGCTGGACAACTTCCTGATGCGTCAGCTCAAGGGCGTGCCCAAGACCCATATCTACCGCATCATTCGCAGCGGCGAGGTGCGGGTCAACAAGGGCCGTGCCAGCGCCGAGCGCCGGATCGCGGCGGGGGACCAGATCCGGCTGCCGCCGGTAAGAACCTCGGAGCGCGCCGATGCCAAGGCGCAGGCCATGAACGATGGCGCTGCCGGCGGCGGTTCTGCGCCGGCGCGCGAGTTTCCGTTGCTTTTCGAGGACGACGGCTTGCTCGTGATCGACAAGCCGGCCGGCGTGGCGGTGCATGGCGGCTCGGGGGTGAGTTTCGGCGTGATCGAGCAGTTGCGCATGGCGCGGCCCCAGGCCCGGTTCCTGGAACTGGTGCACCGGCTGGACCGGGAAACCAGCGGAATCCTGCTGATCGCCAAGAAGCGCAGCGTGCTCAAGAACCTGCAGGAGCAGTTTCGCGACCGCACAACCGGCAAGACCTATCTGGCGCTGGTGGCGGGGCAATGGCCGCAAAAGCTCAAGGTGCTGGACAAGTCCTTGCACAAATATCTGTTGCCCGATGGGGAGCGCCGGGTCAAGGTGGTGGCCCGCGAGCATCCGGACGCCATGCCCTCGCTCAGCCTGGTCAAGGTGGTGCGCCAGAGCAGCACCCACAGCCTGCTGGAGGTGACGATCAAAACGGGTCGGACGCACCAGATCCGCATCCATCTGGCGCACGAGGGCATGGCCATCGTCGGTGACGACAAATATGGCGACTTCGCTTTGAACAAGTCCCTGCAACGTGCCACCGAACGAGTACCCCTGCGACGCATGTTCCTGCATGCCTGGCGGTTACAGTTCAGCCATCCGACCACCGGCAGTGTGATGCAGCTGCAGGCCGAACTGCCGGCCGAACTGGCGCAATTCCTAGACCACGTGCTTCCTGATGCAAGCTGACACCTCCTCACCGCAACAGGGCCGGCTCGACCCCCGCAGGGCCTTTGACCTGATCGCCTTTGACTGGGACGGCACCTTGTTCGACTCGACGGCGCTCATCACCCAGAGCATCCAGGCCGCGGTGCGCGATGTCGGCGGCACCGTGCCCAGCGATCTGGCTGCTTCGCATGTAATCGGCATGGGGCTGATGCAGGCATTGGCGCATGCCGCGCCGGATGTGCCGAAGGAGAAATACCCGGAGCTCGGTGCCCGCTATCGGCACCACTACATGGCGCGGCAGGACGAAATATGCCTGTTCGACGGCGTGTTGGCCATGCTCGACGCGCTCAAGCGCCGCAGCCACTATCTCGCGGTGGCGACCGGCAAGAGCCGCGCCGGCCTCGACGTGGCGCTGCGCGCCGTTCAGTTGCAAGGTCTGTTTGATGCGTCGCGAACCGCCGATCAGACGGCGGGCAAACCCGACCCCCTGATGCTGCACGAGCTGGCGCGCGAGTTCGGCCTGAGGCCCGAGCGCATCCTGATGGTGGGCGACACCACGCATGACCTGCAGATGGCCCGCAACGCCGGTTGTGCCAGTGTGGCGGTCAGCTACGGCGCCCATCCTGTTGATGGATTCGCTGCATTGCAGCCCCTGTATGTGGCCCATACCGTGGCAGAACTGAACAGCTGGTTGTTGGCGAATGCATGAGCCGCCGGGCCGCCCCAAGGCGAATACCGCAGTGCGCAGCACGGAGGGTAGTCCAGTGAGCCGCCGGGCCGCCCCAAGGCGAATACCGCAGTGCGCAGCACGGAGGGTAGTCCAGTGAGCCGCCGGGCCGCCCCAAGGCGAATACCGCAGTGCGCAGCACGGAGGGTAGTCCAGTGAGCCGCCGGGCCGCCCCAAGGCGAATACCGCAGTGCGCAGCACGGAGGGTAGTCCAGTGAGCCGCC
>Ga0335396_10003514_pt1 | contig 17961 bp, 15 predicted proteins | sample FRY02_FD_205743 | JGI IMG/M metagenome (GOLD analysis project Ga0335396, IMG submission 205743) | Freshwater microbial communities from Lake Fryxell liftoff mats and glacier meltwater in Antarctica - FRY-02 (spades assembly) (version 2) | ecosystem: Environmental > Aquatic > Freshwater > Ice >... | reverse complement strand
TGCGCAGCGTGGGCGCAGATGTGGTGTTTTTGCAGGAGGTCACGGGTAGCAACGAAAAGCACCTTGAGAAGTTTGACCACTACCCCGAAACACCGCATTACGAATTTTTGGCCGACAGCATCTGGCCACAATTTGCCTACGGCCGCAACGCCGTGTACACCCATGGGGATCACGGTAATGCGGTACTGTCTAAATTTCCCATCGTGCGGTTTGAAAACTACGACGTGTCCATCAGCGGCCCCGAAAGGCGCGGCCTGTTGCATTGCGAACTGAAAATCCCTGGCCGCAGCGTGAATGTGCATGCCATCTGCGTGCATTTAAGCCTGACTGAATCACACCGCGTGCAGCAAATGGGCAAGCTGTGCAATCTGGTTCGCTCAAGCGTTCCTGCGCAGGCACCATTGATTGTTGCGGGTGACTTTAACGACTGGCGGCAGCGTGCCTGCAAGCTGCTGGCTGAAGGTGCCGCCTTGCATGAGGTGTTTGTGCAGGCACATGGCAAACCGGCTAGAACCTTTCCCGCGCGGTTGCCGCTGCTGCGGCTGGACCGTATTTATGTGCGCAACGCCATTGGCCATGCGCCGGTGGTGTTGCCCAGCAAGCCGTGGTCGCATTTATCAGACCACGCACCGTTGGCGGCTGAAATTGAACTTTAGCGCCCAGCTGAAAATAGCCAATATTTTCCCGAGACTCAAAAAGGCAGCCGACTCCGAGCCCGCAAAGCGCGCCTGACCAGCTGCTTTTTTAATACCAGCACGTTCACGCAATAGCCTGCGGCTTCTCTTCCCGCCCACCAGGGTGCTTGGCAAAGCGTGCCGGGTCACGTCCATGCGTGGGTGCGTGGTCTGGCCAGGGCCAGCCACCGAATTGGGTGCGTTGGTACTCCTGCATGGTTTGCATGATCTCGGCCTGGCTGTTCATCACGAACGGGCCGTACTGCACCACGCTCTCGCCTATAGGCTTGCCTTGCAGCACTAAAAACTCGGCCACGCTGTCGCCGGTGTTGACCAGTTCAACCAGGGCATCTGCGCGCAGTTCCATGCCGCAGTGGTGGTTGATGCTTTGACCTGCAACGGTGATTGATTGGCCTTTAAAAAAGTACAGGCTGCGGCGGGCGGTTACACCTGCGGCGGGCAGGCTCCAGGTAGCACCGGGCATCATGCGAATCGTCCAGATCGCCACGTCAGCTTGCTCGCGCGAGGCCCATGAATCGGGTGGTGGCGATAGCGGTGTGATGGCCTTGGCACTAGCGCTGGCATCGGCTTGCAGGCGGCCCGCAATGACAACGACTTCGGTTTCTTGGTCACTGGCATCTTTGCTGACGCTGTGCGGAATCGCTTCATGCCAGAACATGGTGAAGTGCGGCGGTGCCATCTTCGATGCAGCGGGCAGGTTGAGCCAGATCTGGAACAGCTCCAACGGGTTGCCTTTATCAGCTGCCAGCAGGGGAAACATTTCAGAATGAACGATGCCCTTGCCGGCGGTCAGCCACTGCACGTCGCCGCCACCAAAGCGGGCGCTTGCACCCAGCGAATCGGAATGGTCTATTAGGCCCTTTCGGACTATGGTGACGGTTTCAAACCCACGATGCGGGTGACCGGGAAAGCCGGGCACGGGGTTGCCGTGGTACAGGCTCCAGCCGTCCTTGCGGCTGAAGTCCTGCCCGATGTCGCGGCCAGCCAACTGCGCGGGTTTGATGCCCATCTCGCCATTCGACTCGGGGTACATGTCGTCGTGGTAAACGCAAAACAAGAAAGGGTCTATCGTCTCCCAGCGCTGGGCTAGCGGTTTGATACTGATGATGGGGTTTGATGTCGGGGGGGTGAACATGTTGGCTTTCTGGTTGATCATTTAATGATAGTGCCCAAACGGTATTGACAACCTACAATCGCAGGCTCTGCGGCTGGCGCAGCGCTTTTTCAGAGTTATTGGGGTCAGACGCCAATAACTCTGAAAAAAAATTGGCGGCTCACTGAATGTCACCGCTGGAGATTTTAATGCCAACATCACCTTCCCCAACCCCGGACAACGCCCCGGAAAAACGTGCCGAACTGCGCCGCGCCGCGCTCGAGTACCACGAGTTTCCGACCCCTGGAAAGATCGCGATCGCGGCCACCAAGCAGCTTGTCAACCAGCGTGACCTGGCGCTGGCTTATTCGCCTGGCGTTGCCGCACCCTGCGAAGAAATCGTCAAGGATCCGAACAACGCCTTCAAGTACACCAGCCGCGGCAACCTGGTGGCCGTGATCACCAACGGGACGGCCGTGCTGGGCCTGGGCGACATTGGCCCGCTGGCATCCAAGCCAGTGATGGAAGGTAAGGCGGTTTTATTCAAGAAGTTCGCCGGTATTGACGTGTTTGACCTCGAGATCGACGAGAAAGACCCCGCAAAGCTCGTCGATATCATTGCCTCGCTAGAGCCAACCTTTGGTGCCATCAACCTCGAAGACATCAAGGCACCGGACTGCTTTTACGTTGAACGCGAGCTGCGTAGACGCATGAAAATCCCGGTCTTCCATGATGACCAGCATGGCACAGCCATCACGGTAGGTGCCGCCATGCTGAACGCCCTGAAAATTGTCGGCAAGGATCCGAAGGAGGTCAAGCTCGTCACCTCGGGGGCAGGCGCAGCTGCGCTGGCCTGCCTGGGCCTGTTGCTCAAGCTCGGAATTCTGCGCGAGAACATCTTCGTGACGGATCTAGCTGGCGTGGTTTATGAGGGCCGCACCGAGTTGATGGATGAAGACAAGATACAGTTTGCGCAAAAAACTTCGGCGCGCACACTGGGTGAGATCATTGAGGGCGCAGATATTTTTCTGGGCTTGTCGGCAGGTGGTGTGCTGAAAAAAGACATGGTCAAAAAAATGGCGCCCAAGCCCATCATTTTTGCCCTCGCCAACCCCAATCCCGAAATCTCTCCCGACGATGTGAAGTCCGTCCGAGACGATGCCATCATGGCGACCGGCCGCACGGATTACCCGAATCAGGTCAACAACGTTTTGTGCTTCCCCTATATCTTCCGGGGGGCACTGGATGCGGGCGCCTCGACCATCACCGTCGAGATGGAAATCGCTGCGGTACATGCGATTGCCGAGCTAGCGCAGGCTGAGCAAAACGAAGTCGTGGCAGCCGCCTATGCGGGCCAAAAGCTGGCATTTGGCCCGGAATACCTGATTCCAAAACCGTTCGATCCGCGCCTGATGATAAAGATTGCACCGGCTGTGGCGCAGGCTGCAGCGGACAGCGGTGTGGCTTTGCGACCGATCCAGGACATGGATGCATACCGGGAAAAACTGCAGAGTTTTGTCTACGCTTCAGGCTCCATGATGAAGCCGATTTTTGCGGCGGCCAAAGCGGCCTCACGCAAACGCGTGGCCTACGCAGAAGGCGAAGAAGAGCGCGTGCTACGCGCTTGCCAGATTGTGGTTGACGAAGCTCTAGCACGGCCAACACTGATTGGTCGGCCCGCCGTCATCGCCAGCCGCATCAACCAGTTTGGCCTGCGCCTCAAGGAAAAACTTGACTACGATGTCGTCAACGTCGAGCAAGACCCACGTTACCGAGACTTCTGGCAAACCTACCACCGCATGATGGAGCGCCGTGGCGTGACGATACAGACGGCCAAAATAGAGATGCGCCGTCGCCTGACACTGATTGCCGGCATGCTGCTGCACAAGGGCGATGTGGACGGCCTGATCTGCGGCACATGGGGCACAACGGCACAGCATCTGGACTATCTTGATCAGGTGATTGGCAAGCGCGAAGGCGTTAACACTTACGCCTGCATGAATGGCCTGCTGCTGCCTGGCCGCCAGGTGTTTCTGCTGGACACCCATGTCAATTACGATCCGACCGCAGAGCAACTCGCCGAAATCACAACCATGGCGGCAGAAGAAATGATGCGCTTCGGCATCAAACCCAAAGCTGCACTGCTGTCGCACTCCAACTTTGGCTCATCGAATCTACCCAGCGCGATCAAGATGCGCCAGACGCTGGATCTGCTCAAGACCAAGGCCCCGTGGCTTGAGGTTGATGGTGAAATGCATGGGGACATAGCACTAGATGACGGCGCTCGCGCGCTCATCATGCCCAACAGCACCCTGATGGGCGAGGCCAACCTGTTGGTGCTGCCCAACATTGATGCGGCGAATATTTCTTACAACCTGCTCAAGACGGCGGCAGGCGGCAATATCGCCATTGGCCCGATCCTTTTGGGGGCCAACAAGCCTATGCATATTTTGACCGCCACTGCAACCGTCCGGCGTATTGTCAATATGACGGCGCTTACAGTTGCCGATGCAAATGCCGCTAGATGATACTTTTTTGCAATAGCAAGCACTAACTACATTAATCCGTTTTCTTCAAACTAAGGGCTTAAATTTTCAGCCCCCCTTGCGTTTTTTGCCCAGATGCGTCAAACTATGACTCTTGAAAATTAAGGGTTAACCCGAAAACTGAGCCGGACATCGAGGTCGGGCTAGGGGTGAGGCTCTTGATTTCCAGAAAAGGGATTTTTCATGTTGCGCAATGGGTTCAAGCGTTGGCTCAGGGTTGGTGCAGCGACTGGTTTGATTTTGTGGATTGGCTTGATTGGCCTGGTCTGGTTTAGCCCCAGTGTGGTTGCCAAGCCAAAGGCCCCTCCAGACAAGCCGCTCATCACCATTGCTATAGCCGATCTGCCTCTCCAGGGGCGCGACATGATGGCACTGATTTACAAGGGTGGCCCGTTTCGGTACGACAAGGACGCCGCAGTATTTGGCAACCGGGAGCGGGTTCTCCCTGCCAAAAACCGTGGCTACTACCGTGAATACACCGTCAAAACACCCAGCGAACGCACGCGGGGAGCCAGACGGATTGTTTGCGGTGGCTTGATGCCAGCTGCGCCAGAGGCCTGCTATTACACCGACGATCACTATGCGAGTTTTCGCAAAATCGTTCAGTAATTTGAACGGTGGTTGTTATTTTGAATTTTGACTTAAAAGAAAGTGAAGCGGAGATGGACACACCACTTCGTCAAGAAGGCGACACGCCCCTGAAAGGTATCAGACCAAACATCGTGCAATCGATACGCGCTTTTCGCGTACCGCAGTTGCAGGATGCCGCCACGCAGCTCAACCAGCATTTCCTGTATGCCAATTTGGGCAATGCCCAGAGCAAGCAGGACATTCTGGACATGATCGCCGCGCAGTGCACCTTTCCCTCGCATTTCGGTAAAAATTTTGATGCGCTTTACGACTGCATGACGGATCTGGTTCACAAATCAGGCCCGCAGCCAGGCTTTATCGTCGTGCTGGAGCAAATTCCAGCCAACGCCAAGTTTGACAAGGAAGCGCGCGAACAATTACTCGACATCTTCAGAGATGCGGCGGACTACTGGGCGGATCGAAAGATTCCGTTCAGATGCTTTTATTCTTTTCTGTAGCCCGCTCCCCAGACATAGGCCAAGGGGATCGGGCGAATGAGGCCCCACAAGCAGTTGCAGAAGGTGCAGAAGCCATGCCAACCGACAAGTTGATTGACGTTTCTCCACTCGCTTTAAGAATGAGCAGCCCGTTTAATGCGGGTTACTGGTTGGCGGCGGCTTAGGGCTTCAATGTGATTGCGAGTGCCGTGTACTCGGCTACGGGTACTTCTTCAGCACGGCGCTGAAGATCAAAGCGGCCGCTGAAATCGCGTTGCTCCAGCCACTTGCCCAATGAATGGCGCAGCAGCTTGCGACGCTGGCTGAAGGCCACCCTGACCAACTCACTGAACAGTTTGATATTCAGCACCTCGGGCGCGGCATACGGCACCATGCGCACCACCGCACTGTCAACGCGCGGCGGTGGATCGAAGCTCTGTGGCGGCACAAACAGCACGCCTTCCATGGCGTAGCGCCATTGCAGCATCACACTGAGTCGGCCATAGTCGCTGGTCGCAGGCTTGGCCACCATGCGGTCAATGACCTCTTTTTGAAGCATGAAATGTTGGTCTGCTATCACTTCTGCAGCATCCAGTAACTGAAACAAAATCGGTGTGGAAATGTTGTAGGGCAAGTTACCGACCACGCGCAGCTTATGTCCTGCGCTTGCCGCCAACACGTTGAAGTCCACCTTGAGGACATCAGCCTGAATCACCACCAGTTGCTGATTGCCACGCAACTGAACGGCAAGATCACGATCCAGCTCAATCACCGTCAAACGTCCCAAACGCTCAACCAGCGGTTGCGTCAGTGCCTGCAGCCCAGGGCCAATTTCCACCATCGCTTGCCCAGCCTGCGGCGCAATGGCGCGCACGATCTCTTCAATGATGAAGCGGTCAGTCAGAAAATGCTGACCAAAACGCTTTCGGGGAATGTGCTTCATGGCGAACGGGGGGGGTCGCGATACTCCACGTATGCCCGCCCTCTCACTTCCTGCGCCCATAGCGCATAGGCCTCTTGCTGTTTTTTCTCCCGCAAGACATTACGGGCCAGTTCGCGCTGTTCACGCGTGGACAACTGGTTTGTGCGCCGTTCCAGTACCTGGATCAAATGCACGCCAAACCGGGATGTCAATGGATCCGACATCTGGCCCGCTGCCAGGGCATTCATGACCTGTTCAAACTCCGGCACAAAACTGCCGGGGTTGGCCCAGCCCAAATCACCACCGTCTTTGGCAGAACCATCAACGCTGTTGTCACGCGCTTCAGCCGAAAAATCAGCCTGTCCGGCTGCAACACGTTTTTTGATGTCTGCCAGTTTTTTGACGGCGGCGGCCTCTAGCAACTGCGGCCCTGGGCGCAGCAATATGTGTCGGGCACGGGTTTGCGTGATGTCAATCCCCGGCATACCAGCCGGCTTTTTCTCGATGACCTTGAGAATGTGAAAACCAGCGCCACTGCGCACTGGCCCGGCTATGCCACCAGTGCGGAAATTTTGCGTTGCCTCTACAAAAAGCGATGGATAGCGTTCCGCACTGCGCAGGCCCATCTGTCCGCCCGCAGCCTTCGAAAGGGAGTCTGAAAACTCATTCACCAGTGCTGCAAAATCGCCACCAGCACGCGCCTTTTCTGCCGCCAGTGTGGCCCTTGCCTGCAGCGCTGCCAGCTGCTGTGGGGTCGCATTTTCAGGAACAAGCACCAAGATCTGAGCCAGATTGATTTCCATATCCGCGCTATCGGTGTTGCCGTCCTGACCGCGCAGGAACTGGTCAATATCGACATCTGTCACAGACACTCTAGCATCCACTTCACGCTGGCGCAGGCGAGTCACCAACAATTCATCGCGGATGTCAGAGCGGAACTGGCTGTAGGCAATGCCATCGGCCACGAGTCGGCGGCGCAGCTCCTCAACCGATATCTGGTTTTGCTGAGCAATCGACAGCACGGCGTTGTCGAGTGCGTTTTCATCTACCCGCAGGCCCGAGGTCTTTGCCATTTGAAGTTGTGCCTTGTCGCTAATCAGCCGCTCCAGGACTTGCCGGGCCAGCTCGCCACGCGGCGGCAATACGGCCCCCTGCTGGCTCAGTTGCTGCTCTGCACGTATCAGCTTGGAGCGCACCTCGTTGTTCGTCACCGGCTCGGAGTTCACGACAGCCACAATAAAGTCCGCCTGTCGCTGGCTACCTGCCGAGCGGTCAAAACTGGCCGGATTGGACACCTCGAAGCCGGGTGTGCCCAATGGTCCGGATGGTCTGAGGGTTTGCGCCTGAGCCACCAGACACGGCACGGCAAGTGCCACCGCAAGCAGCAGCTTGCAGGAAATGGGGGTCAGAGCCCAAATTCGCCAAGCCCTCGGCTCGCCCGCAGGGTCGGCGCGATGCGCCGCAGCGAAATTGGTGTCTGACCCCCATTTCCTAGGCATCGGCACAGGTAAGCGGGATGGAGAAAAGTATTTAGTCATAGTTGGTAAAGCGGCTGGGTGCGGTCACTTGGTCTCGCAATAACTGGTAACGCGGAATATTTTGTTTTAGAACTTCAAGAGGGCTCACGCCAAGGCGCGAAAATCCAATCAGCTCCAGCTGAAACAGGATGCGGGTTGTGGCCACAGCCACACCGGTTTGGGTGCGCTGCAGCACGACACGGCTAATCCAGCAGCAGCCATCGTACTCAAGCCCGACGACGGCATCAACCAGTTTTTTATCGGGAACGCTGTAATTAAGTCGCCCAACACTGTAGTAACGGCCGCCGCCTTGACCACGGCCAGCACCAAGGTCTTTGCCCTTGTCGCCCCACAAATCGTTGATGGGCCATTGCCAGCCCACGTCAACCGAGTTGCTGATGTCACGCTGGCGGCGCAGCGATGCACTGATGACGCGGTAGGCGCTAGGGTTGTAGCGCACGCCGAACGTGCTGCGCTCTGAAACTTTAAGTTTCTGGTTGTATTGAACCGTTCCGTCAAAAGCCCATTGCGGGTCCCAGTTGATGGAGGAGCCAAACAGCACATCACTGATGCGGTCGGTTACAGGCAAGCCTCCCGGCAAAACGACATTTTGGTCACTAAATCGCAGGCGCTGCGCAACGCCAACCCGCACAGCTTCAGCGCCAGAATCGGGGTTGAGCAGCCTGGAGGTCATCCCGAGCGTCAACAAGTTTGAATCCGAAATGCGGTCATTTCCGACAAAAGCATTGGGGGTAAATATGGTGGCGAAATTGAAATCGTTCAGGCCCGAATCGTAATTGTGCAGCGCGCTCTGGTCACGAAAGGGTGTCCGCACGTAAAACGCTCGCGGCTCCAGCGTCTGGGTGAAATCTCGCCCAAAAAAATTAGCCTTACGCTCATACTGTAGGCCGCTGTCAAGACTGAAGGTGGGCACGATGCGCGATGCAGACAAGTTGCCATTGACCAGCGGCGAGTCAAAGCGATACGTGGTGGCGTGCAGCTGTAGTTTGGGTGTTATAAATCCGCCAGGCGCAATCCATGGGCGGCTAATTTGCGCAATACCTACCGCACGGTCACTGTTGGGTTGTTCGGTCAACAGACGATTGGCGGAAAAACGGGTGAAATCACCCGAGAGCGACCAATCAAACCCTTTAAACCCCGTAAAGCCCACAATGGGTACGTTAACACGGGTGTACGCTACAGCGACTTGTGGCAATCGGTCATAAGGTGGCACGATAGACGACAGAGGGTCTTGCAAGGTCTGCCATTTCAGCGCGCGAATAGAGCTTGTAAAGTAACCTTGCCCCCAGCTCACAACGGCATCATTGGTCAGTAAACGCTGGGGCACAGCCACACCGATTCGGGGGAAATCGCGCCAAAAATTATCATCACTGACGCGATTCAAATTCAGGCTGAGCCCAACGCTCCCGATGGCAGCCAGACCCGTGTTGAGTCCGCCACCATGCTCCAGCGCATAAGACCAGCGGTCGCGCTGACGTAGCTTGTCACCCGGCATAAAAGTCCCGCGCAATCGACCCCAATAGTCTCTTTCGAGATATCGGTATTCGCCACCCAATTCAATGCCTCGTTTACTCATCACCGTGGGGGAAAACGTTGCATCCCGGTTAGGCGCCATATCGAAATAATACGGCTGGGTGACCATCAGGCCGCTTGTGCTGTCGACATTAAACGTCGGCGGCAACAAGCCTGATTTTCGCTTGTCGCCAGTGGGAAAGCTAAAGACAGGCGCAGCCAAAATGGGCACGCCCTTGAACTTGAGCACCGCCCCCGTCGCCTCGCCGGTTTCCGCCTCTTGGTCAAACTTGAAGCTGGTTCCGGTCAATATCCAGGCCGGATTCCCCCAAGACGCTGTCTCTGTTCTCTCGCACGTCGTGTAGGTGGCATTACGCGCAATCAGGGTTTTTTCATTGATGAAGTCAATCCGGTCGGCCTTGCCATTGCCGCCATTGGAAATAAAGCGGTAGCTCGGGTCTGCAAAATATCCCTCATAGGTATCGAGCTTTATATTGAGCAAGGACCCGCGGTACTGATTGCCCTTGGTGCTCAGTCGCACATTACCGCGCGCCTCGAGCGTGTTGTCCGGGCTGTAGAGCTCAATGCGGTCAGCCCGAATGGCACTCGTCCCCTGGCGCAGTTCGGCATCGCCAGTTATCACGGTTTCAAGATCCGGGCGGCCCGAAACACTGTCGCCTCGCACAAAGCTGGGTGGCTTGTTGGCATTGCCTTCGGGTGGCTTCTCGGCCAGCATAGGGCTTGCCTTGAGCACCGGCCGCTTGCTGGCGGCATCCACGGCTTGTTCGAGAACCAGGCGCGGGGCGGCCAAGTCCTGTGCCTGTACCGCCTGCCCAAACACCACGCCCAGCGCAGCAAGCGACACTAGGCAGATAACCGCACGGGACACCGGCGAGCGCAAAAAAGGCAAGTGAGGTAAAGAAGATGCGCGGTGCATCGATGGTATGAGGTAAACCCGTTTGTAGAATCGAAGCTGATTATCCATGACCACCCACCCCCATCGACTGGACCAGCCATGAGTGCCCCAAGCAACGCCCGCGCCATCTTCTGGTCTGACCCCAGCCGCGGCAGCGCCTTTTCAAACTGGCTGGACAGCATTGCCCTCGAGCACGACCTTGACGTGGCCAGCGTACAACTAGCGTCAGCCGACGCGAGTTTTCGCCGCTACTTCAGAGTTGGGGCCAGCGGCGCTACAGGCAGCTTCATCATCATGGACGCGCCACCCGACAAGGAAGATTGCAAGCCCTTTGTAAAAGTCGCCGCCTTAATGCTTGATGCCGGCCTTCCCGCACCCCGCGTGCTGGCCTGGGACGAGGCCGCAGGCTTCATGTTGCTCAATGACCTGGGGCACCAAACCATGATGGACGTGATCGCACCACCCGCAGCAGTTGATGCTATAGCCCAACCCAGCGCTGCGCACCACGCGCTGTACATGGAGGCCATCGACTTGCTGATTCGCTGGCAACTCTCGTCAAAACCCGGCGTGCTGCCGCCTTATGACGATGCCCTGTTAAGCCGCGAGCTGGCGCTGTTCCCCGAGTGGTATGTCGGCAAACACAAAGGCATCACTTTGAGCCGCGATGCGCAGATCAAGCTTGACGACGCATTTGCCCAAATCAAAGCGAGTAATTTGCAGTCGCTGGATGGCGCGCGTGTCTTTGTGCATCGCGATTTCATGCCCAGGAATCTAATAGCCCCCACGCTCCCCACTGCGTGTGGTTTTGGCGATTCGCTGCCCCTTTCATCGAAAGTTGGGGCTAATTTTTCTAGGGGCGGCCCGTCGAAAAATTCGATGGCCGCTGACAGCAGCCATGCTTTAAGTGTTTTAGATTTTCAAGATGCAACTTACGGCCCCATCACCTACGACATCGCCAGCCTGATGCGTGACGCATTTTTGACCTGGGAAGAAGACTTTGTATTGGAAGTCACCGTGCGCTACTGGCAGCAGGCGCGCAAAGCCGGCCTACCAGTGGGTGATGACTTTGGCGAGTTTTACCGCGCGGTGGAATGGATGGGCTTGCAGCGCCACCTCAAAGTGCTTGGCATCTTTGCACGACTCACACTGCGCGACGGCAAACCAAGGTATCTGCTGGACACGCCGCGCTTCATCCGGTACGCCCGCAACACCGCCGCGCGTTACCGCCAGCTGGGGCCATTCATGGTGCTATTAGATGAGATTGAAGGCAACGTGACCCGAGTGGGGTACACGTTTTGAGCTGCCCTGAAGTGCTAATTCCATTTTCAGATCGATATGAGATTAGGCGCGAAGCCGCAGACAGTGCTGTAGCACGGCAAGGCGAAGCAACAACATATCGTATTGATCTGGAAATGGAATAACGCCATGAGCGCACGTTTTTACATTGACGCTCGGCTCGCCAGCGGCGACACCTTAAGCTTGCCCGCGACTGCGGCAAGGCACGTACAAGTACTGCGCATGCAACCCGGCGACAGCATCACGCTTTTCAATGGTCATGACAATGTTGGCGAAGGCGAATTTGAAGCCGCCGTCACCCGCATGGGCCGCAGCGATGTAGACGTCACCATAGGCCACTACACAGCGACCGAACGCGAAGCCAAGCGCGCCGTGCATCTGGCTGTAGGCATGCCCGCCAACGACCGCATGGACTGGCTGGTTGAAAAAGCCACCGAACTCGGCGTGGCCAGCATTCAACCGCTGATGACCGAGCGCTCGGTGTTGCGCTTGAGTGGTGAGCGCGCCGAGAAAAAACTCGCCCACTGGCGCGCCATCGCTATCGCCGCCTGTGAGCAATGCGGCCGTAACCGCGTACCGGTGATTCACGGGGCGACCTCTTTAAACCAATGGCTGAAAAGCACGGCACAACAAACCAGCACTAGCCAACGACTACTGCTGTCGCTGCAAGACGGCACCCAGCCGGTAGCCCAAGCCGTCAACATCACAGACTCAACGACCTTGCTATTCCTGAGCGGCCCTGAAGGCGGCTTAAGCCCAACCGAAGAAGCCGCAGCGCTTGCCAGTGGCTTCAAGCCCGTAACCCTAGGCCCGCGCGTGCTGCGCGCTGAAACCGCACCGCTGGCCTGTCTTGCATTCCTTTCCCTGAAAGATCATTCATGAACCGCAACCTCTGGCTGCTGGCCCTCTGCCAGGGCCTATACCTCACCAACAATATCACCTTCATCGCCATCAACGGCCTGGTCGGGCTGAGCCTGGCGCCGCTGAGCTGGATGGCGACCTTGCCTATCATGGGTTATGTGGTGGGTGGAGCGCTGTCGACCGGGCTGGTGGCGCGCACGCAAAGCCGCTTTGGCCGCAAGACATCGTTCCAGCTCGGACTGGCTGTCGCCGTGGCATCGGCCCTGCTTTGCGGTTATGCGGCCTACAGCAAAAACTTCTGGCTGCTGGTGGCTGCCACCGTGGTGGCAGGTTACTACAACGCCAATGCGCAGCTCTATCGTTTTGCGGCCGCCGAGCTGGCGCAGCCTGCGTTCAGGGAAAAAGCCATCTCGCTGGTGATGGCGGGCGGGCTGCTGGGTGGGGTGCTTGGCCCCAATCTGGCGGCACGCACCCGCAGCCTGACGGAGGTGCCGTTCGCCGGCGCCTACCTGGCGCTGGCGGGCGTGGCGCTGCTGGCGATGGCGCTGCTGGCCTTCATGCAGTTCCCGCCGCCGGCCAGACAGGCGGCCAGCGGTGGGCGGCCGCTGGGCGAGATCATGCGCCAGCCGGTCTTCATCGTCGCCGCGGCGACCGGCGCTTTGAGTTTCGGCGTGATGAACCTCTTGATGGCCGCCACGCCGATTGCGATGCAGGTCTGCGGCCTGCCGTTTTCAGACGCGGCGCTGGTGCTGGAGTGGCATGTGATTGGCATGTTTGCACCCGGCTTTTTTACCGGCCACCTGATCAAGCGTTTCGGCACGCTGCCGATCATGGCGGTGGGGCTGGCGCTCAACGTGCTGTGTGTAGTGATTGCCCTGTCGGGTGTCGAGTTCCAGCAGTTTGTCGTCGCACTGTTTTTGCTCGGGGTGGGCTGGAATTTTCTGTTTACCGGCAGCACCACGCTGGCGCTGACGGCTTACCGGCCAGAAGAAAAGGACAAGGCCCAGGGCGCGCTGAATTTCTGCGTTTTTGCAGTGCTGGCGGTGTCTTCACTGGCCTCGGGCGTGCTGGTCACAACCCAAGGCTGGGCGCTGTTAAACCTTGGCTCCTTGTTGCCGCTGGGGCTGACGGGCGCAGCGCTTTTGTGGCTTGCACTGAAGCAGCGGGGCGGACCGCTCAACCCGGTACGCGGGCCATCACATGTGCCACCGCAGCGGTGAGCTTTTTGGCGTAGGGTACATGCAAAAACTCGTTCGGCCCATGCGCGTTGCTCTTCGGGCCGAGCACGCCACAGACCATCATTTGCGCTTTCGGAAAGCCGGTACTTAGCATGTTCATCAGCGGAATCGTGCCGCCCTGGCCTATGGTGCCGCAGGGCGCGCCGAAAAAGCTTTGTGACGCATCGTTGAGTGCGGTTTCAAACCACGGCACTGTGCCGGGCGCGTTCCAGCCGGTTGCGCCACCACCACCTTCAAAGGTAACTTTGGCCTGGTAAGGCGCGTTGTCTTCAAGCAGTTTTTTCAGCTCCTGCACCGCCGCGCCTGCATCCACCAACGGCGGAAAGCGCAGTGACAGCTTAAAGGCCGTGTAAGGCCGCAGCACATTGCCCGCGTCTTTAAATGCGGGAAAACCTTCGGCACCCGTGACGCTTAAAGTTGGCCGCCAGGTACGATTGAGCAGCGCCTCGACCGGGTCGGTCGTCATGGGCAGCGTGAGAGCGCTGGAACCCTCGCAGTCGTAGTGCGCCCAGGGAAAGCGCTTGTACAACTCGTCACCCAAAACGGCTGCTGTTGCATGGGCTTGCGCCAATCGGTCTGCTGGTACTTCGCAATGAAAACTTTGCGGCAACAAACGGCCTGTTTTACTGTCTTCCAGCCTGTCGAGCACCTGCCGCATGATGCGAAAGCTCGACGGCACCACACCGCTGGCATCACCCGAATGCACGCCTTCGGTCAACACTTCGACCTTGAGCACACCGCCGCCCATGCCGCGCAGGCTGGTGGTAAGCCAGAGCTGGTCGTAGTTGCCAGCGCCCGAGTCAAGGCACACCACCAGCGCCACATCACCCAGCCGCTTTTTAAGCGCATTGACGTAAGGCAGCAAATCGTAGGAGCCGCTTTCTTCACAGGTTTCAATCAGACCAACGATGCGCGGGTGCGGCACACCCTGACTCTTAAGCGCCTGCACAGCGGCAATGCTGGCATAGACCGCGTAGCCATCGTCAGCACCGCCACGGCCGTACAACTTGCCGTCTTGGTACTTCGGAGTCCATGGGCCGAGGTCGCTGCGCCAGCCGTTGAACTCGGGCTGCTTGTCGAGGTGGCCGTACATCAACACCGTTTGTTTTGAGTCTGCACGAGTTGCAGGAATTTCAAAAAACAGCACCGGGGTGCGGCCATCGAGTTTGATGATCTCAAGCGTCAATCCTTCGACCTTTTGCGCCTCAACCCACGCTGCCGCATTGCGCATCACGGTGGCTATATAGCCATGCGCCGCCCAGTCGGCATCAAAGCTCGGCGATTTGGCCGGAATGGCGATGTAGTCGCTCAGCTGCTTGACGATGTCGCCGTCCCACTGCGCATCAATCTGCGCCTGGGCTGTGGTGGCATTCAACATGCTGGCGGGAATTTCGCGGTGCAGGGGTGCGTTCATGGAGCGTCCTTCAAACTAATCATCAGATTACCCCAACTCTACGCCTGTGTGAAAAAGCGCGCTACTAAGGGTTTTAAGGGTTTAACGCCTGGGTCGCCATCGCCTCGCCGAGGCGAATGCTGTAGCCGGGCAGCCATTCGGGGTTAAATTCCAATGGTGCTTGTTTCGATTCCGGGAACAGCATCACAACCGTGGAGCCCAATAAAAAGCGGCCCATCTCATCGCCTTTTTTGAGTGTTATGGCTGGTTGCGAGTCAGGATAGTTCCATGTCCTCACCGCCTTGCTGCGCGGCGGATTGACCACCCCGTGCCACACGGTCGCCATGCTGCCGACGATGGTGGCCCCCACCAGAATCAGGACAAACGGGCCGCGTGCCGAATCGAAAACACAGACCACGCGCTCGTTGCGTGCAAACAAACCGGGCACGCCGCGCGCGGTCACAGGGTTGACCGAGAACAAATCGCCCGGTACATAAATCATGCGCGTCAAACGGCCATCACATGGCATGTGAATGCGGTGGTAGTCGCGCGGGCTTAAATAAAGCGTGGCGAAGCTGCCATCCTCAAACTGCGCGGCCAGCGCTGCGTCACCGCCCACGACGGCGGTGGTGGAATAGCTGTGACCCTTGGCCTGAAAGATCTGGTCACGTTCAATAGCGCCAAACTGGCTGATGGCACCGTCTACCGGACAGACCAGCGCGGCATTTGCAATCGGTCTTGCGCCGGGTTTGAGCGCACGCGTGAAAAACGCATTGAAGGTCGCGTAACTGGCGATGTCCGGATTGGCGGCTTCGCCCATGTTGACCTGATATTTGAGCACAAAACGCCGAATGATTTCAGTCGTGACCCAGCCACGCTCGCGCGACGACACCCAGCCGGCGAAGGCTGTGAGGGCCTGTTGTGGCACCAGGTAATGCGGCAGTACGGCAAGGCGGTCAGAGTCAAACATCGGGGCACTTCTATAAATTCATTTTTCGGGCGAATTGCGGCGTTGGGCGGTACTCGCAATCCTCACGTACTGAAGTACGCTCCGGTTGCTGCGTTCCGTCCGCCTTGCACTTCATCCCGAAAATCTGAATTTCTAGAAGTGCCCATCGTGCAGGGATTTTAGATGGGCCGAGTTGCAGCCAGAAGCGGAAGGCTTCTGAAAAAGAAGCGACGGACGTAGTAGCTATTGTTGCTTCGGCTCGAATTTTTTCTTCAGCCACAGCAGCAATTCCTTTTGGTCAAGAGCAGTCGCACGACGAACCTGCACAAGTAATTTTGTGAGATCCGGACGTTGAAGGGTGATGTTCGATGCCCCCTCATTGCACACTGAGCAAATGGCGCGTAAATTTGCAGGCTCATCGCTGCCGCCTGCGCTTTTGTCGATGATGTGTCCGAGATGAAGCCTCGTCTTCCGGCTAGGGTCGTAAGGATGCGGTTCGCCAGCGACTGCGCCACACATCTGGCAAGTAAACCCGTTCCGGTCTATGACATAAGCGCGAGTCTCTTTCGATATTTCACGCGCAAAAGCCGGTTGAGGTTTTGCTGACTCCAGAAGGTACTGACCCGGCTTTAAATCTGCGCGGTCGTTATGCGTGAGGATTAAATAGCCCTCCTCTGTTCGCAGTTCGCGCACGCGCCTAGCCCACTCACTGATGCCCCCGGCAACTTCACGTAGCTCGTTGGAGTCCATCACGCGTCCAAGGTTTGCCAAGAAGTACACGCGCAATTTCGTCCGCGATCCTCCACCCGTTTTAGAGTTCGTAGCCATTACGCAGCCTTTTTCATTAAGCGCGCCGCAGCACCCGCTTCAATCGCCTCAGCGATTTGTTTGCTAACCGCATGCGCTACCGGCGGTGGAAAAGCGTTACCGACTTGTCGATATGCTGCCGTTTTTTTACCCACGAACTGCCAATCATCAGGAAAGCCCTGAACTCTGGCGCACATACGAACCGTCAATCTTGGAATGCCAACGAAATCAGCATGCGGAGCTTCGTCAGCTAAACTTTTCCCCTCTACGCCCAGCGCCGCCCACGCAGCGCGGGCGCGGGTGGGGCCGAGGTCTGGACCACCATGTTTTTTACTTCCCCCCACCAATGTGGGAGCGATGTCGTTCGCGCGCTTGCGCCAGGCACTGGCCCCGCGCCAACCGTTTTCCGCCATCAGGTCATGCAATAGCTCGCCAACTGTTGGCCCGAGTTTCATACTCGGTGCAGGCCATCTGAAATGCGGTGCTATATCTTTGCGAATCGCAACAAACACCACGCGGGGGCGTAGCTGACAGACGCCAAAATCAGCCGCATTGAACAAATGCCAGTCTGTCCAATAGCCGAGCGCCTGCAGTTGTCGCGCAATCTTTTGACGATAGTCAACAAACACGGCATCGAGCAAGCCGCGCACGTTTTCAAGCATGACGGCTTGTGGACGTGTTTCATCGACAACGCGAATGGCTTGGGGAAATAGGTCTCGCTCATCATCAGCGCCCAACTGCTTTCCAGCCTTTGAAAACGGGGGGCAGGGCACGCCGCCAGCGACCAGATCAATGGAGTTGAACGGACGCGCATCGAATTGACCTAAATCACCTTCGATCACATTCCAATGCGGGCGATTAAGTCGCAAGGTGCTACATGCGGGAGCTTCCCACTCCACCAAGGCTTCGTGCTCAAAGCCGGCGCGCTCCAAGCCGAGTGCCTGGCCTCCAGCACCTGCGCACATTTCAAGTGAATTCATTTCGACTTTCGCTGTACATAATTATGGGGTATCCCTTTAGCTCCATAGGTGTCAGCTTTCTGACTTTTTTGGCATTTTAACAATTCTCGCGTAAGTCATCGGCTTCGTGATGACCGCTTGCTGAAGCAACCGATAAAACAGCAAGCCC
>Ga0335396_10003511_pt1 | contig 17967 bp, 18 predicted proteins | sample FRY02_FD_205743 | JGI IMG/M metagenome (GOLD analysis project Ga0335396, IMG submission 205743) | Freshwater microbial communities from Lake Fryxell liftoff mats and glacier meltwater in Antarctica - FRY-02 (spades assembly) (version 2) | ecosystem: Environmental > Aquatic > Freshwater > Ice >... | reverse complement strand
CATGTGTCGCTTTCTGCGCTTCTCTTCTCCTTCTTGAGACCGGATTGCATGCAACCCACCTGTTGATGGTTGATTTTGACACACCCAACAAACACGCAGTTTTCCGCAACGATTTCAGACGCATGTAACGCACATCATCTTAGCATCTGAAGTGTACATTACAGGGACCTCTACACATGTTGTGAAATAAAACCATCAATCGCGACTGAACAGGTCATCGGTAGGGTGTCCCATTCTCAGTTGCGTCTGCTGTAACAAATTCCACATAGCAAAGAGACAAACCTACAAAGGTACCCTTGCCTCACACATGGATACCCTATACTACCAATGATCGTCGGGATTGCTTTCTTCAGCTACCAGAGCTCCGCGAAGAAGTCCGCGGAGAGCCCGTTGTGTTTCAGGTCCAGCCCAGTCAGCCGAGTCAGCGCTTTCACCGCAGTGCGCAGCGCGGCGTGTCGACCGTGGCCGGCAAGCTTGTTGCCGCTCAGGTCCAGATCGATGAGCCCGGTGAGGGCGGCCAGCGACGGTGCGATTGCGGCCAGACCTGCGGGACCGATGTTGTTGCTGTGAAGATTGACCGAGGTCAGGCAAGGCATCCTCTCGAGCGCCGTTGCGAGCTCGGCGGCGCCTTCAGATCCGAAGCCGCCGTCGGCGGTGGCGGCGTTGGCTTCCTCGGCGGTGCACTCGCAGAGACACAGCTTCTCCAGGCCCGTCAGGCGCCCGAGAGCGCCGGCAAGAGCCGCGACGCTCTCGGGGCGAAGGCTGGTTTGAGCCATGGTCAAACTCCGCAGATCGGAGAGGCATACGAGCGTACTGGCCAGCACGGTGGCGGCGTCTGCCCCGATCTGCCCCCACATGATGAACAACTCGGTCAGCCCGGTGAGATCGCTGAGCGCCGCCGCCAGTCTGAAGTAGTCCAGATCTGCGTGTCCAACCTTCAACGATCTCAGCGAGGTCAACGCTGCAAGGTCGTTGATGAAGGCGGTGGGGACCGCGTATGACGGGTCAATGAGCTCGAGCTTGACGATGCCCGCCCCGGCCCCAAGCATGACGCCTGTGCAATACGTGAGATCCAACTCCTCTAGACGCGGTATCAACGCGTTGATGGAGGTGGCGAGCACCTCGTGCGGACCGTTGTAAGTGAAGTCGGTGAGTTTGAATCGGCGTAGCGCCGACGGGGCGTGGCGGATCGCGGCGGCTGCTTCGACGCTAAGATCGCAGGTGTTGAAGCTTAGATCCTCGAGCATGGGCATCCTGTCGAGCGCCGAAGACAACGCTGGGCCGCTCAGCATCAGGCTGCACTCCATCAGCCTGAAGCTTGTCAGGTGAGGAAGAGGTGAGCCCACGGCGGCGAGAATGGAACGCGCCGCGCTCGGGTCCTCGAAGCAGTTGATGCTGACCGTCCGCAGGGCGGTGAACGGTCGGATTGAAACGGACAAGTCGTCCGTGACCGTGACTGCGATTGGAGTGCCGAGACCGTACAGGTGAAGCCCATGCAAGTCGTCGGCGCGCCCGGCAGATTGCATGGCCCGCAGCACGGCGCTTCCGTAGGCATAGGCGCCCCAATCACCCTCGAAATCCGAGTCGCCAATCGAGATGTCGCGGAGATTGGGACTCCGGAGGACGGTGGCCAGTACCGAGGAAGACGAACGTAAGGCGGACGAGTAAGAAGCATAGGGGGGTTGACCTCTGATATTCCAGGCGGTGATTTTGGCGTCGTGAGCTTCCCTCAAACGCTTCGATGCCCCGCGGATCCCATTACTCTCGGATTTGACTAATCCTATGAGATCGTGGAGGAGACCCTCGGGAAGATCGTGTAATGATAATGGACCGACCATATCTATATTCGTTCCTTGTGATTATCGCATATAATCCGTTGCGGCGGGGGAATGGCAGAGAGTGGCGATTGACATTCGTTCGATCTCCGAATCTCCAGATGGCAGGCCAATCGTAGGTTGTCATGTCGGAGTACCAGTACACCCGTGCTAACTAGTTCTGGAAACGCGAGGCTTCCGGCATTCACTAATCATAGGCAGCCACTTACTTCTAGAGTAGTCACGGAACCGTCGCGTTTCCAATTTCAGTTAGCAGGACTGTATGGAAGACTAAAATTCAACGGATGTTACAGGTCGTCGTCGTCGTCGTCCTCATCATCATCGTCGTCCTCGAATATCGGTGGAATCAGCTCACCCGTCTGCACGTCGCAGCACACCACGGCGCGGTTGTAGCCGCTGGCGCAGAGCCCGGGCCATCGCAAAAGATTCTCCGGCGTCTCTTGAACGGTCTCGAACTTCTTGGCCTCCATGGCCGTGCGGCCGTCGATGTCCCAGACGGCGACGACGAACTCCATCGTCGACCGCGGTCGACCGGTGCTCCAGCTCGCGCTTCTCGCGCGCCCCAGCGCTTACGTTTTGTTTGCTTGTTTGTGCAGCGTGGATTGTGCCTGTGCTTGTTTACCCTCGCCAGCGCGGTCTCGTCTGCGGACTTCGGACAGAATCAATTGGATGGGCAAGTATAGACCTCGCTTCGTGGCATCCCATGGAGAACGAGCGTTTTATATTTTTGTGCACCTCCGGGTAAGAAAGGGTGTGATGCCCCCACGCCCATAGGAAAGTCCAAGGACGATATTGGACCAGCACCCCGCGTCGCGGATCTTCAGGTATTGCTCAAGGATTCGGGTGCGATCAAGCGTGCGAGCACCGATCCCTGGACCTCCGTTCGGAGGTTTGGTCACCGATAGGTGTCCCATTCTTAATTGTGACTGCTGTAGAGGCATGGGTCTTCGCATGGCGCCTCACTTCGAGCTACCCGGAACTGAGACTGCGTCTTTGATTGTTTGACTCGCCGAACAGACATGCTAGCCGGTGTCTTGCATCGGTTCTATCCGAAATGGGTGACGCTGGGTGTGCCACAATTAGTGGCTGAGAGTGTAGGGACGACACGTTCATATTGTCGGGCGGGGTTTCGAAGACATTTGATGCGCTCGTTCGTTCTTACAGCTTGACGCACACCATGTGACTCTCCGCCCAACAGTGGATCGACATGTAATACGGGATCCAACACAGCATCGGGAGGCAGCAGCATGCCATGCTCGTGATGCAACAGAGGGGGGTGCTGTCACCAAACGGGTCCGCTTTGTGCACCGACACTGACACAGATGCAGAGATGTCGTGGTCCGACTTCAACCGCTCGGTCAGCATATTCTCGAGTACGGTCTCGTCGACGTACTTACAGCGGCACGCAACCTGCAGCTCTGCGGTGTCCGCCTTCCTCGCACACTTCACCACGGCCGCATACACGCGCTCGAACTCTGCGGTTTCCAACCGAGAGCGATCCTTTTTATGAACGTCGTGTTCCTTGGCTCGGGCAATGCCCGGTATGTCCTGGAGGTCCATGGCCACCTTATCCATGTCATTGGCCTCTTTACACCTCACGCATCCTCCTCCTCCTCCTCACACCCTCCGCGGACGTGCATCAGGATCTGCCCCAGCAGGTTCCTCCCGACCCCCTTGCGGTTCACGCCCCACTTGTCGTCCGCAAACCGCTGCAGCTGCTCGACGAGCGTGGCCGCGCCGGTCTCCCGCAAGCGCGCCGCGCTCGCGGGGTCGGCGAACTTGGCGCGCACGGCTGCGAGCATGACCTCGGGCGAGAGCGCGTTCCATCGGCGCAGTTGGTCCTCCCCCATGGCCATCGCGCGGCGCGAGGTCGCCGCCTTGCAGCTCTCGGGCTTGGCCGACGTGAGGATCTTGTCCTTCTTCTTCTCGTATCCGGCCAACGCTGCCTTGAACGCTTGGAAGACATGCTCGACGGTGCTTACGTCCTCCAGCGGGCCGATCGTGACTCCGCCTATCGTCGTCTCGGGGAAACGGAACGGAAGCTCCTCGCTCATATTGGAGAGGAACGCGTTCTTCCCGGCGGCCTTGCAGAAGGCGAGCACGCCTTCTCCAGGCACCCACGTCTTGATGGTAAGGTCCATGAAGTCGAGCTCAGGTTCGGCGTTGCGCATGCTTCGCATGCTTCTCGGTGATTACGTTTTGTTTGCTTGTTTGTGCAGCGTGGATTGTGCCTGTGCTTGTTTACACCACCCGGTGCCCCCGCCGCCCCTTCACACAAATATGCGTCACAATTGGCAGGACTGTGTACAAACAAATGCCTTCGCACCCCACGAAGATCAAACCTTCCAAGGTTGCAAAGACCTCGAAGGCATCCTCGAAGCCCAAGCGACCAGCGTCATCAGCCAAGTCATCACCGATCAACGGTAATGCTGTCGCAGATGCAAAGGCCTGTCAGGAGAAGAATTGCACCAAGCAATTCCTAGCAGGTCAGGCGCAAAAGGCAGCAGTTTTGAAGGCGGTGACACAACTGATGAAGGATCCGAAAATCTTGGATGAAAAGAAGATGGAAAGGATGATTAGCATCATGCGGAGCATCGCCGACAGCAAGGCGACACGCGACCTTGCACGCTGCACGGTAGACAGCTGCAACTCAGAGATCTTCGAGCTGTGTAAGTTTCTCGCAGCCCATCTTGGCCTCCCAAAACCCCGGTCTCCCATGCAGTACAGCGACTACGTAGCGTTCAACAAGACCGCGATCGAAGCGATGATCAAGACGATGGGTCGTAAGCCATGAATGAACCACTCCCACGGGATGTCCCGAAATGGCCGAGTGCGTACCAAAAAATCTGGTCGATGGTCAGGCAGGGGGGCAGACGTGGCAATCGGCTGACATGGGCGCGGCCAACAGCACCAACAACAACGCGCGTGAGGCGAGGCCGCACAATGCCGGGAAAGGCGCTCAACCGGCGGCGGCGTTGGAGACGGCGAGCGACGTCGAGGCGCCCTGCACGTGGGACGTGATGGGCGCGGAGGGCAACCGGCGCCTGCGCTTGACATTCCAAGGCGCCGGTGCGGGGGCCGTCGCCGACGGCGGCGCGATGGTTTACAAGAGCCTCAGCGTGGAGTTCCGGGCCAGCCTCGCGGGAGGGACTGCGAGCAGCATCGCCCGGAGCTTTCTGACGGACGACAACCTGTTCTTCAACACGTTCGAGTGTGTCAGCGACGGCGGAGGGTTTGCGGTGTTTGCCCCAGAGATGCCTTCGGACATCGTGGAGCTCAGGTTCGGCTCCGAGGAGGACGGGGGCTTCGTGGTATCCCCTGGCGCCTTCTTGGCGGGCGAGATCGGCGTCCGCGTGTCGGCCGGGATCTCCCTCAAACGAGGCATCGCGGGCGGCGACTTCACCCAGACGACGCTCGAAGGCAAGGCAGGGAAGAAGGTGTGGATCGGGGCCAACGGCTCGGCGGAGCGGATCGTGCTGAAGCCGGGGGACGCGATCGACCTCGCCGAGAGCCGGTTCCTAGCGTGCCCCTCCAGCGGAATCAAGACCAGCTTCGAGTTCCCCAACCTCAAGACCGGGATCTTCGGCGGGCAGGGGCTTTGGATGATGCGCCTGACCAACAAGGGCGCGACCGATGCGGTCGTGTACACGCAGACGCAACGGTCTTTGCAGGATCTGATCAGCTCCTACGCCGGCGGAGGCGGCGGGACGTTTCTCGCTGCTGGTGTGCCTCCCGGAGGCGGGACGGACGACGCCGAAGAGGAGGCGGAGGATGAGGGCGAGTGATCACCGCAGCAGCCGCGACGTCCTGCCGTGGACCGTCTCCACCATCCGGTCGTACGCCTCGAGCGCGTCCAATCGCTTGCGCTCGGATGACTCCGTGTCTCTATCCCTCCTTTCCACGGCGCGTCTGTCTGCGTCCGTCATCGTGTACGAGATCTTGGCGCGGTGCTTCTGAAGCGCGTCGACCGACTTCAGTTCGCGATCGGCGCGCTTGGCGATCTTCTCGAACTCGGCGTCCTCGGCCAGCTTCTCCGTCGTGTGCGCGAGCCGGTAGTCGGAGTACATGATGGCGTGCCTCCCTCCCGGCGCGTCGGCTCTGGAGTAGTCGGCCGGCGCTCCGGAAGCTCCGAGTTCGGAGAAGGCGACGCACGCGCGCGACGTGATGGCGGTCGGCTCGGGCTCGTCCCGTCGGGACCGCGTGATGACGGCCATCGCGCGTCGCCTCGTCGCCGGGTCGTCCGGGTCGTTCTGCTCCATCCAGCGCCCGTAGCCGCCGTCCACGACGGGGTCGTCGAGGCGGTTCTCGGCGAAGACGGCGTTGAAGCGCTCGACGTTGAAGTCCTTCTTCTCCTCCGCCCGCCGCTCCGCGGCGTCTTCCTCGCCACCCTGGACGCGCTCCTTGTACCTGTTGTGGTCGTCGCGCATCTCGTGGAAGCCGCGATCGGCGCGACGACCCTCCAGGCGCTCGAGCAGCGTCTTGTACGCTTCGGTGAGCACCTGAAACAGCTGAGTCGCCTGCTCGGTCGACATGCGCCGCTTGTCGGGGTGCAACTGCCGCGCGAGCACCTTGTAATTGTACCGGAGTTGCTCGGCGGTGTATCCGTCGTGCGGCAGGTTGAGGACGTCGTGCGGGTCCATGTCGTTGTTACTATAATCGGTCGGCAGACATGTTCGCGTGCTCTTGGAACGTGACGTCCCCCGACCGACATGCTTCCGTGTCCGTGCACGCGTCCGTGCACGCGTCCGCGTGCCCCCGCCAACAGTGTTGTCGACTGGTATCAGCGGAGGAAGATCATTCGTACGCAATGCCGTTCTACTACTTGTTGCACCAAGTTCTGCCCGACACGCCGCCGAGGTTCACCGAGGGCAAGCGCAACTGCATGACCTTCTTGATCGGGAGCTTCTTGTACCTCGTGGTGTACGTGATCGTCAAAAACCTGGCGCTCAAGTTCGGCGTCTGCATGGATCCGGTGTTGCACGCGCTGTTCCCCATGTGGGTCGCCGACTGCAGCACGATGGCCTACATCTACAGGAACCACTACGGGCGCAACATCATGCACGAGATGTCGACGGAGGGCGAGGACGAGAGGTCCTGGGTGTACGACGAGGCGACGCACCGATACCGCAGGCCGACGGAGCGGGACGCGGCGGAGGCGCGTAAGCTTGAGGGGAAGCAGCGCGCCGCGGAGGAAAAGAAGGAGAGGGTCGAGGCTGTCACAGAGAACAAGCGACGCATCCGCGCCGCCAAGGTGATCCAGAGGTCTTGGCGTAAGAAGATCTACGCGCCGCCGAACGGCGTCATGTTCCTCCGGGCCAAGGAGAGCTTTGACGACACGATTTGACGCGAATGCCCCAAATTTATGTACTCCGTAAATAGCTAACACTCCGGTGTAAACAGTCAAGCGCAGGCTGTCCATCACGCAGACCACGATGATGCAAGCATCGGCGACGACGAGCATGACCGCATCTCAGCCCCTCGACGACATCGACACGATGTGCAAGGACATCCGCAGGGTGGTGAGCGTCATCGAGGACAAGGTTGAGAAGTTGAGGTCCGGCCAGGGCACGGCCGAGGGACTGCAGGCGTGGGTGGATCAGCTCGCGTACCGCGCATCTCGCCTGGTCGACAACAATGCGGCCGGCGCGGTCATGAAGACGCGTGACGGGCGGCGCGTCGAAAGCGTGGCCGACCTCTAATTTTAGAGTGTATGCGATGCTTGAATGAGTGTACTCGTTTCAAATCGCACGCATTCACAGGGTATCGACTGGGGTGCCGTGCAAAAACATCCGGATCCGGATGCCGCACGCAACGGCCCGCAGCATTTCCCTGGCTTAAAACCTGGTGAATTCGTGCTTTTCTCATGGGAGTTTTTTCTAAAAGGCAACGAGTGACTATCCCATGTTTTGCAACCTGGTGATTTCGTGCATTCTCCTGGGGGAAATACCCCAAATGCAGGCAGCGAAGTGGCATTTCCAAGAAGATGAGCTCTCACTCTTCCCCACCGCCCGGAGGAGCAAGACCGCCGATACCATTCGTGCGCCCTGAGTGAGCACTGCTGGTGTCGAGTCACGCTTCTTCGGGTCGATCGCCTTTCCGATCTTTGCGTGTTGCAAGATAGCTCGGACGCATCCTTGTACTCTGGGACATAGAGCTTGACAATCTTGATGACGGCTTCTACAGAATGGAAGGCGCATCATGTACATCAGAAGCATTACAAGCGCGCGACCTCTTCGCAGTTGCGCCACAGCATCGTGGGCGGCTCGTCGACCGCGCCGACTCCGTTGCACGTCTTGGGGATCCATTGGGGCGCGCCGACGTCCGCGCTGCGGTCGCGCTTGCCCGGCGGCATCGCGAGCGTCTGGTCGACCGGACGCGCGAGGTTCGGCCTGTGGTTGTCCTTGACGACGAGGCTCGTGTCCACGTTGGCGTCAAAGGGCAGCAACGTCGTCGCACGTTGTTGCGGGTCTTGGCACAGCCACTCCCAGCGGTTCCAGCCGGTGCCGCGCAGCGTGCAAGGCGGGTGGGCCATGCGCGTGTCGACCGAAGGCAGCGCCTCGCACAGCGGGATCGGGCGCAGCGCGCCGCCGCCGCAGATCGAGGGCGCGGACCCGTCGCCGCGGTAGAGGCCGCCCGGCGCGTGCGTCGCGCGCCGACCGATGTTGTGCAGGTCGGACTCGACGTCGACGAGCGGCATCGTCTCGCAGTCGGACGTTCCGGCGCCGAAGCCGGCGGACACGCGCGGATCGCCCTGCAGGCACGGCTTGCAGTTGGGGCCGTGCGGAGAGAGCACGTACTGGCCGGGGCCGACCGACTGCTTGAGGTCGGCGTTGTAGGCGCCCGGGTCGAACCGGAGGCTGCTCAAGGAAGACATGGTGAGCAACGCGGCGTTCGGGCAAGGCCCGAACGCGGTCGAGGTCGTCTGCGCGTCGGCCTGCGATTGGTAGGGCGAGAAGGACGATGTCATGATGTCACGACGATGGCAAGGGCCTGGCTACAGTCGGCGAACAAAAAAAAATGCGCAGAAAACCTTCCGAGAAAGGATCCGGGTCGATTCAACGGCCAGGCAGGTTGCTGGAGGTCTTCTGCAAGTCGTCTTCGTATAGAAGCAACCGAACGAACGATCCAGCAGCAGCTCTTCGGAGCATTGTGTGAACGCCTTGCGCCAGAAGACATCCCTCAGTCGGTCGAACGCTGCAAAGGTTGTCACCGACTGGATGGGCAGCCCTCGCGGCATTTTTTTTGTTTTGTGATTGTGTACATTTGCATATGACGCCAACAAGGTTAGAGGTATATCTAGCGATCCAACTGAAACCGTATTTGAAAGATTGTGATTATGATGAGACCAAAGTGGTAAATGATGCGATAAATCGTCTCGAAAACCCTGGGGATAATTGGCATTTTCGTTGGAACACTATCCAGTACGGCCAAGAACTCGGCGAACGAGCAACCAAGCGCATGACAGAGCGAAACGGCAAGCGCACGGCCAAGTACGTCAAGATCTAACCCCAACTTCAATTGGCAGGACTCTGTAGAGAACATGTCGAACGTGGACCTGTCGGCGCTCTTGTACCTGAACCCTGAGCTCGCGGCCTCGAGCAACTACGCGACGATCGCCTCGGCCGCGGCGGCTTGGGCGGACGACTCGGCGTCGCTGCTGGCTGCGCTTCCGCGCGTGCTCCCGACGACGCCCGCCGGGTTCGACCCTCGGCTGTACCTCGCGTCGCAGCCGGACGTCAGCGGCGCGAATGAGACGATCCGCCTCGCGATGCGCGCGCTCGGCCTGCCGGCCCGCGCGATCGAGCGACGCGGCGTGTACGTCGCGACGTTCTCGGAAGACGTGCTCCTGGTAACGGCGCCCGACGTCGTCGGGCAGCTCGCGTTCGACCGCGCGGCGGGGTCCTGCAACTTCTCGCCCAGCAACGTCCGCGCCGGCGACTCGGTGCGCCTGCTGCGCTCCCCCGGACCTGGCGCGGCGTCCGGGTTCCTGCAGGGGCTCGTGGCGTCCGTCGACGGGACGAGGATCGCCGTCGTGCCCGAGCCGTCGGCGGCTGCGGTGGAGGCCAGATCTTTGTTGCAGGCCGAGGACGGCGGCGGCAGCAACTACGCGCTCATCGGCATCCGAGTGTACGACGCCGAGCGCCAGGCCCTGTCTGCTCTCGCGCGCAACGGCGGAGTGGTCCCGGCCGGCGACGACGCGGTGCCTCGCGCGGGGTTCAGCCTGGACACGTACCGCTCTGTCAACCCGGGCGCCCGGTCGCTCTCGCCGGCCGACGCCTACCTCGATTTTCGCGGACGCTGGCGTCGTTCGCAGGTCGGGAGCTACCGCGTGATCAACGCCGACGAGGTCGTCAACTCGAGCGCGCCTTTCTCGTCTCTCGTCGGAACCCTGAAGGTCGGGGGCAGGGTCGGCATCGGCATGGCGTGCCTCGACGACTCGGGGCGTCAGGCGGACGAAGAGGGGGGCGTGGTCGGCGCCGAGTCCGAGTCGGGCACGAGACTGGCCGTCGACGGGGACATCTTTGCGACAGGCACGTTGCTGACGTTGTCCGACGCGCGCGCCAAGACGGACGTCAAGCCCATCCTGGACGCCCTTGACCGCGTCGGACGCCTCACCGGATGCACCTACACGCTCGTCGAGTCGACGGGCGCGCATCGCTTCCGTCGGCACACCGGCCTTCTGGCGCAGGACGTTGCGGTCGCGATGCCCGAGGCCGTTTACCGTGCGCCCGACGCGGCTCTGCCCGGCCTCGAGGGTCCGGGCAGCATCGCGTACGGCAACCTCGCGGGGCTGTTCGTCGAAGCGATCAAGGAGCTCACCGCGCGCGTCGCGGCGCTCGAGGCCATCTAAGGCGTGCCCCTCGAGCAGATGGGCAGCAGGAAACATGATGCAGCAGAATGAGAATCCCCCGCAATCGCTGCGGCAAGGCGATGTTGAGAGCAAGGGCCCTGTTGCTGCTGCTGCTGCTGCTGCAGGTGCCTGGAGGCCCGTCGCCCCCCCTCCGCATCGCCGATGCTCTCCCTCGCCCTGGGGCACCTGCTCCGGAAGCTCGACGATGCTGTGCGCCAACTGCGGAGGATACGGCCACATGTACCGCATCTGCAGCCAGCCGATCAGCTCGTTCGGCATCATCTGTTACCGTCACCGTGTGCCGCTTGTGCCGCTTGTGCCGGCCTCCGGAAGAGGGGGGGCGCTCGAATACATGATGGTCCAGCGCAAGGACTCCCTGTCGTTCGTCGAGTTCATCCGTGGCAAATACAACGTGCAGAACCGCGGGTACATGCTCCGTCTGTTCGGCAACATGACGTCCGGCGAGCGCGAGCGCATCGCCACAGAGTCGTTCGACAGCCTCTGGCACGGGTTCTGGCAGTGCGACCACAACCGCAGCTTCATGAAGGAGTACGAACAGTCAAAGTCGAGGTTTACGATGCTGTGCAGGGGGTACATGCTCCGTCCGCCCGGAAGCAGCGCCGACAAGCAGCAGCAGCAGCAGCAGCAGCAACCCGTCCTGCTGAGCCTAGCGGTCGTGCTCGCGTCAACGGTCGCGAAGCACGACGACACGGAGTTCGGGTTCCCAAAGGGCCGCCGAAACATCAACGAGAGCAACATCCAGTGCGCCCTCCGCGAGTTTGCCGAGGAGACAGGCGTCCTGGCCAGCGACGCGTCCGTGCTCCCAGACTGCGCTCCAGTCGAGGAGGTGTTCACCGGCAGCAACAACGTCAGGTACCAGCACATTTACTTTTTGGCCGAGCTCAGGTCAGGTTCGAGAGCTTGGGCAGACATCGGAACGCTTCCCGTTAGTGACCCGGTGCAGCTACGGGAGGTCAAAGCCGTCGGCTGGTTTGACGCCGCAGGCGTGCTTGCACGTATAAGGCCGGAGAACGCCGAGAGGCGAGAGATGTTCAAGAGGGTCCACGCGGAGCTCGTTGCGAGTACCGGGAGCGGATGAGAAGCAGGTCACGGCGGCATTTCCCGGCGCATGGGTAGGTAGCAGAACACTCCTGCTAACTTCAATTGGAAACGGGGCGGTTCAGTCGTTATCATGATGTGTAACAGTTCCACAGCTTTTCGGACTTCAGAGGGCAGGAATCCCCGATGATGAAGTCTACTTTGAGCGGCCCTTCCTCAGGGAACTGGCAGCCAAAGTCTAAAGGCCAGATCTACTAAAATAAAATCAATTTCGGAGCTCTGCCTGACTGCGCAGTCTGCCGGACTGCGCAGCTGGAAGTCGCGGCAAGGTCAAGCCGTCTTGCTGGAGAGGTGGCTAGCCCCTACAAGACGACCAGGGTTCTACGAATGCATCCGTACTGGAGGGGGTACCCACTGGAAGGCAGCCCAGACGACTTCATCAACTAAAAAGTAACATGCTGATCTACTGAACTGGTCTGGTTTCGAGGGCAAGCTCGACGGTCGAGACCTCCCCACCCATCTCCATGTTGAGGGTCAGCACCCGGACGTTCTCGCGGTTGATACGCATCGATGCCTTGAGGGTGAACACATCGTCGTCATTGACCTTGGACTGTGACGTCGCCTGTGTGTGGTACCTGCGGTGCATACCGTCGAGCTTCGCCTCCACTTCGGTCAGGCGCTTCTTGTCCCCCCTCGTCCCGGATGCGCATTCGAAGAGCTGGAGGTTCATGTACGAGCCGCCTTTGCCGTCGTCTTTGACATCGTCGACTTGCAGCACTTCACCGCATAACATGCTGCTAGGCAACGGAGTGCCGCCTTCGAACAGCAGGAGGAGGTGCTCCCTGGTCTCAGCTTGGGTGGTTTTGATGTACACCAAGTATATGTCAGTGTTTAAGCTCCGGCTGACAAAGATGTGCGTGCCGGCGGCGGACGCCCCGGCAATGGCTGCGGACGGCACGGCGGCGACGGCGGACGGCCCAGCAACGGCGGCGGACGGCGCCCCGGCAATGGCTGCGGACGGCACGGCGGCGACGGCGGACGGCCCAGCAACGGCGGCGGACGGCGCGGCGGCGACGGCAACGGACGACCCTGAGGGCTTGTCGGCCCCGGCGGCCTTCTTGGACTCGACGGTCTCGGAGGCCGGCGCGGCGGCCTCGGAGGCCGGCTTGACGGTCTCGGCGGCCTCGGCGTCCTCGCCGGCCGGCTCGGTGGCCTCGTAGGCCTCGGCGGACGGCTCGTCGGCCCGCTCTAGGACGCTGGTGAGGTGGCGCAGCGCACCCAACGACACGTGGTTGGAATCGAGAGTGAACATGTTGCAAGCCATGACATGGACTGCAAATGCGTTCTTGATGATCTCTGCGACACCAAAGCCGCGGATGCCTCCGCCGACCATCATCAAGATTTTGTCGCCGTCGAACTTGTGGAGGTCCTCCGAGGTCTTCTTGATGAAGTCCTTGAGAGTCTGCTCGAGCTTCGTGTTGGACGGCTTCATGTTCGCCACCAGGTCTTCGAGAACGATGACCTTGTCGACGACTGCGGTCGCCAAGTTGCCGAGCTTCCTGAACCTGGGCGGGAAGACTGCTGAGATCGACGTACCGCCGCCCCTCCCATAAACCTCCATGAACTTCCGCTTCATCTTGTCAGCCTCGTTGAGCGTCAAGCTCGCGAGCCCAAAGCCAGCATTCACAAGGCGCTCATCGCCGATTTCCTTGAAGACCAACGTCTGCGCGAGGCCGGCGTTCATGCAGCAGAACGAATGTAAGGCGACCGAGGTGATGTTGTTGTTGCCATCGCGTGTGCCGGTGATGAACGCCAGGTCGAGAGTGCCGTGGCCTATGTCCACGATGAAGGCCACCCACTTCATAGAGTTCTTTAACTCCTGACTGGCCATGTCTGTGATCACCGACAAGTACGCAGCGTGCGGCTCCTCCATCACGGTGCAGTGCACTACCGTTCTGGGCCAGATGCGCGATGCAACCTCCTTGACGATTCTGAGGATTGCGCCGACAATCTGATTCGCGAAGCCGATGGGGACGGTGACGCAAATGTGCACCTCGGGGGTGTGGTCCGACCGCGAAGCGGTCTGGATGGCCTCCAGAATATCGGATAAGACGTACTGCATGACCTCGTTTGGGTGGAGGGTCAACAGCGCGTAACCCGCATCGTCGACTGTCCTCTTTTTGGGTTCCCCTCGTTTTGGAGCGGCGGCCGCAGCGGCCGTTGCCTTCTGCACGGCGTTACGTGTTGAGCGCTGACCCGAGGAGCCAGCATCTGTCTTAGCCGTCTTGAAGGCCTGCTGCATGTCTGACAACTGGTCATTCTTCACTCGGATGACGTACACAACACCGCCGTTGACCTCTGCCAGGGAGATGAGCGAGCCCCTGAGCCCGGCCTTGAACGCTGCGTTCACCTCGGTCAAGCGCTCACGTCCGATCACGTACTTGAAGCCTGGGATCTCGATGGCGTCCCGGTTGTCTACTGGATATAAGATGTTATACATGTCGATCTTGGCGTTTTCATCCACAGTGATAACGACGTACGAAGAGAATGCGGTGTTCCCATAGGAGTCCGTTGCGGTATGCAGCGGACCCGCTGTGCCGTCCAACCACGACCTCCATGTCCCACACGAGTTTTGGTTGCCTATATCGAGCGAGATTGCGAGAGTGTTAGATTTCATGACGTGCATGTATGCATGATTTTGATGTCCCGATCCCAAAAATTCGTCATTTACACGTGCATCGTACATTCGCACTCGACATGTCTTATCGTACACCAACACCCATGCGACCTCATGCGACCTCGCAACGCAAAAAATCGTCATCCCCCACCCGTCACCTATTCTCCTTCCCTCTCGAACGGGTCCACGAGCGCCCTGGCGGTTGACCAGGTACGGAGGATGCATGGTTCAACATATACGCATACAAAAGGATGGGCCTAAACGACCTGGTCGACGCTAGGTGTCCCATTCTCAATTGTGACTGCTGTAAAGGTCGCGTTCTTCACGAAGAAAAAGGGGGTGGGAGTCACTCGGCTGCGTTTATGATTTCCACAGGTGAGCGCTGGCGCCCAATGCGCCACGATGCTTACTCCTGTTGGCAGCCGGTGCATTGATTTGGGCGACTTCTGGGTTGGATGACTGATTCCTCTTGTTGACAGTTGCAGTGGGGGATACATGTGCATAGGCTTTAGCGTTGACGGAGTTGGAGGTTTTCATACTCCGTTCTATAGCTTCAGTGACGGCTTTGTCGACATCGTTGATAAACGCAGAAGGCGCCGGCATTCCTATGTCGTCGTCTTCCTCAGCACCCCGGATGTGCGCACGTCCCTTTCTCCGGGTTCGCAACCAACAGGCTGCAAGCAGAGTTAGCACAAGCACTATCGATAACAACGCCAGAGCTACGGCGAGGGACAGGTCAGCCTGTGAATATAATCGCTTCAGCTGCTCCTGTTGCTGCTTCAACTGCTCATGCTGCTGCTTCACCTGCTCCGTCAGCTGCTCTTTCTCCTGCTGCTTCTGCTTAATACTGGCTTTGAACTCCTTGACGTCATTTGGGCGTACAAATATATCCATCCAATGGCTTGGGGGGATGGCTTTGGCAGCCGCGCACCAATTTTTCTCACTACATGAGCCCGGAGGTGGGCACCGGGGGGCCGCCTTCGGGCTTTACGGACACGACCTCCATCGGCCACTCGGTCGGGGGCGTCCCCGAGGCCCAACTCGTGCGCGCCCGAACGTCCATGAGGTCGCACGAACCGTAGGGCTCGCCCGTGCGGTAGAAGCACGCGACCGCCGACCACCTGTGCCAACGGTCACGGCCGTCCGAGTCCGCCTTCACGTCGATCGGCAGGCGCTCACGCCAGGCGGCGCGCACCTTGACGGTCGACGGCGAAGCGGCGCGGGAGTTTGCGCCCCGGGAGGCGGCGATGCGGCGCAGGGCGAGATCGAGGAGGGGGCGAGGCGCCTCGTCGTCGTATCCGACGCGCGCCTCGGCCCAAGCGTCAACCGACGAAGAGGAAGGTTGCGTGTCGACGTACCGTTCCACAGCCCCAGTGCGCTCCCGCCTGCGTATGCCTGAGCCGGGGTACATCAGCATTAGCATCAGCGTCAACAACATCATCAGTATGGCCACTGTGACTGTGTACGCGAGGGGGCTGTACAATATGGTCTTTATGTTCCGCTCTCCAATTCTTATTCTCGGAGAGGGCATGTATGTGGTGTGTCTCTCTACCTCAAACATCGGAAATTCCGACACCTTTGGCCTAAAGCCTTGCCCCCTCTCCTTCGTTTCAAATGGATAAGCCGCTGGCGACCGTCGTGCTCTTGACAAAGGACGAACACGACCTCGTCGAAGACTTCTTGGCCTACCACGGCGCCCTGTTCGGCCGCCCGAACGTCTTCGTCGTCGACAACGGCAGCACACACCCGCGGGTGCTCGCAGCGTACGATGCGCACCGCGCTCTCGGGGGGCGCGTCGTCGTGGACGCCCGTCCTTTTCGCCAAGCCGCCGCGTTCATGACGGAGCACATGTCGGCTCTCGCCGCAGAACCGTGCGCGGCAAAGTTCCTGCTGCCACTCGAGACTGACGAGTTCATCTTCGCGAGGCCGTTGGAAGAGCTGCGATCCAGCGTGTCGCAGATCCGAGAGGCGGTGCACGCGGCGCTTCGCTCCGCCCCCTCCGGAGTCTCTGTGATCCGGTACAGCGCGTTCTGGTGTTCCTGCGTCGACCCGACCGACGTCGGGTACAGCCGCGGAGCCTACTCCCGTCCGGCCGGGCAGATCACGCGCTTCTCGGACCAGGGGTGGGACAAGCTGGCTGTGCGTGCCTCCGAATTCGTCAGCATGTCGCAGTGGTGCCACCATGCCGAGATGCGGAGTGGCCTCGAGGGCGTGTGCGCCGACCTCGGCCTGATCCACTTCCACGACACCGGGATGCGCCGTCGAGTCGAGCGCGCCGAGCCGGTCGCGCGTTCCTACGGGTACGTCGATCCGAGCCAGACCCTCTCCGAGAACCTCGAGGCGTTGCAGGCGCTCCGCGGAGCTCCGATCGCATGCGGACACAAGGCCGAGCAGGTCCTCGAGCACCTCGAACGCCTCGCGACGCTAGAGGCGTTCCGCACGCACCTCGGCCGCCTACCTGCGTCGCCGGAGGAGATGCTGCGGTTCAGCGACGTACGAAGCAGGGGAGACCGCGTGACGCCCGATGACGCAGTGCGCCAAGAGCTCGCAACCGGGCGCCTTAGGCGCTCGCCTGCGCCTGTGCCTGTGCCTGTGCCTGTGCCTGCGCCTGTCGGGTCGCCCGGCCGGGGCTTCTGCTGGGAGGAACTGCTCTACCACGAGACACGGGGAGAGAGCAGGTACCTCGTGCGCCAGGTCAGGGACGCGCTGCGCGAGCTGGACGACGGCGTGTTGGCCGACGCGGTCAAACGGGTACCTACGAGGGGCGACCCTATCCGCGCGGCGCTCGTGATGCCCCCCGGAGGCGGGCCTTCTACGGGGGGGCAGCTCGGACGCCTCTCGGAGAGGCTCGCCGACGTTCTCAGGGCGTCCGGGCGGCCTGCCTCGCTCGACGTCTTCGACAGGTCGGCCTCCGTCCACCTCCACGACGCCCCCAGAGACGGCCCGAGATGCGACGTGCGCACGATCAGGGTAGACCCCTGGGCGCCGGACGCTCTGCGCGCGCTCGGACGCGGCGCTCTGGACCTCGTCGTCGACGCGAGTCCCGCGTCCGACGTCAGGGCGCAAGAGGCTTTGTCCCCGTTGGGAGGCGTGTACCTGCGCGTCGACTGCCCGACAACCTGAGTCTTTGAGTCGCATCAACACTCACTCATCACAACCGGGGTACAACAGAGAAGGCGAATGCGTTGAGCGCCTCGGCAGGGCACACAAAGAGGCGAAAACTTAAACTATTTACGTCGTCCGCAGCTCGAAATGTGCATTCTCGCGAGTTGGCTTAGAAGCCCTGGCGTAAGCCCTGAAACGGTAGCTGGTCGTCGCTTGGCTGCGACGGAAAGAGTGTCGACGGAAGCCGCTCTTTTCTTGATTTTTTTTTAGTGGTTTCGGTGACACTTTTTCCGCAGGTCTCCCTAAAGGTAACCCCTACAGCAGTCACAATTAAGAATGGGACACCTATCGGTGACCAATCCGTCATTGGTCATTCTACCGTGTGGCTTTTTCAGCCCTCACCCTCTGTTTTGAGAGGGGAGCAAGATGCGACGTGTGCT